>Ga0114931_10011117_pt1 | contig 10668 bp, 3 predicted proteins | sample 2SBtaG_FD_89579 | JGI IMG/M metagenome (GOLD analysis project Ga0114931, IMG submission 89579) | Deep subsurface microbial communities from Kolumbo volcano to uncover new lineages of life (NeLLi) - 2SBTROV14_V59a metaG | ecosystem: Environmental > Aquatic > Marine > Volcanic | place: Kolumbo...
GGTGCCACAGTATTCGGGTTTATCCGATCACGCGGCCTTGCTTGTGGTGTGCTCGCGGTATTCGCTATTTTTGTTCTTCCCCTCCCAGAAGGCATGCCCACCAAAGTCCCGAACAGCCTCATAGTACAGCTGGGCGGTGCGCAGGCGCCAGCGGGTGATGCGCCGCCAGATGCACTTGGGAACCAGGCGGGGGCGCTTGGCGGCACGGATCAAGCGGATGAGGTTGTTCCTGAAGGCGCGATCCGCCTTGTTTTTGTCCTCGATGGTGCGGCCCATGAGATACATCCAGTCGTGGATCTCGCAGGCCGGCGTTACGTTTACACCCAGGATGGTATCCGGTACCAACCAGTCCCCGAACTTTCCAGGCCCGCAACCACCATCCACAAACTCATGAACATGTCCATGTGCTTTGGCCGTCCAGTAACTTTCTGGTGCAAATAATTTCATGGTACTATTCCTCCGACATTCTGTTCTTAACACGCCGGTACCGTAGCACCGCCCGTTTCGTGATGCGCTGTTTCCGGCGCAGCAGGTTATCAATAATCTGGCGCTTTCGCGCCCCACTCATGGTTTTATTTTCGTAGACTCGCTGCATCTGTTTATAGATTGCTGAGAGTTGCCGGCGATCCCGGCCCAGAACTCGCCGCTGGGCCAGGAGGGCTCGGCTTTCCTTGGCTAATCTCGCAGCTGCCTTGGGGTCGCCCAGTTCGCGTTTGCGCTTGACGCCCTCAAAGGCTGTGGTGGCTTCGTGTAGCAGGTTATAGAAGTCTGCGTCATACCGGGTAGCCCGTGGCTGACCGGTCCCCCGCAGGAACCTCCCAATCCCAGGCCATGAGCGGATATCTCCGCTGGGTTTAGGGGGTAACTCGGAGGCGGGCAGGGCCTGTTCCAGGAGTTGGTCCAGCATGAGCACCGCCCCAGACCCGGCCGCGCCAAAGTAGCCCCGTACAAGGTGATCAATGTGCCTGGGAGAAGCCCCAATAAATTTGCCAGGGGTGCTTTTTGCCAAGACCTTGGCCGTGGTACTGGTGCGGGGCCCGTACTGCATCTCGGGTGGCAGGTTCTTCTGGGCCTCCGGCACAATCTGGCGGCCGGTGAAGATATCTTTATTAAAGGCACTTTCAACGCCCGGTTTGAGAAACTGCGGAATGGGGTTCACGTTCAAGGTTTGGGTGAACGAGAAAGCCGCCCATTTCTTCAGCTGCTCCAGGTCCTCCGTTCCCCGGAGTGTTTCCATGATGGCTGTGGGGGCCGTCCCAAAGATAATGCCTACCTCAAATGGCACAGGAACTCGAACATGGTAGTTTCCTATCCACGCATGTATGTACTGGTACTTCTCGTAGTCTGGCAGGTCAAGGTACCGCTGGTCCTTATCGTTGTGATAGGCAAGGGCCAGCATGGCCGTTGACAAGGCCATGCCCCTGAGCCAGAAACCTGCAGCTGTTTCCTTGCTGAAGGCACTGCGGCCCAGCTTGTACAAGCCCTGTATCCGTGCATTCAGGAACGGGATAAGCTGTACTGCAGTCTGGAGAATATTAGCCTTGCCTGTCAGATGAAAGTCCATCAGGTCCTTGGCCCGGAAGCCCGCCTCAAAGGTGCTCTTGCCAGCCCGGACCTCCCGCTTGTACAGGGCCAACCGGTTAGCTTCTTCGGCAGCGTTTCCAACCCGTTCCCACAGGTTATACAGGCCCGTCAGGGACTTGATAATCGCCCCGGAATGATGGGCCTTTTTAGTAACGCGCCGAATATATCGGCCCACACTTTCCGGGTTGTCTGCCCGATAAATACCGGACCCGAAAGCTCCACCGGTGCCACGATATTCCACTGCCTCTGGACTGTTGTTCCAAGAGTCTGCGAACCCTCGGACAGCCCGGCCCATCTGCCGGAGCATTTGGCCCTCCAGGACCCCGGTTGCCAAGGTATCGCGCATGAAGTTGGCAATCCGGAATGCCGGCGCCAGTGTTACCCCGTATGTAAGGGCCTTTTTCCACCATCGCAGGAACCCTGAAGATACAGCCATGGGTGTCTGTTGGATGGCCTCAAACAGTGTGGGGTCACTAATCCGATACTTAAGTTCCTTTCCACGAACCCGGATACTAACCACACCCCGCTTGCCGGGGGTTGCCTGTCGGGGGGCTTCCTCTGCCAGGCCATTTTCCAGCATGAGCTTCAGGGCCTTTTTGTTTGCCAGGTTTTTAAGGCCCTCCTTGGTCAAGAATGTGTAGGCGTGGATCAAGTTTTCTAGACCATCCCCAAGGACCAACTTGCTGCCCTCCAGGCGCTTGATGGTCTTGACTGTTGCGTTATCTCCACCCTTTGGGAACATGCTCTCTAGGTCCCCGGTCTCATAACTGTCCAGCATCCTGTAAAAGGGGATATAGTTATCCCGTTGCCAGCTCTTGCGGGCCTCGGCATCGATGATGCCGGCCTTTTCGGCGAAGTCCAAGAAGGAGTTATTGATCTCGTGCAGGCGCCGCGCTGCGCTTTCCCACTTGGCACGATCTTTGCCAGCGGAGCGACTCAATAGACCCTTAATCTTCGCCATATCATCAGCTTTGCTCACACCAAAGATAGGCTCTTTGCGGTCCCCTCGAGCCATCAGCTCGAGGGCGCTCTGGCCTGTCATCCAGAGCAGAAAGTCATTCGTGTCGGAGCCCAGGTCCTTGAACACGTCCAGGAGACCGCCCTTGGGGTTCTTTTTAACGGTAATCCAGTTATCCCGGAACTGAACATCCCCATGTTCCAGGGCCTGTTCCATAATGGTCGGGAGGGAGGAGAGCATCCTCCAGGATTTATACCCGCTCAGGTCCGGGCGCACTCCCTTACCACCGGTCGCGGCCTTTTCAAGACGGTCCAGTTGCGCGTACTTATCCAAAAAGTTGGCGCGTAGGTCCAAGAACTTTTTACTTGCACGTTTAACCCGTTCCTTGAATGTCAAGTCGTGGCCACCGATCTGGTCGATCCACTTTTCAACCTCCGGTGGCGGGGTCCCCTCACTTAATTTGTATGAGAATGAGGGGCCCGTGTTCTTAGGGTTGATTTGCTTTGGATCGATTACCCATCCACCCTTGTCTTTTTTTCCAGGGGAACCAGTCCCTCCCTTTCCTCCTTGGTCCGGTGGCGGTTCGCTGGGAACATTACGGTTGTCCGATCCCCTCTTATCCGGGTAAAGCCGTATCGGTTTATCAGTCTCTCCATTGCCACTCGTGCCTGTATCTTCTTTTGCTGCTTTGAGATACGCGTCCTGCCTTTTGAGTGCTTGTTCATACCGTGCTTGTCCATCCTTCTCTCCATAAAATTTTATGAGTTCATTCCGGTACCCCGCCATCGCATCCTCAGGGCTTCCGGAATAGTTAACATCCCCTAAGATCTCGCTGTTCACATCATAGACTGTGTTGCGAGGATGTCCAGGAGTTGCCAGGTCCTTCAGGACCATTTCAAAGTTCTTAATGGCTTCCGGATTTTCAAACACAAACTGGCGAACCCGGAAGGTCCCCATCCGGCCCTTGATCATATTGAACTCGTAAACGCCGTGCTTTTTAAGGGCCTCCCGCAAGTCCTTGGCGCTGGTAAAGGGGGTCTCGAACTCAAACATAACCCCATTCCGCTTGGCCTTGGAGGTGACCGGTTGCATCAAGTAAATCTGACCCTGCTTGTGCTCAATCCCTAGCTCTGCCAGAAATGCCTTAACACTTTGTTTCGGACCGGTAATGTTTAGGCCGGCCCCCAGTTCCATCAGGCCGCTAGTGGCCTCTCCAAATTGCGCAATGCTGGGTTCGACCTGTTCCAGAGTAATTTCTGGGTAGCTCTTGTTCAGGCGGCGCATGCGCTTCTCAAATGCTCGTGTGTGTTCACGGGCCTGTTGATCCAGGCGCTCAATGGCCTGGTCACTTGCCTGTTCACTTTCGACCACATCACTAATCCCGACCGGAACGTCCTTCAGGAAACCGTGCGTAATCGGGGCCTCATCAAAGAGGAGAACCCACCGACCCTTGGGGTTGCGGGGGTCGGCCACCAGGAAACCATCAAACTGGCCCTTGTCCTTTATCAATCTCGCAAGGACGTTGGTATAAGCCCCATCCATCGTGGGATCACCGGTGCCATTGTACCAGATTTTCGGGTCGCGGATCATTTCCTTGACAGCTTGCTTGTGGAGACCATACACATCCTTGATCGCATCGTAAATGCGATCCTTATCGAACTCCACGTTCACGCGGATGGGCTTAGATCCGAGCTGCGACTCCGGTATCGTGCCCGCATGATAGAAGTACACAAGGGGTTGATAGGGGTTATCGGGGGTATTGGCGTCCATCCGCCGGCCCAGGTCAGATCTGCTGTAGCTGTTCTTGACAATAGCGTTTTTATCACGGTCAACCACCAACTGGGTGGCCTTTAATTTACCACCCTCCTCGATAAATGTGTTTTTGTAATGAACCCCCATCCCTATGCTATCCGGGGTGGGCTTTAGCAGATCAAGGGGGCCGAACAGACGCTCCCGCCCCCTCTCCATCCGGCGGGTATTAACGAACTTTATAATTGCGTCCGGGTCGGAGTAACCCCACTTTTTCAACAAATTTCCAGCGCGGAGGTCAATCCCGGCATCTCGGGCTTTCTTTTGTATCCAGTCCCAGGCACCCATCCCCCCTAACTGGTTCATCTTCTTATTGCCGGCGGTCACATAATCATACTCGGCCATGGTGCCAGGACTCCGGGTATTTCGTCCGTGTGCCCACAGGACAGCTTGAACTTCCTGGGGTGTCCACTGTTCACCCGTATCCTGTGTCATCCGGTTCGTGAGTTCCAGGATCATTTGACGGGCGGCCAGGTGCTCGTAAGTCCGCAAGGTCGCATCTTTCCCACCAAAAGCAAAGTCTGACCCAAAGAGAACCCTTTTCATCCAGCGATCATTGACCACGGCGTTCCCATCACCCATAAGGCCCCATCGATACTCGGTGACCTTAAATGACCCCGCATCATTGAGGGCATCCTGTATCAGTGCATCCAGGGAGGTCCACTTCTTGATACGCTCTGCCAATCTTGCTGGGAACCGAGCATTAATTTTACCACCAGGAACCCCCAGCAGGTGCATGTATGTCTGGAACGCATATTGCATGTTCTGGGAAAGGTCTGCACCAGGAGATGTTAGAGCCAAGAGGATATTCATAATATCCGCGTCCGGGCCAAACCGATCCTGCATGATCTGCTTCCCCTCCTGGTAGAAAAACCGGGACTCCGGGTATTTCTTGTATGTATCCTTTACGAGTTGGAGGAACTCATCCTCACTCATCCGGAACTTCGGGATCTTGGCGGCCGCCTTTGCGCCAAGGCGCTTCCGAACAGCATCCAGGAGGTCCTTGCGCATAGGAATATCCCCCCAACGGCGCGCGAGGCGTTCCCCAATGGCATTGCTCAGTGTCCACCCATTCTGGGTATATCCCTTCGCAGCATCCAGTATTCCATCCACATCATCCATTGTCAGTTTATACGCGTGCGGGTCCAGAGGGTCCGTGGGCATCCACCGGTGCAGGAAGTCCATGAACATTTTCTTGATCTGGCGCCAGAGCTTCGGTGCCAGCCGCTGTGTTTCCACACGCCGAGCCAGGAACTCCTCCGCGGCCGACTCACGCGCCTTGACCCCCTTGATGGTCTTGTTCTTAACATCAAAGCCATATTCATCCACAATCTGTTGCATTGTGTTCTTGGTTGCTTTATCAGATCCCATCACCAGGCTATAGGTATCGCGCAGGAACTTCCGGTAGGTGGGTTCATGCCCGAACAGTCCCCGTAAGCCCACATGCCCAACCTGCTCGTGCACCCACTTCTGGAGGGCCACCTTACGGTTCGGGAGATTATCGGCCACCAGGTAGACCGTATGGGTTTCTGGATCGTATAAGCCCTCAATCAGGCTGTCCTTCTGGGCCATTTGTAAAATACGCTTAGGCAACTCGGACTGGGACTGCACCACCACCGTGTTGGCGGCCCCGCGGGCCCGGCGCTGCCGCTTTCCAATCCACTTGGAAACGTCCTCCCGGGTAGCGCCGCCAACGTTGGGGCCGGCGGCCTTGCCCGTACCCTTGCCCGCTTTGTCCTGCGCAAACTGGGCCAGTTGGTTGGACAGGTCTCGGATAGCCCCTTCCATCTGATCAAGATCCTTTTGCGGCAGGTTGTGTAACTGCGCCATGAGGCGGTCTACCTTCATCTTCCGCAACAGTTTCTTGGCATCGTCCAAGCTGATCTGCTCGACCTTATCGGTTTTGGGATCTTTGAAACTGAACTTGATCTCCGGACTGATAGCCGAACGGATATTCCCCTTATCAAAAACTACATACTGGTTCTCCGGTGCGCGTGTGCCATCCTTTGCGTTCAGGATAATCACGCCGTCGTAGCGGCCACTCTTGCGAATACGCTGGACCGCCCTGTTAACAATATCCGCATCAAAGCGCTTGCCCTTCAAATCAATGGTGTAGGGCTTGCGCATGATTACGTGAGCCTTAGTTACAGAAGCTCCCTCTGCCGGTTTGGTAAATGATCCCTCGGCGTACTTGCTGGCGGTTTCCGGATTAGGAGAAAAGAAGTACCCGGTGCGTGGAGACTGTTCTGACAAGTCAGCGGTTCCGCCACGGTATAACTCGAGAGGCTTGCCCGTATCATCCACCAGCATATCCGGATCGGTGCCCTTTCTCGTTGAGAACTTTGGTTCAACCTGGGCTTTTTCCGGGGGCACCTCTGCAAACTCACCAACGCGCGGCCGATAATCCCGCTTGCCCCGGTGCGAGCGGATCTCACGGAAGATGTTCTCAATCCGCTTACGCTCCTTGGCCTTTCGGCGGCTATTCCATGTGGGGTGCTCATCAATGCGGGCGAGGGCGGTACGGTATCGCTCCTCCACCTGTGTGCGATTGTTCGGGTCAATGGGCTTGTACGTTTCACGAAAGCGGTTATTGAGCGTACGCTTTCGTTCCGGGACCGCCTCAACTGTGGGGGGCACCGCTGAGCGCGGCCCCTCCGGAGCGGCCTTAGCCTTGGGCCGGGGCGGTATCTCCGCGAACTCGCCGGTCAAGGGTGTGTAATCGGACCGGTTCCGGTGCGAACGGATCTCGCGGAAGGTCTCCTCGATCCGTGCGCGCTCCGCCTGCTTGGCCTCTGGAGTCAGGTCTGTGCGACCCTCAAGCTGTTTCAAGGCGGTGCGGTATCGGGTCTCAACCTGGACTTTATTATTGGGGTCAATCGGCTTAAATCCACCCCCTTCACTCTCGCCCTTACCCTTACCCTTAGCAGGGGGTGCCCCTTCCGGGCGGGTCTCCCCTGGTCGAAAATCATAGGGGCCTCGACGAGCGGCCAGGTCCTCCTCGCGCTTCTGCCGCAAGATAAGATCTTCCTGTGCTTTTTCCTGACGGGCCTGTTCCTCTCGTGCGCGGTTTTCCTGGCGCAAATGTTCCAGGGCATCAATCGTGTTCTGCTTGATAGCCTCAACCTGCTTATCTTTCCCCAACAGGTCAGCCATTTGCAAGTCCATCCTGGTGGCTACATGCACCCCATTCTCAGGATCAAGGGCCATGGCGGTGGTCCCGACATTGTGCAGTTCCTGAACCTTTCTCGTGGTGTCCTGGTTGGAACCTAAGGTTTTCAAATCCAGGATTAAGCGCGAGAGGGTTTCATCAGAGAGACTTTCGGGGTGGTCCGTGACTAACGCCTTGGCAGCCTTAGCTAAGGCCCCGGCCACGCGGGTGTCATGTTTGCTATCGTTATCACGCAGGGCGGGGATAGCCTCTATCAGTTGGTCCGCAACCTCAGCCAGGCCGGCCTGGGGGCCTCCCTCCTGAACAGCCTGGTCCACACGCGCGCTTAAGTCCTGGGCGGCCTGGTCGCCCGCCTCCAGGGCGGCCGTTACTACCTGGTTGTGCTGCTGGATAATATAATCCTGCTGCTTAGCCTGCTCGGCCTGGGCGGCCTCCTCCTGGGCGCGTTTCTGCTCTTCCTCCTGGGCCTTAGCCTGGGCGGCCGCGCTCTCCTGGGTTTCTTTCTGGACGCGCTTGGCTTCCTCTAAGTTCTTGGCCGCGACCTCTTGATCCTGGGTAACCCCAGCCTGGGCGGCCTCCTTGGAACCCTCGCCTTTATTGGACGGAATAATTTTACCATCCTCATCCAAATTGATTTGGAGGTGTTTGACAAAGGGCTCATCAAGATCTACTTCAGCGGCGGTCTTGGTAGAGGGAATACCACTGGTCCCAGCGTCCGTACCCGGCACCTTTACTGGTCCTTGATCCCCCTGCTCCAGGTGCGCCCGAGCGGCCCGTTCGAGATTATCAATAATCTGTTGGTGAATAGCGGCCTTTTGTTTGGCATCTGCCTTACGATAGGCGTTCACACTGTGCGCTAAGAGTGAAAAGGGGGCCTCCATGAACGTGCCACTAGCAGCAAGTTGTGCGGCACCCTTGGCTGCCTGCTTTTGAAAATCAGGGGAGGTCACAATACGTTTAAACTGCTGCATCAGCTCATGAGCAGAAGCGTTGGGCATTTTCATGCGTAGGTCGGTCAGGACCTGCGGATAGGCTGTGGTATATCCTACTAAGCCCATAGTGGCTGCCGATTTCATCATATCCTTGGCAAAGCCTAAGGTCTCAGCGAGCATCCCCTTGGTAAGCTTTGCGCCCACCTTACCCGCAATTTCCGCTACATGGGATCGCAACATGGCACTGGGGACTTCGGTTACCAGGCTGATAAATGGTAACGTAAGGGCTGTACTTAAGAAAGCATTCTGAAAGGCCCTATCCTTAGGGGCATTCGGATATTGTTTTCGATACTCAACATAACCGCTCCCTAACATTTGATCTGCAAAAGTCAACAGGCCCCCCACACTGCCGGTAAGGGCGCCAGCTATAACACCCGGACCCATACGGGTTGCCATTGTTAAGGCCTGTTCTCCCCACCCACCAGGATTTTTATCCATTTGGGGAAAGCTCTCCGCAGCTGCCTTAAAGTCCGCGGCAAGTTTCTTTTGCACCCGTTTGGCGTGGGCGGCATATATCTTATCCCAGCCCGGCTGGGTCATCTTGTCCCCATAATTTTGGACCAGTTGAGCCTGTTCAGCTGGGGACATAAGCGCCCAATCCTTTTGGAAGTCACCAGTCATCAACTTACTGTTATCGGCCCCAGCATAAAAGCCCCGATAGAGATCCGCAATCCCCTGCAGGAACGCCTTTCCAACATTCTTGGTGCTTTGCCACAGGGTCTTGTCTTGCTGCGTATTCTCCTGCTCCATCCCCTTGCCCGGGATCAAAACCTCAAAGTCCTTATCATCCGCAGTGGCGGCGGGCTGTGCCGGCGTGCCGGGGGTAACAACCTCGAAATCATCCGGAGAGTAATCTGTTAAAACAGGTGAACTCGGGGGTGCACTTTGTGATTGGCCCTTTGGATCGATACCAAAGCCGAGTTCCTTATTCTGTTCCGGTGAAAGAAAATCCCACGCCATGGGCTACTCCTATTTGTGAGAGGGCATCATTGCATCAGGAAATCCAGGGATATATGGACGCAAATACCCATTATCATCTACTCTGAAAGTTTTACCGGTACTTTTCTGGCGCACAATCGTGCCGGGCGCGTACTGTGTTATTCCTGGACCACCTTGGTTATTCCCTATTTCCGGATGCAGGACACTTTTATAGTACTGCGTATAAAACTGTGCCCTTGGGGCAACCGGCTTCCCCGCATCCTCCTGGCGTTTTACATAGTCAGTGTACGCTTGTGCAACCAGTTGTAGCTCTGACCGGGTCCACGGAACCCCCAATAACTCTCTCTGTGAGGTCTTTCCCGTCCCCTTTGACTGTGCCTTTGGCTGCCGTGCGCTTGGAGGATGCTTAGCCCTGAAAGCGGCTACCCCTATCTGTGCATCACGGCTTGCCTGTATTTCGTCCAGCCGGTTCTTGTGCTTTGTCTTTGCCAGCTTAATCTGATTTTGCAGTTTAGCTTTGGCCTTCTGGGAAGCCGCCCAAAACTGGGGATCGATAAACCGCGTAACGGCCTGCAGGTAATCATCCTTGTTCTTGTAATAAATATCCGTGTCCTCACCGGTGTCCTTGGCTGTAACACGGAAGTGCACACGGCCCGTGTCATCCGTACCTAGGTATTTCCAAGTGTGATGATCGGCGTTCAGTTGATCCACGGACATAGCCTGGGCAAAGAGATTAGGATCTCCATCCGACACCACTAATTGACGCGAGACCTGGTCATGTATCTGGCGCAACTTTTGGCCCTGCGCACGCAATTTGGCCTCATTGAGTTGAGCCTGGTTAATGGCACTCCGTTGTTCAGCGGCCTTCTTGTTCAGAGCATACGTCTTCTCCCAGTGCTCATTGGTAATACGATCGCGCTTATCCTGCCGTTCCTGCGCGCGATCTTCCTTCATCGTCTGAAATAGATAGGGTATCCCAAAGCCAACCGCGCCCTGGGCAAACCCCTTCATGAAATCACCCATTCTCCTTGTCTCCTGTTAGTGTCCAAAAAGCCAATCAATCCCTTGGTTCACCAAGGTTGGAGCTGTAGCCCCGATAATTTGACCCCAGTATGTACTGTTGCTGGGACTGGTCTGGTACTGAGAAAGGGCCGATTGTTCCTGCTGGTTCAGCGCATCGAGCTGCTGATTGTATGCGTCCATCTGAGCTTTCTGGA
>Ga0114931_10011118_pt1 | contig 10667 bp, 12 predicted proteins | sample 2SBtaG_FD_89579 | JGI IMG/M metagenome (GOLD analysis project Ga0114931, IMG submission 89579) | Deep subsurface microbial communities from Kolumbo volcano to uncover new lineages of life (NeLLi) - 2SBTROV14_V59a metaG | ecosystem: Environmental > Aquatic > Marine > Volcanic | place: Kolumbo...
GTTCGGCGCTCGAATACCATTTTGGCTGGGGAAACCTGGCCGTTCGGCGGCGGCTGAGAAATTTTCAACGGGTGTACGATCTTACCGACCGCATAGTCGAAGCGCGTCATCGCGCAAATTCCTTGCAGAAACCGGATGCCGAACGTGAGCTGTTGCGAAAGGCATCGGCGTCTTTGGGTGTTGCAACAGCGCATGATCTCGCCGACTACTACCGTATGAGCGTGCGTGATGCTGTGCCACGCATTCAGGAGTTGGTGGAAGAGGGTGCGATGATCGAAGTCAGTGTCGATGGCTGGTCCGATACCGCCTATCTTCATTCGGGCGCCAGATCGCCGCGCAAGATTTCCGGTGAGTCACTGCTATCACCCTTCGATCCGGTCGTCTGGTTCCGTCCGAGAGCACAGCGATTGTTCGGTTTCGAATATCGAATCGAAATCTACGTGCCCGCGGCCAAACGTCGCTGGGGCTACTATGTGCTGCCGTTTAGAGAGAGTGATGACATAACAGCACGCGTAGACCTCAAGGCCGACCGTAAGGAATCGACTTTAGTCGTGCAAAATGCCCACCTGGAGCCGGGCGCCGATGCGGATCGCACGACTGTCGCCCTGGCACGGGAGTTGCGTTCTTTGGCCGAGTGGCTGCAGCTCGATGCCGTCAAAACGAAACAGGCCAGCGCCTTCGAAAAGGCGCTGGCCAAATCCATGTAAACCTGTTCGTTTATTGCTCGGCTTCCGCTTGTTCCGGGCTGTCTTTGCGATTGTGTCGATGGTATTGCCGCTGAGCCCTATGCTCGTCACGCCGTTGCCGTGCCGCGGCTTTTTCCTCGTCGCTCATCGATTCCCAGCGTTGGCGCCGCTCATCCTTTCTTGCCTGGTGACGTTCCCTTGCCGCCGCACGTTCCTCATCCGACATGGATTCCCAGCGCTCCCGCATTGCTGCACGACCGCGATGCCGGGCACCCATTCGTTCAGCGCGTTGCTGGCGTATCGCTTGCTTTTCCTCTTCGGGTAGTGCGTCGAATTCAGTTCGCCATTTTTCCCGCATGGCCGCGCGCTCATCATCGGACATGCTCTGCATGAAAGTGTGCCGCTCCTCCGGACTCATCGCGCGCATGTCGCTAACAGACTGTGCCGACGCCACGAGCGGCAGCAACAAGCTCAGGCCGGAAACCAGGATTAGTTTTTGTAAGGTACGCATTTGTGATCTCTCCATTAATACCGCGATACTATAGCAACGTCTTTCATTGCCGGCGGTTGACCTATGTTGCCACGATTATCACGATTTCTGACACTCTCTGCGTTGCCTGCCGTATTGCTGTTATCGGGCTGTGCCACAGGGCCTGTGCTTATATCGAAAAACGCTGCAGTGCCCGCAGGGGTCGACCTGAGTGGATTTTGGCTTGTTCGCGATGATGCCGAGGCGCGGCGCTTGTCCGCGGCCGGCGGTGGTGGAGAGCCGCTGATTCCACTGACGCGAAAACAGCGCGCGCATCGCGAGGGCAAATCAGGCGGTGCGTCGGTCCAGGTATTTCTTGAGTTCGGCGAATCCCTGAAAATCACGCAAACCTATTTCGGGCTGTTTATCAGCTATGACCGGTCGGTGGTTGAGGAATATACCTACGGTGAGAACCGGATCATGGCTATCGGTCCGATCGAAGCGGCAAGAGTCTCTGGCTGGGAGGGTCGATCATTTGTGGTCGAAACGCTGGACAAATCAGGGACAACGCTGTTTGAGTCCTGGCACCTGGAGAAGGAGGGTAAGGTCTTGATCAGAGACGTTCGAATCAGCAAAGGCGAGAAGGATAGTTTTGTTCACCGCCAGGTATTCGATCGGCAGTAGCGAACAAAAACGGGCGGCGACTCTTCGGTAAGCCCGGCGGGAAGGAAAGGCCTTCTTCGGAGCCGCCGCCCTGGGGTTCTGTTGCCGGTCGCGTACCCTTACCGGTCGTCCAGGCTGAACCTGAACAGGTTCTGTATGCCGTAGCTCGCCCTCGCCACACCGTCGATGATCCTGGGTTTGAATTTGAAACGTTGCGCCGCCTTGATGGCTGCGCTCTCAAAGACGCGATCGGATGATTCGACAACAACAACGCCTACGACCTGACCGTTGGCAGCGACGTCAAATTGCACGACCACATAGCCTTCCAGGTTTCGGGTGAGAGCCCTGCTCGGGTAGACCGGTGCGACCCTTACCAATGCAACCAGGGGACCGTCGGTGTAGACGCCCGGCTGCGTTAGCCCATTGTCAGTCGGTGGCGCAGGGGTGGGCAAGTGCACGCCAATCGTTCCTGAGTTTGTGGTGTATTCAGGGCGCGCGGGCGGTCGTTCTGTTCGCGTGAGCTTTTCCCGCGGCGGTATCTTCTCGCGGGGCTGAACTTCTGCGTCTGTAGGCCCCATCCTGAACGGCGTCAGGTAGGCCCTGGTGCGTGTTTTGGTCTCCGCACCCGGCTGTAAACTAATCAACAGCTGCATGACAAAGAGCAGGCCAAAAGTCACAAAAGTGCCGGTGGTAATGGCGGAAGCGTATCTGGCAAACATCATTGTTCTCCTTGTTTTCTCCCGCGCTGTGATATACCTCGAACTACGATGTATAATACATACCTAGAACCACAAAGTAACCCTTGAAATACCTTTTAGTTCAAGGTATGTTCGGGAGATGGCACAAAGTAATCCACCATTCATGAGTGGCGTTCCGGAATTGTTGCTGCTCAGGCTGCTAAATGAGCAGGAGATGTATGGCTACGAGCTGGTGCGAGCGATCAAAAAAGCGACCAACGAGGCGATTTCGCTGGGTGAAGGCGTTATCTACCCCGTTTTACACAGCCTTGAGCGCAACGGTTCCCTGAAATCAAAGCGCAAAGCGGTGAGTGGCAGGACACGCGTTTATTATGCGCTGACCAAAAAAGGACGGGACCGCCTGGACACGCTCCGCAATGACTGGAGTCGTATTCAGGGGGGGGTCGCAATTGCATTGGAGCCGACCGCCAATGCGTGAGCCGGACTTCAATGCTTTGGCAACACGTTTATTGAGGAGCGGTATTGGGCCGGGCCATGTCCACCGGACGGTCGGTGAGTTACGGGATCACTACGATGATCTGGTCGATGCGGCTGTTGACGACGGCGCTAACAGCAAGCAAGCCCGTCGCCGAGCGACAGCGGAGTTGGGAACGATGGATGATTTCGTCGCCCAAATGGAATCACGACGAGAGCTCAAGACCTGGTCATTGCGCTATCCATACCTGGCCGTCGTCGTATACCCGCTGGCCTGTCTGGCCGTTTTACCCGCGCTACCGGTCTTCGCAGGGATCGCACATCGAAGCATTCTGTTACGTTGGGGCATCAGCCTGTTGGCCGCCGGACTGGTGACTGCAACCATGCTGCTGGTCATGCAGCTGTCGATTATTTTTGGTTGAAGCCGGGCCCTGGTTTGTATTTAGTGAGCCTTGCACGAAATTTCAACTTGCCCTTTTTGTACTGCTCGATCATAACGGGCAAATAGCCCAACTCCGCGGCACACCACAATGTCGTAATCCGTGACGAGCCTTCCTTTTGGTGGCGGATGCCGATCGCCCTGAATTTTCCGGCCTTTGTTTTGATTTCCTTCTCACCAGCGATTGTTACGTTGGCGATTTGCATCCTGTCGATGTCGAACAAGACGTACTCTTCCTTTGAACCGCCATTTAACAGGTCATGCATCAACGCGTATTGAATGGACACGTCGTCATAAGCGGTGCCATCGAGCTGCAGAGAAACACTGTCCTCTCCGACCGTGCCCGTGACTTCGTTTGTCGACCAGTCGAAGTTCAAATCAATATCAGGGTCATGCCTAACCGTATCGACCGACTGAAACCGAACCGGTTTGACACCGTCAGGCCCGCTGGTAAATGTCGACGTGACCTCCATGGTGCCTCGCGTAAGCAGCCTCGATAGCCCCGTCGGCTTGATGACGTGCTTCGCCACATAGCCGTTCTCTGTCTGGCGAAGTTCAGTATTAAGCTGCCCCGACACGATCGATATTTTGACCTTGTATTGTGCCGTATGGGGTGTCAGCTCGGTTTCAGCCAAGAGCTGACCGGCCAAAACAACGGCAATCAAAATCGTCATTAGTCGCACTAAGCGCATAATCAACCCTCCCGGGGACTACTCAAAGCGTTTTCTGAGTCTGCCATGAGAGACATGAGCGCTTCCTGAACGGCAGTGCGGTGCGATTCCAACCCATCAAGGGGTGCGTCGTCCGGAATCGGGCAGGGTGCACCGATTGCGATCGTTATACGGGCAAAGGGCTTGGGTACCATGAAACTATCCCAGCGATTGAGATACCAGGCACGGTCGGCTGCGCAACCGATTGGAAGGATGGGCACGCCGGCAATCCGGGCCACCAAAATAGCACCCATTTTGAACTCGTATTTTGGACCACGTGGACCGTCGGCTGTTGTCACAACCGAGACGCCACGTTTCATCATACGCTGCATGTCACGCAGTGCGAGTGCGCCACTTTGATTCGCGGAGCCACGGATGACTTCTGCACCCCATGCTCGGGCGATTCTCTCGGGAACTTCACCATCCACCGAGCCTGAAACCAGAAAGCTGGCCTTAAATCCGCGCCGCACCCAGGAACGAATCAACGTCGAGCCGATGACATGATGTTGGTGCCAGTAACAGGGCGCACAGACCCTGTTGCTGTTTATGTAGGGTTCGATGCGCTCGGCGCCGATGACTGTCTCGATGCGGTAGGAGGCAGTCAGCAGACGAATCACGCCACGCAGAATCGGCAGACCCAGAAAGTAATACAGTCTTCTGCCGCGGCTCATAGTCCGTCGTGATGCGGTGCTGCGCCGTGACTCAACAGAGTCGAAGTCTTTATGGGGACGATTACTCAAGATGGGGACCGAGTTTGCAGTATCGGATCTCTGGCGGTCAATGTAATATTGCGCCTGCCTTTGCAACGCGATACCACCGCATCCACCCTTTGATGACACCCGGCCAACGAAATTTCAGGAGACCACCCGGGCCCGGAGAACCGATAGCTCTCGGCATCGATTCTGAGACCCTGGCCGAGTTGCAACAAGCGCAACTCGAATACGGCGATATGGTGAGTATCGGCAAGCCGGACGGCCGACTCGCGTACTTCATAAACGACGCCGCAGAAGTTCGGCGAATCCTGACTCGTCGTCATACCAGGTACCACAAAGGACCGGGATTTGAGCGGGTAAAAATGCTGCTCGGCAACGGCCTGATCGTTAGTGACGGGGAGGCGTGGCGTCGTTCCCGCCGTATGATCCAGCCGGCATTTTCTCGCCAGAACGTTCATCGTTTGATGAAAGTGATGGTCGGGTGCTGTGATCGTCGTGCTGTGCATTGGGCCGAACTCGCGGCAACTGGTTCGCTCTGCAACATCACTGCTGAGACTGCAGACTTTGCACTGGAGCTGATATTGATCAGCATTTTCGGCAGCGACTACGAGACTCGTATCGTGGCCGAAGGGGAGAATCCCTTTGCGTTTCTGAGCCGAGATTCGAGCCGGGACCTCAGTGTTGTCATGAAGGTCCGTCACTTGCGTGAACGGCTGATGAGTATTATCGAGGACCGCCGCGCCGTGGCGCGCACAGGTGAGTTCGACTTTTTGTCCGGGTATCTGCAGGCCCTGGACAAGGAAGGGCAGCCCTTTTCGGATGTCGAACTGCTCGATGAACTGATGACCCTGATCGTTGCCGGGTTCGAGACGACAGCAAATACCCTGAACTGGGTCTGGTACCTGATCGCAAAACACCCCGAAGTTGAAGCGAAGATATTGGCCGAGGTCAGAGAGCATCTGCCGAACGTATCGGCACTCAGTGCGGGCGCGCTGGCCTCCATGCAGTACACCCAGCAAGTCCTGGAGGAGGTGCTGCGCCTGTATCCACCCGTGTGGTTATTCACGCGGCGCTCGCATGAACTGGATGAGCTGGATGACTTCGATGTCGCACCGGACACGGACATTTACCTGTCGCCCTTTATCCTGCATCGAACTGAGCATTACTGGCCGAATCCGGAGAAATTCGATCCCGACCGCTTTGTGCCGACGGACAAGCCCAGGAAAGACCGGCCATTCTTCCCGTTCTCATTGGGTCCGCGCCGCTGCCTCGGTGAGTACTTTTCGTTTCTCGAAATGAAAGTGCACCTCGGCTTGTTGTTGCCGCGTTTTCTCATGCAGCCAGTCGATGACGCGGAGCCTGAGCTGCAGCTCGGCATTAACCTGCGATCGGCCACAGACATTACGATGAAACCGGTGGAACGCTAGCGAGCTGATGGAGCTTTACGATACGTTGACGGACCTGCTCGCCGAAGCGCGTAGCAAGGATCGTGAAATTCGATTCATTGACGGTGAGAGCGACGAGAGTGTCGTGACATTTGCCGATCTTTGGGATCGAGCAATTGTCCTGTTGGCGTCGCTGCAGACAGGTGGCATGAAGCCGGGCGATGAGCTGGTCCTATTCAGCAAGTCCAATGAGAGTTTTGTCATTGCTTTCTGGGCGGCCGTGCTGGGCGGCATGCTACCGGTTCCGGTCGCGGTTGGTATCAGCGACGAGCATCGGCTCAAGCTGTTTCGAATCTTATCGCAACTCGAAAGAGCGACCCTCTTTACCGAGGCGGAGCAGATGAGCCGCTTGCTGGAATTTTCGGAAAGGCCAGGGCTTGATGACATCACAACCACGCTGCATACCCGAACAATTCTCGTCAATGCTATTGATCCGGCAGCAAGCGGCGAGGTCTTTGAAGCTACACCTCAAGACACAGCGTTTATTCAATACTCCTCCGGTTCCACGAGCGATCCCAAGGGTGTTGTGCTGTCACATCGAAATGTTTGCACCAATATTCGGGCAATCGTCGAAGCCTGCAACTGGGCGAAGGACGACCAGAGCCTGAGCTGGATGCCGTTAACGCATGACATGGGGCTGATTGGCTACCACCTCAGCGTCTTGGGCGCCGGCATGAATCATGCGGTGATGGATACCAATGTATTTGTGCGTCGACCACTGCTGTGGATGAGTAAGGCGAACGAGTTGCGCGCGACACAATTATGTTCTCCGAATTTTGGATTCAAGCATTTCCTCAAGCTGTTTCAGCGTAAGGGCCTGCCGGATCTCGATCTTTCATGCGTGAAGCTCATCCTGAACGGTGCAGAGCCGATTTCATGGGAACTTTGCGAGGAGTTCCTGGATGCCCTGGCACCGCACGGACTCAAGCGAAAGGCCATGTTCCCCGTTTATGGCCTGGCAGAAGCGACCGTGGGCGTGTCGGTACCCCGGCCGGGAACGGAATACTCTCGTGTCACGATGGATCGCCACAGCATTCGTGCCGGTGATGCATTTCGTGAGGTCGCGCCGGACGACGCCGATGCTGTCAGTTTTGTTCGTGTAGGAAGCCCGGTGCGCGATGTGAGTATTCGCATTGCGGACGTTAATAATGTGTCACTTTCGGATGGTATCGTCGGCAATATCCAGTTGCGCGGTGGCAGTGTGACAGAGTGCATTTACGGCGACGAAGCAACCACGACTGAGATCATGACCGATGACGGCTGGTTACGTACCGGAGACTGTGGCGTTTTCGTTGATGAGCAGCTGGTGATCACCGGCCGGCAAAAAGACATCATTATTGTCAATGGCCAGAACTACTATCCACATGATATTGAGGAGATCCTTGCACGCCTCGATGGCCTTGATCTCAATAAGGTTGTCGTCGCCGGTGCGACGCCAAAAGGGGGTCAAACCGAGGAACTGGTCGCCTTCATCCTCTATCGTCACGCCGCGGAAGACTTCCTGCCAATGATCGCCAGGGTACGGGATCTGATCGGCGAGCAGACCGGGCTGGAAGTCGACAGAGTTATCCCCGTTGCGAGAATTCCCAAAACCACCAGCGGCAAGGTCCAGCGCGCAAAGCTGCTGCAAGCCTATATCGATGGTGAATTCGAGGAAATTCTTGCTAAATTGCAACCGACCGATAGCATTCAAAGCGGGACTGACGAAGATCCACTGGTGGCTGCGTTGGAAGTGATCTGTCGGGAGTTTGCCAAAGACCGGGCGATCGGGCCAGATGACAATTTGTTTGAGGTTGGCGTGAGTTCGCTAAGCTTGACGGAAATCGTTCTCGCGATTGACGAGACGCACCCGGGTAAGTTTGATATTAATGACCTGTTTGACTACCCGACGCTCCGGGAAATAGCCACATTCATCGAGGGAAAATCATGACCTACGCACGTATTGCCGGAATCGGCAGCTATTTGCCGCAGACGGTGGTAACAAACAAGGACCTTGAGGCGAAGATGGATACCTCAGATGAGTGGATTCGGGAACGCACGGGAATCAAGCGTCGACACATCGCCGCTGAGGGCGAGAGTACGTCAACCATCGGACTTGAGGCGGCAAAGAGCGCGATGCTCGACGCGGGAGTCGGGCCAGAGGACATCGATCTTATCGTTGTCGGTACCGCCACGCCCGATAAGGTATTTCCCTCGACAGCCTGCATTATTCAACACCAGCTGGGTGTTAAGGGTTCCCCGGCATTCGATGTCCATGCGGCGTGCAGTGGCTTCGTTTACGGCCTGGATATTGCGAACCGATATATAAAAACGGGTGGCGCCAGGACAGCACTGGTCATCGGTGCGGAGACGCTGTCTCGAATTACGAATTGGGAGGACCGATCGACGGCGGTGTTATTTGGTGATGGAGCTGGCTGCGTCGTACTTCAGGTCAGCGAAGAGCCCGGCATCCTGGCGACGCATATTCATGCGGATGGGCAGTACGAGGACCTCTTGCAGGTCCCTTGCGGCGTATCGCTCGGTTACGAGCAAACACAGGCTGGCGGAGCATTCATCCAAATGAACGGCAACGCGGTATTCAAGCGGGCGGTGGCGACTTTTGACACCATTGCGCGGGAAACGGTTGCCGATCACGCCGGTGAAATCGGCGAGATCGATTGGTTTTTACCCCATCAGGCCAATATGCGCATCATCAAGGCGGCTGCGAAGAAATTGGGGATGCCGATGGAGCGAGTTATTGCAACGATTGATGAGCACGCCAACACTTCTGGCGCTTCAATTCCGCTCGCACTCGATCAGGCGGTGAAGGATGGGCGTATAAAGCGTGGCGATACTTTGATGTTTGCTGCCTTCGGAGCCGGTTTTACGTGGGGCTCAGCGATGCTTAAATATTGACAATTTGGACTAAAAAAACATAGAAATAACATGAAAAATAGCATGTAAGATATTGTAATTTAATTAATAAACACCCCGATCTATTTGCTGATAGACTGTCCCCGACCGCGAAATCACCGCGGCAGACAATTATAAGACTTTCATAACAACGAAGCATAAAGGGGATTTTCATGGGTGTAGGAAAAATAATTCAGATCATTGCTGTTCTGGCCGCAATTGTTGCGGGACTTTGGAGTGGCTTTCCGCAGGCTGGCATGGTCATCGCTATTCTCGGCGCACTGGCCGGTTGGTTTGTTGCTGAAGAAGACCGGCAACGCGTCCTGGTCGCAGCCATCGCATTATCAATAGTGAGTGGTGGCCTGGGCGACGTACCAGCTGTTGGTGGATACATCACCAGCATCATGGGCAGCCTGGCCAGTCTTTATGCTGCAGGCGCCATTGTGATAATTTTGCTTGCGCTGTATGGGAAGCTGAAACCGTAAAGGTACAGCGAACCGGACGAGAAAAGGCCGCTTCGCGAGAAGTGGCCTTTTTTTTGGCTGTTGCTAGAGCAATCTGACATAAGCAGGTGAAAAAACGCTTTTGTCGAAAATTTAGTGTGACTCAGTTCACACTTTGCCAGTGTCGCTGTCGCTATACTGCGACATATCAGCTGTCTCTGATTGGAGACAGGTTAACCACGGACAGGAAAAATGGGAAAAGATTTCGACGAAATTCCGCTTTCGCAATCGAATGTCTCTTTAAAGCTAGCGGACATTCAGAAGCGATGTTCGGAACTCATCGATGACCCCGATTATCTGGGTGGCTTAGCGCTTGAAGAGCCAGTCGCAGAGCCGGATACCAATAATCCTTACAACCACGGGTGACGTCAGGCCTTAGCGCCGACGTGCGTTGTGGATTTCGTCACGCTGCAGCCGGCGCATCAATAGCAACCGCCATATCCAGATCGTGATGATCAATGTCGCCGATATGGGTAAGGCTGACACCGGATTGAGCAATACCAGGAAGTCGTAAAAACCGTGCAACAAAGCGGCGAGGCCAAAGCCGCTCAGTATCGCCAACCCAATCGGTTCTTGATTCAGCCGCGCTTGTGTTATCCAGTGCGCCCAAATTGAGGCGAACAGAATATGCACCACGGGACTTGCGAAGCCACGCGCCGCGGCTTCTACAGGCGTCAAAAAGTCAAGGTAATAGACGTTCTCACTCGCCGCATAGCCGAGACCAATAAAGGAGGCGTAGACGATTCCATCCATTGGGTAGTCGAAGGCTTTGAAGCGCAACACTACGAGAACAAACGGCGCGAGCTTTGCCAGCTCCTCAATAGGCCCGATAGCTAATACTGCGTAGGCCAGCAGGCCCATGGGATTTTCTGCGCCCAGTGTCACGGCGTCGAAACGCAGCCCCAGCGGCTCCAGGCCAAGGTACAAGAATTTCGAGACCACTGCAGCGCCGAGGCCCAGCCCAAAACAAACAAC
>Ga0114931_10011119_pt1 | contig 10667 bp, 12 predicted proteins | sample 2SBtaG_FD_89579 | JGI IMG/M metagenome (GOLD analysis project Ga0114931, IMG submission 89579) | Deep subsurface microbial communities from Kolumbo volcano to uncover new lineages of life (NeLLi) - 2SBTROV14_V59a metaG | ecosystem: Environmental > Aquatic > Marine > Volcanic | place: Kolumbo...
AACTCTTTTATAACGTCAGGAAAATTAAGCTCACTATATTCCACGTCTTTGTGTCCAAGTTTCGCCTGTCTTAGTAACACTTAATACACCCAACTCGCATTTTAATTTATATTCACCAGTATCATACAATCTAACTTTAGCTTCCATTGAACAATTCCTACAACGAGTAGATTGTAAAACCCTTCCGAGCAATACAGGAATTACAGCATCCTTTGTACATAAAGGACATTTTATCCAAAACGGTTTCTCTCCAATAGCCTCTCTATTAAGACTCTCCAAAGCAACATTAAGTTGCAATTCTACACCATCTATATTTCTTCTTGTATATTCACCAAAAGTCATTATAATTCATCCTATGCTAATACAAACCTTTCTCTTTTCTCCACAAACTCACGAAGATATATTATCTCTTCGTTTATCTCAGCTAATTTTGTGGTGTCCCCTCGTTTTTTAGGGTTTTGACCTTTCTTAAACGTACCTCCTGTACGCTCAGGTTTTAGGAAAGCTAAGATAACGTGTCTTGCCGCATGTAAATTAGCCAGACGAGTATACATGTATTTAAGTTCGCCATAAGTATAATCTATAGAAATCACGTGCTCTTTAGCAATAGGAGGAGTTTTAAATTTTATATACCAATATAAATTTGTACGTTCGTGCTTGTACAGATAATAATCTGTATTTTCGGTTAATACTGTCCCATTTACAGTTACTGTATCTACTGATGTTACATCAGCATGTTCAAATTCAAATTCTCTATCAACACCATTTCCATCTATTAACTGAGTATACGTGTTTGATACATCATTAGCTCCTCTGATAATTTGTTGCACGATTTCAGTGGCTATATTCATTCCCTCAATAATTTCATTATCAGAGACTTCAGACCACATATAGTCGGCAGTTACAACATCACCAGTTAAAGGTGCTGATGCAAGTATCAATGAACCTTCATCCTCGTCTATAGACGAAACAGTTACAGGAGTACCATTAACATAAACAGTAATGTCTGCAACAGTTATAGTGCTTGTTTTATCAGCAGTTTGATCTACAATATAAGATTTTCTATCCCCAACCGCTGGTATTTTAAATTCAGTTAGAACACCATCTGGAACTCCATTCAATTTGACTCCGTGTTCAAATACTAATGTTGCTCCAGCCAATGCACGTACTGTGGGGATAGAACCATAAACCATGTTAATCGCCCTGTATTGAGTTTGTATATAATATACTTACCGATGTTCCTGTTGAGGTTATTTCACAATATAAAGGAGCACCAGCTTCTCCTTTTAATGGATTTGGAGAGTTAAATGTGATAACTCTATGTGTTCCTGTAGCCATAACCTCTTCCCAAATAATTGTACCAGAAATATTATTGTCTCTAATTCTAACAGTACTAGACCCAGTCCCTTGTGTTATACTAAGTACAAAAACTCCTATTTTTGCAGAGCTTGAAGCACTTGCTATCTCACCACTAGCAGTAAGTATTTTCGTACCTTGAGCCATCGTATCACCTAAAACCTATTCTGGCTCACAATGTAACCGACTGTCAAAGTACTAGATACCACAGATGAACCAGTTACTTTAATAGTACATCCTGCTGTAGTCTTTGAAAGAATACCAAAAACACCAGAAGAGACATCCTGTTGTGCAGTTACTATAACTGTGTAATCAGTATGATCAAGTGGATTTTCAAATGTCACAGTAACTGAACCATTACCACTTACATCTGTAGTAATATTAGCAGTTTTAGACTGTGGAATTCTCTTATTAGCCATAACATCACCTATACTGCACTGTTCTTAACATTATGCACCATTGCAGTGTGCTGTTCTCTAAGAACTTTCCAACCAACTCTCTCAAGCCATCTGAGCTCCTCAACGTCTCTATAGAAATCATGACGAGTTCTAAGCTCAATTTCTCTTCTCTGACCAATTGCGGCATAAGTCTTAGAGTCAAATCCGACAATCATACCGTCAGTAGCACCAGATACAAATGTACCTGTAGCAGTTGTTGGAGAGGTTTTTCCTCCGACAGGAAGCCATGCTGTAGAGACAATTCTCGCACCATACATTTCACCGACTTGGTTCGCAACTACAGAAGCCTTATTCCCAATCTTGTCAAGTGTAGCAAATGGCTCAAATTCGAGAGGATGTCTGAGTCTTGCGGCTATCTTTGGAGGCACAAGAATTGTATCAATTGCACCATTACCAGCTTGGTCTTCTACTCTTGATAACATATCATTGATCTGAGCAAGAGTCAGAAGCTGTGAACCTCCAGCTATAATATTATCATAACCGTTATTAACCGGTGTCCAAAGTGAAGAAACAGCAGTACCATCTGGAGAAGGAATTTGGTGGATTAATCCATCATAAAACTTCTCAGGCTGTCCTGCTGAGTATGTAGCAATTGCACCAGTAGTATCTCCCCAGATAAAAGCCTTCTCTTCACCTTCAGCCATTGCGAGAGCTCCGTTCTCTACAACAAATTTACCAATGTCAATCAAAGAGTCTTCTGCAAGTTCTGTGGTATATCCACCAATCACACCCATCTTGTAGTTGTTGAGTACAATACTATCGAGAGTAGACTTTGTAGTTGAGTCACCTGTTCCCGTTGCTCCACCTTCTGTGGTCATATTTGTACCTTCAGCAACTGCATACATTGTCATACCAGTGAGCTGTCTTGGAATTTCAAGAGTATTTTCTTTCATCTTGAATTCACGTGTGAGATTACGTACCCATCTAGCATCTCTCAAAAGCTTCATGTAATAATCTGCAAGAGGACTTGGTATTGTCTCTCCACCATCAGCAGCAATTGAAGATTGCCCTGCCGTATAGGCTTTAACTCGCATCTGTTGATATTGAGACGCATCAAATGTCTTTCGTATCATAATTTATCACCCACCAAACGCATCGCTTTCTAACGATGGAATAAGTTTTATTTCAAAGGGCTGTCCAGATTTTATAACCTTTCCAATCTCATAGAACCCTTTCTTCAGTGCTGTTTTTTCGTCATTAAGAAAATGAACGTCTTTATCAACGTTCTTATTAGATGCTGACTTTCTCCCACCAGCTTCCTTTAGCTTCTTAATCTCTTCCTCAAATTCCATAGCTCTCTTCTCAGAAGCTTCAAGTGCCTTCTTGAACTCTTCCTCCTTTTCAGAAAGTTTTGACTCGAATAATTTTATAAGCTGTTCAGAATTATCTTTCTGAGGCTCTTCGGTCTTCTCTGGAACTTGAATGTTCTTTATTTTCTCATCAATGCGTTTCTCAAACCCATCGAAAAGAGACTTTAAGTCATCTTCATTCATAGATATATCCTCATTACTTTTATTTAATACTTTATTCTTAACGTAACTCTTCATCTTCCTAGAACTCTTTTCTAAAGATTTAAAAGTGTCAACCAAAGAAGCATTAGGATTAGCAGGTACTCCAACAGAAGACGCTTCAATTACATATCCGTCTGTAATAAAAAGCGTATCTGACTTTTCATCATAGTGCATTGTATCCCAATCTGGGTAAAACCCAATCGAAGCTTTATTAAGAATTCCTTCTTGTACAAGAGTCCACTCTTTAACAGCAGTCTTAGAAAATCCAACAGTCATCCTTGCAGAATGATGTCCATCATCAAGCTGAAAGACTTCTCCATCGACAATACTACCTATAGGGTCTTCCAAAGTATTGTGATTTTTGAAATACGATCTATTTAGAAGTAAATCGGAAACTGTCTTTTCAATAAACGTCTTAGTTAAAACGTCTCCTTCTGTATCTTTGTGTGTCGTTGCAACATCAATCTTAATATAACCCAAAAAAGTTTTATCGTCTGCACTAGCCTGAATTACACTGCTATTATCAAACATCTTAGTTACATAGACTAGTTCTTTCACACTAATTTAAATTAATAGAATACTATTTATGCCAGTGCAATTTCCAATGTGCGTATATAATCTTTGTTATTTCAACAGGAAAGAACAGATCAACTGCTCTCTGTAGAAATGGTTGACCTTTCACATACTTACCACTTCGATAATGAATAAATCCATCATGAACAGGAAGTGCATATTGATCATCACTATCCTCTTCAACAGTTAAATAAAGATAATTCCATACTGGAACTTTATAAGAAATTCTGGATTTCATTTTACCTGTAAGAACAGGAGAGAAATCCTTAGCCTTTATCTCCATAGCCCTACCTACTCGGTTTAATTCCCTTCCCACGTATATGTTAAACTTCTCTTTCCAAGTTTTCCTTTTATCAAGCTTATCTTGGAGAAAATTTATCATATCATCAAAAGCTTCTATTTTCAGTTCAAACATTATTGTTTCTCAGCATCCTGTATATCAGATGGTCTGTTTCTATCATCTGGATTTTGGTTCGGTTCATTAGTCCTGTCTTGACCAGATACATTCGGAGCTCCTATATTACCCATAGCTCCAGCACCACCACTAAGAAACTCATCTGCGTCTTCATGTAACTCTCTACCCAAATCTTCTCTTACTTCGTTTCTAGTTAAAACCTTTGTATCGAGATATATCTTGTGAATAGCGGCTTGTTGTCTTGAGTCAACCCACTTTCTCAATTTAAACCTAATATTATAAACATCAGATTTAGGTCTTCCAACTCTTCTATTAATTCCTTCCTCTTCATCTGACTTACTGTACAAGTTGTGAATTATCTGAGTCATTATAGAATTAATCGTCCTTTGCTTGGCATGTACACCTATAGCAAAAGCATTCATTTCCTGTTTTGAAGACTCTCCTCCTCCTCCAGAGCCAGAACCTCTAATGAAGTTCATCATAATTGGTGTTATATTCAACAAAGTCATTACAGACTGTATACCATGTTCAACAAGAATATCATACTCCATGTCTTTTGTGAACCCTGCAAGTTGCTGTATTTTCACATCTCCCTTAGCTATAATATTTGAACCAGACTTTGAACGTCTTATAAGCCTTTCTAACCTTTTTATCTGCTCTGTTGTAGTTGACTCAGGAACAGTTATCATTGAAGAAGGAACTCCTCCCTTTTCAAATATATCAAGATTATACTTCCTCGAATGATAAAATATATTTCCTATATCAATTAAAGTTTCTAATGGACTAGCCTTAAACAGATTTGTATCTGGATCAAACAAAGATGCAAAAGCATATTCTTTACCTCTAAGTTCTTCTGGTGGAGTCATTGAAGGATCATCATGTTTCTTCCAATCAACACCAATGATATACTTATTATTATCATCCCATCTTAATGTACAATCTTCAGAATCTAAAACGTAGAAATCCATGTCCACCCTACTTGTTTCAATGTACAAGACAGTATCTATAATTAGCTTGTAAGCCATTGTACGTAACTTAGCTTCGGTTCGCATTCTTGGATTGGTCAAATCAGCTTTAATATTCTCAATAAGTTTCTTTTCTGATGGACTTTCCTTTTCAGAAACTGACTCCAATGTCCATTCTCCAATAACTGCGTTTACTATAGCATCAATAGCACCTCTAATAAAAGGCTCTTTCTGATATAGTGTCAGCCACGTTGTTTCATTACCATAAGGACTTTTAGAATTAAAATCAAATGTCCCAAATCGGTTTCCAACATTTCCAAATGTCGTTCTTGTAAATCTCTTTCTTATAAAATCAAATCTACCCATACGGATTACTCCTATAATTTCCATTATATTTTACTTCGCTGATATAAAAATCCCCATACGCAACTTCTATATTCTCGTAAAGTGCAAGTGATGTCGCCCAAATAATATCATCGTTTTTACCTTCAATCTTTCCAGAGAACTTTTCTTTCCCAGTTTTTGTTTTATTTCTTCTAAGTTGATGCAACTGGTCAAACATTTCAACATCATGATCTGTCTCAATCAACCATTTGTTTTTATTTTTACCACCTGCTTCGTACATTGCAACTAAATTATACACAAGATCAATTTTCATAGAGTTACTTAAATTAACACTTGTTAACTGGGAAGGAGTTAAGTACTTTGCTAAATCAGCATAAATTGGAATTCCTATACCAGTGCCATCAATATACAGATGATCTAAATTCCATTTGTGAAACAATTCCACTATTTCAGGATTATATACTGTGTGATCTTCTCCTTGCCATACCTTCTTGTATCGTTTAAACCACTTGTTCTTAATCTTCTCAAATACCATGAGAACGGTTTGGTTTCTTCTTTCTGCAACATCAAGACCTCCTACTCTTCTAATACCTTCAACTTTATTCATAACTCTCATTGGAGAGAATTGTTTCAAATTGACATTTGCACGATCAAGCATAAGTTGATAAGGCAACATTGAAGTAGTCTCATCAAGAAAAGCTATACCATATTCTTGCAAAAGAGCATCATTCGTAGGAGCACGTGCTTTAATTCTTTCCCAATCAAGATCAGGACAAGACCAATGAGGAGTTAAGTGAATAGACCAATCAGACTCTGTTTCAGCTCGTAACTTAAGATAATCTCTCATAAACTTTTCAATATGATACTTCTGAACACCATTTTGTGGATCTGTCCAAACCGAACTTGTATCCCACCCAGCTTGTTTTAATATTCTATGGAACTCTCCTCTTTGTCCATACGGTGTAGAACCTATAGAAACAGTATATCCTCCTCTTACAGTAGTCTGCATGATAGATGTAAGCATCTCTTCGTCATTTGGAATAAATGCTATCTCGTCTATGAAAACGTCTCCGTTTCTACTTCTACCAGCATTCTTTGAAGGTAAAGCAATTAGCCTCGAACCATTTTCAAATTTTATAAGATTGTCACGTTCTGAAGTAAAAGGAATTCTCCACTCTTCTTCCATTAACATAACAGTATTCTTAACGATAGTTAGAAGTTCATTAGCATCCTCTGCTCTAAGACTAATAAACATTTTCAAATAATTTGGTGTCGTAATAGCCTTATGTAAACTATCTATCATTTCATTATAAGAAAATCCTATCTGACGTGATTTTGCCGCATACTTTAACGTGCTCTTATCCATAGTCCACATTTTTTGATATGGATATGGCTCAAATCTAACTTTCTCATATCCGTCTTTTGTAGGTTTAAGAACAGGAATTATTTTCTTAAACTCAAGTGGATCATATATATCTTTAACAAACGACTCATAAGCTTCTAATTCAAATTGAGGATTATTCACTTTCAACTTCATAAGTATCAGAACCAGATTTCTTATTCGCACCATCTTCTAAATCTTTATATAGAGAATTTATATAAGGGTCTTGCATAATAAAAGACTCTATTCTATCAGTCTTTAAGTTACCTTCTTTGATTTCCTTGATTTTACGATCTCCTACTTCTTTAGAAACTCTCTTAATAACTTCTGTTAATGAAGCTCTCTTAAGTTCATCCTGTAGGTCTTTACCACTCATTTTATTGAGCATTCCAAGAAATTCATACTTTCGTTTAAGTAAATCTGCAAAATTCTTTAACAGCTTATGCTTTTCATCAATAGTTGTCGTTATTTCCAAATTTTCAAATATTTCAAAGGCTAAAATATCTATTTGATCTAAAGATACATTAACCTCTACAGCGGTATTTTTAAGATTTATAGCTTCGTCATGTAACATTTGCCTTGCAAGAGCCATTGACGGTGTATTTATATGTGACTTTCTATGCTTAAGCAATTGTTTAACAAGAACATTACTATATTCTAAATTATTCCTTTCACAGATTCTATTAAAAGGAAACCCTTTGATTAGATCGCTATTTATACCAACCACTCTAGGATGTGAACAAATTGCACAATCGACTATTTCCATTGACATTCTACATTAATTTAGTTAATACTTTATACTCACCTCTATATTACATATGTGTTTTATAATATATAAACTTTTCTTTAATGTAAAAACAAAAGCTAAAAAATAAATTATAATTAATCAACAGTTCATTTTATTAAACTTATAATTTGATTAATTTTTATTTAAAATTATACAAAAATCTATTTTTACATACAAATATTTATATATCCGTTTATTCGTATAATATTTATATTATGAGTGATTTGAATAGAACAAGTATTCTCATCTTTTCACAATAGAACAATCACTAGTAATTATCATAAATTCATTTTAATACCAAAACATTTAAATAATAGTTTATTTATAATATATATGATGAAAGAAATTATTATAGGAGATACTAGTGAAAAGCATCCAATAGAAGACTATTATTTACAAGTACAGTATTTAATAAAATCTAATGTACTTAGAATATTTGTAGAACAATATAATTCTTCTCATCTTAAAAAGATATATAATGAGGAGGATAAAACATTTAAATTCTTTGTAACTTTTGAAGGAAAAGAATTAATACCTTATGCTTCTACAAATATACTTGAAGTAAAAGCTAAAATAAATTTAGATAACATTAATAATAATTCTATAGATACTGTATTAAATCAATTTAGAAAAGTAATATTAAATGGATTGAAAATATATGCTGATAATGGTAGATTTATAGAAGATTTCTTTCAATTAGATTTTGAAGGAATTATGAAAGAAGCTATGATAAAAATGTTAGATTATATAATGGAAGATACATCTATTTCAAAGTTTATGATATTTAATGATTTAACAAACATAGCTATAGATGAAATTAAAATGGATAAATTTCAACTTTATAGTAAAACATCTAATGTAGAGGTGAATAAAGAAATGGAAAGTGAAGAAAGTACTAAAAAAGCTTTAGATTTAGCTAAAAGACAATATGAAAAATACAAGGATAATCCTATCATAAAACAAAGATTTGAAAAGGATATCAAAAGATTAGAAAAACATTTACAAAATTTTAAAATCAAATAAAAAGATTTAAATACTAGTAAATTGTATGATAATATATGCAGAAACAAATGAACGTTGACGGTGTTCATGATTTCTACCAATTTTCAAACGATGATTTTCGTGCGATAATTTGTAGCAAACGTGGTAAACATGTCTACGCTAGTCAAATTTCTAATGAAGGAACATGGTGTGCATGTACTGGGTTTCGGGTACATAAAAGTTGCTACCACCTAAAGAAATTAAACAAACTAATAATAGAATTCGGAGAACACAAAAACATGATAAGTGAAAACTATCCAGTTAGTGTAGATGCTATTAACAAGGCATTGATGGGTGGTATTCCAAAAGGAACTCTTGTAGGGTTCTATGGGAAACCTCAGTTTGGAAAAACCACTACTGCTATATGGTCTTTATTAGATATTATGGCAGATACGAAGAAGAACGGTGTTTTTATAGACACTGAAACAGGAACAGGTAAGTTTTTTATACCTGATTTACTTAAGAGATTTAATAAAAACAATGGCTCTGATATTGGTGTGAAGATTATTAAAATAGACTACCGTAAATGGTTGAAACATAAGTCTGGTATTCTTCCATATAAAATTAGGTTTGATGATGGAAAGGATCACCAGATAGTAGTTATAGACATAGGAAATTTGAAAGAAATGTTTCTTCTTGTAGGTAGACCTTATAATATAGACCTTGACTCTGCTAAACCAACAGTTCAATCATATGATACCGATTTGTGGCAGAATATATGGGATATACCTCTTGCTCAAATTCTGGATGATCCTAACAGTGAAACAGAGTACTGTGGATTTGTTCTTGACAGTCTAACAAATCTTATGAAACCTTTCGGAACTGCTAATCAAGCATATCCTGCAAGAGACACAGCACAATCTGTACTTATAAATCAGTTAGCTGAACTGATAGATTACTATGAGGATATGATAGGTATTAACATCCTACATGCAAGTTCTCCACCAGCAGACTCTAAGAAAAGAGCAATTCCTGTAGGTGGAAAATCAGTGGGACACGGACACAAATTTATTGTGCAATTTAGCGATGCAGAAGAGCAAGGTTTAAATACTATTATTCACATAAGAACATACAGACTACCAACAAAACAAGGAAACAAAACTGGATATAGTCTAACAATAAACAATAACGGAGTTATGTAAAATGGAAATTCAAAACGTAAAAGAACTAAAACAATTGATCTTAGATAAGATAAACGAGGAAGAACTTAAGAAACGCTACGAAGTATTAGTAGCTAAAAATAAGCTATTCGAGAGAAACAAACAAATGGCATATCACATAATTGCCACTGAGGTAGGTGCTGATTTAAATATCACCTTCTCCACATCTGCTAAAGAAGCCTTTCCTGTTAAAATAGGAGAACTTTTGGACTCGGAGAAGGTTAATTTTAATATTTCTGGGTATCTATTAAGTGAATTTAGACCATTTATGACTAAAAATGGTAAGCTCATGATGTTTGTAACTGTAGCAGATAACACAGGAATTCAAGACGTTGCTGTATGGGAAGAGCAGATTGATAACTTTATTGAGGGCGGATTTAATATGGGGGACTTTGTTAAGGTTTCTAATCTTTATTGGGCTGATAAACAGTCATTCATGCCTACGTTTGGAAAATACTCACATATTACTAAAGTAAATGCAGAATTCACATTAAATGAAGTTAAGACAAATACTACAAAACAGTTGGTTGATGGTAAGTACTTTACAATCAAGGGCATTGTCGGAAGTCTTCCAGAAGAAAACAAATTCCATAACTTCCATTGTGATGCTGGACATAGATTAACAAATCTTACTGAAAGCGACATTGGTAATAGTGCCATGTGCAATAAGTGTGC
>Ga0114931_10011120_pt1 | contig 10667 bp, 10 predicted proteins | sample 2SBtaG_FD_89579 | JGI IMG/M metagenome (GOLD analysis project Ga0114931, IMG submission 89579) | Deep subsurface microbial communities from Kolumbo volcano to uncover new lineages of life (NeLLi) - 2SBTROV14_V59a metaG | ecosystem: Environmental > Aquatic > Marine > Volcanic | place: Kolumbo...
AAACAGATATCCTGGCTGTCCGGCTTGGCGGCCACCGGCAGGCGGTATTTTTCCGCCAGCCCGCGGGTCGCCGCCTTGTCGAGAGACCCCAGGGGAAAGCGCAGGGAACCGAGCTGCCCGCGGGTGGTGGCGAACAGGAAATAGCTCTGGTCGCGCCCCCGGTCGCGACCGCGCAGCATCGCCGCGCCGTCGTCGGCCATCACCCGGCGCACATAATGGCCGGTCAGCAGGGCCGCCGCCCCCAGTTCGCGGGCCCGCGCCAGCAGGTCGCGGAACTTGACCGTCTGATTGCAGCGCACACAGGGAATGGGGGTCTGGCCGGCCAGATAACTGTCGGCGAAGTCATCGATCACCGCTTCCCGGAAGCGGCTTTCGTAATTGAGCACATAATGGGGAATGCCCAGCACCCCCGCTACCCGCCGGGCATCGTGGATATCCTGACCGGCACAGCAACTACCCTTTTGCGCCACCGCGGCGCCATGATCGTAAAGCTGAAGGGTGATGCCGACAGTGTCGTAGCCGCCGTCCCGGACCAGGGCCGCGGCCACCGAGGAATCGACACCCCCCGACATGGCCACCACCACCCGGCTGCCGGGAGCGATATCGAGGTTGAAGTCCATCGCCCGGGCCGCCGCCGTTATTCCCCGCCGGCCAGCGCCTTGCAGGCAATTTCGATGCGGGCTGACGGGCCAGGGCCGTCACCGCCACCGTGGTTCGTGCCGGCATCCTGTCTTCGGGGAAAAAAGTCGCATAAACCCGGTTCACGGCGTTGAAATCGGCCATGTCGGACAAATAAACCGTGCAGCGCACGACACGCTCAAGACTGCTGCCCGCCAGCCCCAGGGTGCGGGAGATATTTTCCAGCGCCAGACGGGTCTGGGATTCGACATCCGCCGGCAGGGCACCGGTTTTTGCATCGCGCCCCAGATGACCGGCAAGGAAAATCAGGCCAGCCGCCTTGATGGCCATCGAAAAAGGCAGGCCCTTTGGCCGCTCCGCTGAATTGATCACCGTTATGTCGCTGCCGGCCCGGGCCGCCGGAGCCAGCAGCAGCATCGCCGCAAGAATGAAAAAGCCTGTTCGCATCATCGCCGGTCTCCGGTTGATTGTCAGGGGCGGGGCCCTTTGCTCCCAAGCCACGGGATACGGGCCGCCAGCGCCCTGTCTATAGACAGCGGGCCGGCCGATGGCAAGCCGCCAGCGCCGGTCGGGGTTGCAGCCGGGTTACGGGGGTCCTGACCCTAGAGGAAGTCGAGCAGCGAGACCTTGAAAAGCGAGCCCAGGGCGCTGAACGACGCCTGCAACGCGCTCTGGTCGGCCCGAAGATTGAGAATTGCCTCGGCCATGTCGACATCCTCGATATCCGAGACAAAGGTCGACAGGAAGGTGACGTTGCTGTCGACCCGGTCGCGAATAACCTCAAGCCGGTTCTGGCGTATACCGTTGGTGGTTATGGCGCCGCTAAGGGTTTGTTTCGCCGCGTCGATCTTCGGCAACATGCTTTCGAGAAACGTTTTCTGGGCCGCTGTCAGCTTGCCATTCAGCGGGCCGCTGGGACCGGCGTCGAATATAGCGATGTCGCGTACCGCATCGAGCACCGGCTGGCCGATATCGCTGGCCAGCTGGCCGAATTCCATCAGAATCGATTCATCGACCCGGGCGGTCGGCTTGGTCTGGGCATTCTGAAAAATGCTGGCGGTGGTTGGCGCCGCGACCAACTGGGCCAGGCTCGATATCGACACCGGCTGGGTATCGATCCGGGTGCCGGCAAAAATGAAAATGCCGCTAACCTTGCTGTTCAGCGAATTAACCACCGAATCGAAGGTTTGCTGGACCTCTTCGGCAAGGCCCGCCGTTTCCTCGCTGGCGATCGCCGAAACTACCTGCAAGCGCAGATTCTCAAGCTGATCGCTGATCGAGGTAAGATGAAGATCGTTGAATTCCAGCTTGCCCTTGACCTCGGCAATCGTATCGAGGTGGGAAAAATTCCGGGTGCGCAGGGCCTTGGCCCCAAGCAGGGTTTCCACGTCCCGCGACAGACCGCGAAATTCGGCGGTTTTCTTGCCACTGTTGATCTGCCGCTGGGAATCGCTGACCCGCTGCTGATTCCGCTGCAGATCGCTTAGCAATGTCTGGTTCAGGCCAAAGCTGGAAACACGGGTCATGGGTGCCTTGCTCTTTCTCGCGGGTTCATCAGCGCAGGGTGTTCAGGAGTGTATCGAACATATCGTTGGCGGTTGTAACAATCCGGGCGGCGGCGCTGAAAGCGTTCTGGAAAATCACCATATTGGCCAGTTCCTCGTCCATATTGACGCCCGAGGCGCTGCTGATCCGGGTTTCGATTTCCTGCTTCAGGGCGGCGCTGTTTTTTTGCAGGTCACCGGCCCTCTCACCCAGCAGCGCGGCGTTCGACAGGACCGTCGCCCCGTACCGTCCCAGGGTGGTGGACAGGGCGTTGATTTGCCCGGCGGCTCTGAACTTGACGGTCTGGTTGACCAGATCGTCGAAGGCAAAGGCGCCGCGCGCATCGCCGACCGTCACCACCGGCTGCCCGGCGGCAACCGTAAAATCGGGCTTGGCCAGCGCCAGCTGGGTCGAATTCATGGCAATGCGGTCGACCAGCTTGACATCCCGCGCCGCTTCGATCCGGAAGCTGTCGCCAACCCCGAACAGGTCGGAAAAAGTGGTCCCGGTGGCGCCGCGCTGGGTGCCGTCGCTGGCGACCGTGACCCGAAGCCCGGGGAAGCCCGGCTTCGGCGTAAAGGTCAGGGCGCCGTTGGTATCGAGGCCAAAGGTGGCAAAGCCACCCAGCGCTGCCGGGCCATTGAGGTCGGTCAGCAGGTCATTGAAGGTGGTGCCGGAAATGGTCAGTGTGTGGGTAGCAACGATATCGCCGGCCGGCGACCTGAGATCAAGCTGCATGGTGCCGCCGGCGGTAAAGCCGTGATTGTCGGTTGTCGTGAAGCCGGTCTCGAACTGCGACGGCACCTGCGAGGTCATCAGGTCATTCATCCCGAAGAAATGGGAAAAGCCTCGTCCGGCGCGGGCACTTGGGGTTGTCGCATCCTGCGTCATGAGAACGCCGTTGGCCGAATTGGTTGCCGTCAGGGTCATCACGCCGGCGGCAAAGGTAAGCGTCGCATCGGCGCCAAGCCCGGCGTTAATAGCCGCTACCGCGCCATCGATGGTGGTCCCCGGGGCAAGAGCGCCAAAATCGAAGTTCAGAGAATTGACCAGACTGCCATCGGCAGCCAGAACGGCGAATGTCGCCTTGCCGGTAAAGCTCTGGGCATCGGTTCCAAGAAGGCCGACATTGCGACCGGCCAGACTGTTTGGCGGCGGTACGGCAACATTGTCGTTATGAACGCCGTTGATCTTGTCGATAACCTTGCCGGCGAATTCACCGACCGAAAGCGTAATATCCGGCAACACCACATCGCGCACATCGAGAAGCCCCCTCAGGCTGCCGCCCTTGATCGCCGAATCGAGGTTCTTGCCGTTGGGGTCCGCGACCCCGGTGATGGAGTCGACCCGATTCAGGGTGATCGGCGAAAAATTGGTATTGGCAAGAACCGTCCCCGGCGGGCTGAACTGCAATTCAAAGCGATCGGAATCGAGCAGCGTAACGCCGGTCGAGGTGACCACCCGGATCGAGCCATCGCTGTTGGTGTTCACCCTGATATCGATTAACTGGGAAATTTCATTAAGCGCATTGGCGCGTTGCTGCTCCAGGCCGCCGATATCGACACTCAAAGCCTTTTCGCGAACGATAATCGGGTTGAGCTCACCCACCGTCTTCAACAGGCTGTTCAGCTTGTTGATGTCCTCGACCAGCCGGGCATCGGCGTCGGCCCGCAACAATCGCAACTGATCGGAAAGCCGGCTGATCTCATCGGCGAAGTCGGTTACCGACGATAGCGCGCTCTGCCGCCGGGCCGGCGCGCTGGGATCAAGCGCGACATCGCCGAGGCCGGCGAAAAGACTGTCGAGCTTGCCGGCCAGCGAGCTGTTATCGTCGGGTCGCCCCAACAACGACTGCAGGCGGTCATGGGTTCGGGTCTGGGCTGAGAACTGTTCCGCGTCGGCGGTTGCCTGGCGGGCCGCATCCTCAAGGAAACGGTCGATCACCCGGGTGATGCTGCCAATCGAGACACCGGTCGTCTGGCCACCTGAAACAGTCTGCTGGAATTCCACCTTTTCGCGGGCGAACCCCAGTGTGTTGACATTGGTGACATTGTTCGCCGTGGTCCGCAGCGCCTGCTGGGTGGCGGTCATGCCGGAAAGGGCGGTGCTGAGAATGGAATTCAGGACAGGCATTGGCGCGAACCTCCTTCACTACCCGCCGCCGGGGGCATGCGCGGCACGATTCCTGCCGCACCGGGCATTATCTTCCGGGTACCAGACCCGGCGACAGCCCTGACATGACCCAGCCGTTGGCGAAAATATTCTTTTCTGTTCAAATACTTAATCTTCATATCAGCATCCGGACCAGGCCCCGAAACGGGCCCTGCGCCAAATTGATATGCAAGGACGGGGCCAAAATGCGGAGCCAGGCGACAAGGGATGGATCAAGATCGCTCTTCGATGATTATTTAGTATTTTCACATATAAAAATAAGCGATCATTGATTTTTAGAAGTTATCATGCAATAATAATCAATATACGTTGACTATTAATGGTCAACTTAGCCAATATATAAATGATGATTGATCATGGCCACGCTACGATATGGCATAGTCCGCTTCAAGGGCAGACACGCGGGACGCCTTCTGGAAATCCCCGAAGGCGGCACTGTCTTTGAATATGCGGATGACTTCGGGGACTCTATTGCCTGCGCTCTGCCACGCCATACCGACCGTCATGAGTGGCCGGACGGACTGCATCCTTTCTTCGGGCACCTGACGGCGGAAGGCATACTTCGTGCCCGCCAGACCCGGGCCGGTGGCATAGACCGCCAGGATGATTTAGGGCTTCTGCTCCGCTATGGAGCCGAGTGTATCGGGGCCGTTAGCGTCCACGATCCGGAAGTGCAAAATTTGAAAAACGCCGGAGATCGCCGGAGGGACCCGTTGACAGAAGCCGCCCTTGTCGCCCGCTCAATCTCGGGCGTCCAGGACAAGCTGTTGGTCAGACGGGAAGGAGATCAGTGGGTTCCGGCGGGTGATGGCGAGATTGCAACACATATCGCGAAATTAGCGCCAAACGAAGGTAATCTTGCCACCCTTATTCGAAACGAAGACCGGTCGCTTGAATGTGCCCGCATCCTTCTGGGCGAGAGCCAGGTTACGAAAGCCGCGCCGGGATATATCAGCCTGATCGGGAGGCCGGCACTGATTGTAACCCGGTTTGATCGCACTCCGGCGAACGACGCCTTGCGGTGCGAGGACTTCGCCCAGGTGCTTGCAAAACCGCGTGGACGTGATTTTAACGGCAAGTACGAGGCCGAATTCCAGGACCTTCGGCGCGTCATCGCGCGCTGGAGCGCACGACCCGCCATCGACGAGCTCCGTCTGTTTGAGCGGATCGTGGCCTTCTCCTTGCTCGGAAATTGCGACTGTCACCTGAAAAATTTCTCTCTAATCGAGACCGCCGGGGGCCTCCGGCTGGCTCCTGCTTACAACGTGGTGAACACCTATATCTATGGCCGCTACGGGTATGACACCCATTTTGGCCTGAAGCTCGATGGCAAGCGGGTGCCCTGGGAGCAGATCGACGGAAAAATCATCGCCCGTCTGGGAGAACAGTTGGCGCCAACGCGAAGAAGCTTTGACCGTACGGTGGCCAAACTGTGCAATGCCAGGGATAAGCTGTTCGCGGCGGTCGGCCACGACCCCGGCGATGGATGGCTGGCGGATTATCGCCAGAGCCTTCTCTACGCGTTCGACAGGATATGCGGATGACACGACTCGACTGGAACAGGATCGTCGATGAGGCCATCGGGGTGCGAAAGAGCGAGAGGCTCACCCAGCGTGACATGGCCTCACTGGCCGGGGTCAGTTTACCAACAATTGTAAAGTTCGAGAAAAAGAGCCGGTCAATTCAGCTTGAAAAAGCTGAACAGATACTGCGGGCGCTCGGGCTGGTGGAGAATTCCGCGGATCCTGATACCGGGCCTGAAACCCCCCGCCGGACCGGCGCGGAAGAATAGCCGGCCCGTCAGAGACCTGCACAACGCGAACTGCCGGGTGATGTTTAATTGGTGCGGGCGGTCGGAATCGAACCGACACTCTGTCACCAGAACTGGATTTTGAATCCAGCGCGTCTACCAGTTCCGCCACGCCCGCGTGACCGCCCCTTCTATAACTGCCCTGGCAAGTCCGGCCAAGCATAAACTGTGCGGGCCGCCGGCGGTCACGGCGGCATTGCAAAAACCCCGGGCATGCCCCACTTTGCGCCAATGGACGCCCTGTATAACCGCATCGGATCGGGCTACGACACGACGCGCCGGCCCGACCCCTTTATTGCCGGTCGGCTGCGCGCTTTGCTGAGCCCCCGGCCCGGCGGGCGTTATGTCGATATCGCCTGCGGCAGCGGCAATTACACGCTGGCGCTGGCAAATGCCGGGGTGCCCATGACCGGGGTCGATATTTCGGCCAGGATGATTGCCGCGGCACGGGCCAAGCCGGCCCCGGCGAGCCTCGATCACTGGGTACAGGCGCAGGTCGCGGCGATGCCGTTCGCTGGTGGGGCCTTTGCCGGCGCCGTCTGCAGCCTGGCCATTCACCACTTCCCCGACCTGCCGGCGGCCTTTGCCGAAATCAGCCGGATTATCGAGCCGGCGGACGGGCGTCTGGTCATTTTTACCTCGACACCCGGACAGATGAGACAATATTGGCTGGGCCGTTATTTTCCCGCCATGCTGGAGCGCTCGATAAGCCAGATGCCATCCCCTGAAAGCGTCAAAAGGGCCCTTGGGGAGGCCGGCTTCCGGCAGGTGACAACCGAAAATTACCATGTATCGCCGACCCTTAGGGACCTCTTCCTCTATAGCGGCAAGCAGCGGCCCGAACTTTACCTCGACGCCGGCGTCCGGGCCGGTATCTCCAGCTTTTCCAGCCTCGGCGACCGGGGCGAAATCGAAGCCGGTCTGGCCCGTCTGGCCGCCGATATCGAAAGCGGCGCCATTGCCGCCATCATTGATGCCGCCACCCACAGCGAAGGCGATTATCTTTTCATCCGGGCCGGGCGATAGCGCGGTCGCCGGATTGCCGTTTGCGAGCGGCGGCTGGCGCTGCTATAGCCTCTCGCGGGGAGAAATAAATGCTGCAACGGCTTTACAACCGAACGATAAATCTGGCCGTCCACCGCTATGCCGCCTGGGCGCTGGCGGTGGTCGCCTTTGTGGAAAGTTCGGTCTTTCCCCTGCCCCCCGATATCCTGCTGTTGCCGATGATTCTGGCGGCCCGGGGGCGGGCCTTCCGTTACGCGGCGATATGTACCGTGGCCTCGGTCGCCGGCGGCTTCGCCTGTTATGCGATCGGTTATTTCCTCTTCGATTCATGGGGCCGCCCGCTGCTCGATTTCTATGGCTACGGAGCCCAGTTCACTGCTTTTCAGGCCCGCTATAATGAATGGGGGGCCTGGATTGTCGCCTTTTTCGGCCTTACCCCCTTTCCCTATAAGGTGATCACCATCGCCAGCGGGGTTACCGCCCTTGATCCGCTGACCTTCAGCATCGCCAGCCTTTTGTCGCGGGGCGCCCGCTTCTTTCTGGAAGCCGCCCTGCTGTGGCATTTCGGCGAACCGGTACGCCACTTCATCGAACGCCGTCTGGGGCTGCTGACAACGCTGTTCTTCATTCTGCTGTTTGGCGGCTTTCTGGCGCTTAAATTTTTGTAAGACCCGGATTTTTTTTGAGATGCGATGTCATTCGCCGTTATAGTGCCGGCATGAGCAAGAAATCAGTTACATCTTCGCGCGTCCCGGCAATCGTGCTGCTGGTCAGCGCGACCCTTCTCGGCGGCGCTTATGCTTTCCAGTACATCGGCGGCCTGGCACCGTGCAAACTGTGCCTTTATCAGCGGGTGCCGCATGCCGCGGTCATCGTCATTACGATATTGTCGTTACTGACCATCGCCTTTCGCGGTGAACGTTCGCTGTTCGCCCGCCACCTGGTCCAGTTCGCCGGTCTTGTCCTGCTGTCCGGGGCCGCTATCGCCGCCTACCACGCCGGTATCGAATATCACTGGTGGGCCGGTCCCGACACCTGCAGCGGAACCATTGGCCAGAACGCCGGCTCGATCGAGGATCTGCTCAATCAACTGGAAAAAGCGCCGATCGTGCGTTGCGACGAAGTGGCCTGGTCACTTCTGGGAATTTCGATGGCCGGATATAATTTCCTGATATCGGCCTTGCTGGGGCTGATAGCCCTTTTCCCTGGCCTCTGGCCCCTGTTGCCGGGGGTGCGTCGATGACCGCCAAATCCGACGAAACCGCCGGCGAACGCCTGCCGGGCGACCTTGACCGGCGGCACCTGATCGAGCGCTTCATTCGGGTCGACCACGCCGGCGAATATGGCGCGGTGCGCATCTACAGCGGCCAGCTTGCGGTTCTCGCCCATACCGCCAGCGCCCCGGAAATAAAGACCATGGCGGCCCAGGAAGCCGAGCATCTGGCCCGCTTCGACAGTCTGGTCAGGGAACGCGGCGTCCGCCCGACCGCCCTTGCCCCCTTGTGGGATGTGGCCGGCTTTGCGCTTGGCGCCGCCACCGCGCTGATCTCGGAAAAGGCGGCGATGGCCTGCACGGCGGCGGTCGAGGAGGTTATCGATGCCCATTACGCCGCGCAGATCGAGGCTCTTGGCGACGACGAGGCGGCGCTGCGCGACGATCTGAAAAAATTCCGCGCCGACGAAATCGCCCACCGCGATGCGGCCCTCGCCGCCGGGGCCGAGGAAGCCCCGGGCTATCCCGTCCTGTCGGCGGCCATCAAGGCGGGCTCGCATCTGGCGATCTGGCTTAGCGAACGCGTTTAGCCCCCCGAATCCGCCGGCAACAACCCTTCACGTTCGCGTGAAACCCCCTGGCCGGGCTGACCCTCTGCTTGCCGCCCACGCCCGGCGCCGGTAATGTCAGGTCGATCCCCCGGCATAATCTTCAGGTTGTCCCCATGCTTCAAAATTACCTCCAGGTCTTCTGGCACGTCTTTTCGCGCAACCGGCGCAATTATCTGATCAGCATCGGCGGCCTGGCGGTCGGCTTTGCCGCCTGCGACATTGTCGAGGCCCTGCGCAATGAATAGCGGGGCCTGAACCGGGCACGGAGGACCGATGACCGCAGGGGATACCGGCATCAAGCTGTTCTGTCCGCATTGCAGGGCCGGGCTGGCGGCGCTCAACTTCGACGGGCCGGCGACGGAAATGCCCTGTCAATGCGGCCAGATATATCACTGGGACGGCGCCATCGCGCATATGATACCACCCGAACGGCGGGCCCGCCTGCAGCCCTTTCTGGCCCATTACACGGCGGTCAGAAAACGCGAAGGCCGGATGGACTGGACCGCCGAAAGCTGGCGCGCCCTGCCGCGAACGGCGCCCGATCACCGCCACGCCCGGGAATGGCGCATCCGGGCACAAAGTTACGCCGCCTTTGCAGGATTGCTCGGCAGGCGTTCGGCGGGCGCTCTGGTTATCCTCGATCTGGGGGCCGGCAACGGCTGGCTCAGTCAGCGCCTGTCGCGGCTCGGCCATCGACCGGTCGCGGTCGATATTCATCCCGACGATTGCGACGGGCTGGGCGCGGGGCGGCATTTCGGGGCAACGTGGCCGGCCATCGAGGCCGAATACGACGCCCTGCCGCTGGCCGACGACTTTGCCGATATCGCTGTTTTCAACGGCAGCCTGCATTATTCCGCCGGGCTTGAGGGAACAATCGCCGAGGCGGTGCGGGTGCTGCGCCCCGGCGGGACCATCGTGGTGATGGACAGCCCGATCTACCGCGACCCCGGGAGCGGCGAGCAAATGGTCGCCGAAATGGGCCGCTATTTCCGCCACGATCTGGGCCTTGAGCCGCCGCAACGCAGCGCCACCGGCTATCTGACCTGGTCGATGCTTGCCGGACTGGCCGGCGCCCACGGGGCGGGGCTCAGGATCGTCCGCCCATTCTATGGCCTGCGCTGGGCGCTGCGGCCCTTGCTCTCAAGAATGCGGGGAAGCCGCGAGCCGGCCGCCTTCGCGGTTATCCGGCTTGAGCTTCCGGCGACGCAAAAACCCCCGACCGCGAGGCCGGGGGTTTAGGGAAATCGTGAAGGAAGTTGTTGTCTGTTGCGGTAATATTCCGGGCTTTGCAGGCCTGGCAGCGACCTACTCTTCCACTGCTTAAGCAGCAGTACCATCGGCGCGGAGGGTCTTAACGACCGAGTTCGGGATGGGATCGGGTGTGCTCCCCTCGCTATAACCACCAGACCGGCAAAGCCCGGAAATATTCCACAACTGTTTTCCTGAAAAATTCTGACCCGCAGACCTGCTCTCTGCGCAAGACGGTTTGTCTCAAACTCAATCGAGCAATTAGTACCAGTCAGCTTCATGCGTTACCGCACTTCCACACCTGGCCTATCAACGTGGTGGTCTTCCACGGCTCTCAAGGGAGAACTGGTTTCGAGGGAGGCTTCCCGCTTAGATGCTTTCAGCGGTTATCCCGTCCGCACATAGCTACCCGGCTGTGCCGCTG
>Ga0114931_10011121_pt1 | contig 10666 bp, 6 predicted proteins | sample 2SBtaG_FD_89579 | JGI IMG/M metagenome (GOLD analysis project Ga0114931, IMG submission 89579) | Deep subsurface microbial communities from Kolumbo volcano to uncover new lineages of life (NeLLi) - 2SBTROV14_V59a metaG | ecosystem: Environmental > Aquatic > Marine > Volcanic | place: Kolumbo...
CAATAAATTTCCGGCATTAAAAAATTAAATCGAGATAAAACTGAGCACAGCGTGTCATTGAAGGAATCTTGTCGGGAAAACACTGGAATTGGAATTTCTATTATATAATCGACCGGCTAACAAGATTCTTACTGAATGACAAAAGTCGCTTTTTCACAGGCAAATAAGCAATCATTTCTCGAAAAGCAACATCTTTAACAAGCCCCACAGTTGAATTAATCGACTTACTTTGGAATCGAGAAGAAAAAGACCTGATCGTATGTCTGATATATTTCACCTACCCTATTTATAGAATATAATTTTACGCAAATGCATCAGAAAAAGGGAATAATTAAACATGTGGAAAAAACTCATCAATTGGTGATTCCGCCAATTCGACAAGAAAATCACTCAAGCGCTGCAGGACAATCTCCAAATACTTTTTTCCTTTTTCGGCTGATGCATCTGTCGGGCTGCCGGCAGCGCAATGATCATTCAGATTTGCAAACCTGCGGCTGGTTTTCACCCATCCTTTTTGCAATGCTGTAAATCTGAATGGCCTTGTCAGTCCATCTCCGGCATTCTCCAGTTCCACTAAATCGGGAAAGAGAGCCAGGGCTATTGATGTTTCAAATTCGCCGGAATGATCATCTTTTTTTTCAAAAATTTCATCATAACGATCGAGAGCCGTCTTCCACCAATCACTCAGGAAAACGTGAACACCCAAGTCGCTTTGAATCTGGCGGATAAAGGGTGTAAAATCATTTCCGCCATGGCCGTTAATGATGACAAATTTTTTGATACCATAGGAATTCAGTGATGTGATAATGTCCTGCAGCATGGCATCCAGCGTATTCTGAGACACATGAATTGCCAAGGGAAAGTCCATCAAATTACAGTCTACGCCGTAGGGGATGGCCGGCAGGCAGATAACTTTTTTGCACTTTTGCCAGGCGCGTTTGCAGACCTGCTCCGCCACAAAAGAGGTATGTAAAAAATCCTGCCCCTCGGGAAGATGAAGGTTATGCGGTTCAATCGCCGAGGTCGGGATCACCACAACCTCGGGTTTATTTTTTCGCAATCGAAACTGATTCGTTTTCGTCAAATCCCATTCGTTTATCAATTTTCTCTCCGGGATAAATTATTCCATTTCCAGATTGCCCCATTTCTTAATCAGAAAAACCGTTGAGAGACCAGCAATGAGTGTAGCGATGATAGCCGGTATCCATTTTCCATAGAGATAATAGCCGGACGCGAAAACGGTGCCGTAAACAGCGAAAACCCCGGCAATCATACAAAGAATGCCAAGAGGAAGATCGCCCCGGGTGGCTTTTTCAGTAATGGGGTTGCCATCCTTTTCCAGTCTTGCCAGGAATTTATTCCAGCCGATTCCGCCCGGGCGAACGAGTTGATAAAATTTTCGCAACGTCTCATCATCCGTTGGTTTGGTGAGAAAAGTGATTGCCAGCCAGGCAACTGTGGTGATGCCGACGCCAATTAACAGGCTCTCATACGCAGGAATGGGTGCAAAACCAAGCTTTGTATGAACAATCTCGATATAAAATGCGACGATAAACGAAACAATCATGCCGGCAAGTTCCGTGAACGCGTTGATGCGCCACCAAAACCAACGAAGAATAAAAATCAATCCGGTGCCTGCGCCAATTTGCAGCAATATGTGAAAAGCCTGAAGCGCATTGGATAAAAGCAACGCAATCGCCCCGGCCAGAGCAATGAGAACAACGGTAGAAATGCGACCTACAAGCACAAGTTCCTTTTGCGGGGCATCCGGTTTCATAAATCGTTTATAGAAATCATTAACAATATATGAAGAACCCCAATTCAGGTGCGAAGCCATCGTGGACATATAGGCGGCAAAAAGGGATGCCACAACAACACCGAGCAGGCCGTGCGGTAAAAAAGTCAACATGGCGGGATAGGCCAAATCGTTTCTCATAATATTGGGATCCACATTAGGAAAGGCATGTCGTAAAGCATTAAGATCAGGAAAAATGATAAGCGACGCCAGGGCGACGATGATCCATGGCCACGGACGCAGGGCATAATGGGCAAAGTTAAAAAACAAAGTTGCACCCATGGCGTTTTTTTCGTCTTTTGCGGACAACATCCGCTGCACCATGTATCCGCCACCGCCCGGTTCAGCGCCGGGATACCAGACACTCCACCATTGTACGGCAAGAGGAATGATCAAAAGAGGAATTAAAGTTTTCGAGTCGGAGAAATCGGGCAACAGACTTAAACTGCCCACAACATTGGGATGCGTAAACAGGCCGGTTAAGCCGTGCACTTCGGGCAGCCTGCAGGCGACAACGGCGGCGGTAATTGCGCCGAACATCGCCATGCTGAAAAGAAAAAAATCAGTGAATAAAACCGAACGGAGACCACCGGCGCCAACATAAATCACCGTCACGAGCAATGCGACGACAATTGTTTTAAGCGGCGAAAGGTTCAAAAGAACACCCCCGATTTTAATTGCCGCAAGAGACACAGCCGCCATAATCATAATATTGAAAAAAATGCCCAGGTACAAGGCACGAAAGCCGCGAAGGAAAGCAGCCGATTTACCGCTGTAACGGATTTCGTAAAACTCAATGTCCGTTCCCATATTGGAGCGCCGCCATAGCTTGGCATAAACGAACACAGTCAACATGCCGGTTAACAAAAAGGCCCACCACAACCAGTTGCCGGAGACGCCATGTGTTCGAACCATATCCGTGACCAGATTTGGCGTGTCGGTCGAAAATGTCGTTGCCACCATGGATACGCCCAGAAGCCACCAGGGCATGTTCCGGCCGGAGAGAAAAAAATCCGAAAAACTGCGGCCGGCACGTTTGGACACGCTAAGGCCAATGATCAGGATAATCACAAAAAAAATCGCAATAATAATCCAATCTATTGCTCCCAGCAGCATAAGAAGCCTCCTTCAATTAAAGTTTTTAAAAAGAATAAAAAAAATCCTCCGAGAAAGCATTTGGGAGGGAGAAAATATGCAACAAAAGCTACAACTTGCGATTGTGGAAGAATCGCCGAAATTATATGGAATTATTTTGATATATCCAAGTAATTTTTGAGAGGTGGTGAGGTCAATTATTGGTGGATTTTATTTTTGGATATTTGTTCTACATCAGGAGTGCTGCGCTGTTGTACAAGGTGCGATGCATCGCAGGAAAAAATAAACTCTACTAAAAATAAAAGTCTATCCCTTTTCCGCTCTGCCCGTACCATAGATAATTGAGAGATCGCCCGGCCACTTGTTGAGGCCGAGAAACATGCGCACGTATGTTCTTTGTTCTATAAATCCCCTGGCCATGCATAAGGAAAACGAAGTATCTGTTACTCGCGGAGCATCAATGACAAAGCGATTTCCTCTGCCGACCATGAGCAAAGCATTTAGCAGGTTTTCAGCTATGCCCGGATTTTTCGCAATCCATGGTCCAATATGCCAAAACTGCCGCCCCCAAGTCGCCATAATATAACCGGAAATTTCTCCATGGTGCATCTCATAAAAAGTAAAGTTTTGGTATTCCTCTAAAAGCTGCTTCAGCACAGTTTCTCGCGAGTCGCCGAATGCAATCTTGTCCAATTCTATAATTTTTGGAAGGAGTTCAAAAGAAATGTGTTTTGCTCGTACAATTCGTACAACACGCGCAAATTATTTTACAATACCCACGCGATACGGGCCTTCTTCGGCCAAAACGTCATAGCCGTCTTCATCACCGACAATAAGCAGATTTTTACCGCTCTTTTCATTAACCCAGGCATTAACCACCTCCCCGACAAACAGTGTATGATCGCCGGTCTCAACTTGTTTCGTTACGTTGCATTCAAAATTGGCAAGGCAATTTTTTATCAATGGACTTTTTATCGAGTGCGCAGCGAGTTTCTCCAGACCGCATTTCTCAAAGCGATCTACTTTTTCGCCCTGTTTGCCGCAAGTTAATGACTCTTCGGCCAAATCACTGCCCGGGATAGCGATAACAAACTCTTGCGATTCTGAAATGCATTTGTGCATATAACGATCGTGTCCGACCGCAATAGCAAACATGATGGGATTAAAAGAAGTTCTCATCTTCCAGCCAACTGTAATAACATGTGGAAGTCCATCGGCGTCAACACTTGTTACCAACACAATGCGTTCCGGTGTTCTCCAAACATCCATAGCTTCTATAAAAGTGGTCCTTTTCATCATTTTACCTTTCTGATTCGTGGCTTGCATTTGATAAATTCAAACCGTTTTTCCTGCGGTAATATTCCGCGATATCCCGCGGAGCAATATCTTGTCCTATGTGCTTGAAGGTATTTGAAGTAAAAATATCTGACCAGGTTTTTATTGAAAAATGCAAAGTTGATAATGGCGATTTATCCTTGAAATAAATAAATAAAGTACGCAACAAATGACAGCTCAACAAAACATGGGATGCTCTGCAGAGTTCCGGTTGTCCGGCCGGGAGTTTATTTTAGCAAACTCATCTTGATCGTGTCACTATTATTTCCATCCGCATCCAACCGGGCAAAATAGATGCCTGATGTGAGACCGTTCGCATGAAAGGAAACCTGGTACACACCTGCCGACAACTTGCCGTGCACCAGGGTTGTGACAATTTGTCCCTGAAGATTATAAATGCTCAGCGTAACGCGTCCTTCCTGCGGAATCTCGAAACTGATTTTTGTCGTTGGATTGAAAGGATTGGGATAATTCTGCAACAGCCTGAAACCACCGGGCACATTTTCACAAGACTGCTTTTTCCCGTCCCGAACACCGGTCGGTTCAGTATTCAAAACGGTCACCCGGTGCACAAACAACACACCGGGAGTATAGATGCGGAAATCCGAGCTTCCATTTTCTCTGTTGGCAAAAAAAGTGTTCGTCAGATGAAAAGTGTGCGTTTTCCATTGCCTTGAGTTATTGACCTGAACTGAGCCGCCGGATTTATACCGGTTTCCAATCGTTGCCCCGGGGCTGTCGTACTGTAAATCGAACTTTTGGGTTGCAGATGTATCGTAATATTCGATGGTCATCCACAATTCCATACTGCTGCCGGCGTAAACAAGGCTGTCTTCCACATCAAAATACAAATAACGCCCCGGATACGGACTGGAATTTTGTACCAGGTTGTAAACGCATGACTTGCCGCCGACTATTTTGCTGCCGGTCCAGCCATCATCATTTCGATTAAATCTCTGCCGTAAGCCGTTTCCGTTAAAAGATTCTCCCGGATCAATGGATGCGACGAAAGCGGGGGGCGTACCGTTATAGACAGGGAAAGAAACGCTTGTTGCCGTATCACCATTGGTATTTGTAATGGAAAAGCGCACATAGTTTGGCGTGGATAAGGGTTTGGCGTTCTGAGAAAAGGGAATGTCCCTGGCAGTGATCATTTGAGCCTGCTTTGTCCCTGTCTGCCCCGTGCAGGTAACCGGCCACTCGTGCCAGGAGAGGCCCTTGTCGTCAGAGTAGGCGCATGATGCTGTTGTCGGTTCGATGCCGGTATTTTTATCCTGCACCATAACCAGGCACGTTGGATGCTGCGAACGCACCCATGACTGCGGTTGAAAAGAAAAGAACTTTACGGGCTGCTTCAACTTTGCGACAAAATCTGCCGTTATATCAATAAAAGTACGTCCATACTCGCGGGAATTGCAAATATCCGTACCTTCATGGAATTCGTTCCAGGTTTCGATCACCACAAAATGGCGAGCAGAAGCCAGCACCTTAGCCCAATTAAGACGATAAAACTCGCCATTTTCCCGATCGCGAACGGGCGTCGTCCGGCCGGGCACAGCAGAATCATTATAGCCGGGACCGACAGCGGCAACACCCTGAATCTGTGCGCCATTTAATGCCGCACCCCAGGCATAATCATTTTGGGTAGCCAGATTCCAGGAAATTTCGCGAACAATATAAGGTATCAGTCCGCCGAAAGAAGAGCAAAAGTGTTCATCGACGTACTGGACGAGCGATTGATCATAATTCTTTGCAAATCCGGCGGCATAAGGCCATACCACGGGGTGATGATCAATACGAGCCCAGAGTGACGGCGGAATGAGTGAATAAAAATCTCTGATATGCTTGAAGAAAAAAGCCTTGCCAAAAGCTGTCGTTAGATCAGCCGGCCCATCCGCCTCTCTTAGAATATATTCACCGCTGGTCAAAGTGCTGGTATCGAAAAACATCCCTATCCTGGGCGGCTTTTTGCCTTCGGCAATGAGTTCCTGCTCGGCTTTGACAAGGTTACCAAGTCCTTCAATCGACCAGTTTTTCATCATCCGCGCAGCGCCCCAGTACACCGGCAAGACGACATCAATGCCGGCATCCATCATATCCAACAATTCCTGTTTGTGCCAGGCGACGGATTTGAAACTAAAATCTTCCATTGAAAAAGGATGATCCTGCAAGGCATCATCAGTATGCTGGGGATTATCCCAGATGTGAGCGCCGGAACAAATGTCGTACCAGTAAAAGTAATAGGTAAACACAAGATTATCATCGGATGCAAACGACTCGCCCGTATAATCAGTCTGTTTGGGTGCAATAAAGTCGCCGGGAGCCCGCCAGACAAAAACATGCTTTACTGCGAGGAGACCAAGAGATGTATCCGCAACAACCAGACGAAAATCAGCTCCGCCGTTTTGCTGATTGGTAAATCCAACTACGGGGAGTACAAAGGAGCGCTTTTTCCAGGTGTCCGAGTTGGTCATGGATTGACTACCTGCGACATTGTAAGCATGATGACCGTCATCATATTGCAGCGAAAAAGAGCCTGTGCCTGTGTCCCAATATTCGATTGTAACAAAAACATCATAGGCATCATTATAAATGTAGTTGTCATCAACAGAAAAATAAAGATATGCTGATGGTGCTGCATTATTGGGTTTCATGCGGATGCACGCCCGGCCGCCTGCTTGCCAGGACTGCCAGGTGCCGTCCGCCCATTCGATAATGGAAACACCATTTGTTACAATTTCATGTCCAAGAGAGATGGAACGCCAGAGCAGACTTTCTGTCTGCGCCTGCAAAAGAAATGGAAATAACAATGCGCAAAACATTGTCCAATAAAATTTTCGAAGCGTCATCTGTATCCTCGTAAAGTTAATGCCGGTTTTATGATTTATTGGAACGGCAGTGCCAACCGCAAAACTATAGACTATACAAAAAACAGATAAATTTTACAATGCATTTATTGATCATAGTGTAAAAGGTCACTTTCGGGTGGTTAAAACAGTAATTCAGGTTTAAAGAAAAATGACTTGCCACTAGAATAAAGCAAATCACTCCGGTGAATGCCGGAGTCTCCCTGAAAAACAAAGGTTTGGAGATTCTGGTATGCGCCGGAATGACTCGTGTGAGCGGTTTTGTTTGCGCATGAATATATACTCCATCAGTAGGTGGTGCATTGCACTGTGTTTGTCAACCATATTCGTCCTGTGCAAGATTTCCGTGATTTTGATGCGTAATGTTTTGGGGCAGATTTCATGTAGAGTTGAGGAGCTTCGATTGCAGAAAATCAAATATTAAACCGACACCCGGAGTCTCGCTGCCGCGAGACCGGGGTCATGATATACCTGTTAAGGGTTAGTTTGTAACATGACTTTTTTGGCCATGTCATTGCGAGCGAAACGGAGTGGAACGAAGCAATCTCATACTTCACAGTCAGTTATGAGATCGCTTCGTCGTTCGTTCCTCACTCCTCGCAATGACATGTATTTGTTACATTTTAACCCTTAACAAGTATAGAATTAAGACACCGGATGCCTGGCAGGGCTCCGGTTGTCTGAAGCAGAATCTATTTAAGCAGACTCATTTTAATTGTATAACTATTTCCATCCGCATCCAGACGGGCAAAGTAGACACCTGAGGTCAAGCCGTTGGCATCGAAAGAAATCTCGTGCGATCCGGCCGACAACTTGCCATTCACCAATGTTGCCACTTTTTGTCCCTGCAGATTATAAACGCTTAATATAACGTTCCCTTCCTGCGGAATCTCAAAGCTGATTTTTGTCGTCGGATTGAAAGGGTTGGGATAGTTCTGATCCAAATGATAACTGACCGGTAAAGCGTCCACAATATTATCATCTCCGACAGAAGTCGGCCCGTTCAATTCCTGTGTCGCCTCGGCAGCAAAAACCGGCGCAAGCTTTTCCGGTTGTTCAGGGATAAAAGGAATCCCGTCGCCGTCGGAATCATTGCCGCTTTCACCGGTGGCGCCACCTTCTGCCAACTGCATAATATTAGCAACGGTATTCCAAAAACCAACATAAATTGATGTGGCTTCAGCATGATGGCCAACTATTCGTGCAGAACGAAGCGCCCCGGAAAGCACTGCCACAGTTTTAGGAGTATAAGTGGCCATGCCAACACCGAGTTCCGTGTGAAAGCCCTTTTGATCCGAGTCGTAAAAACTATCAATCATAAAGTTGTAACCCGCGTCAGCATTCGCGAGCACAGTTGCATCATTTGTGGAAAGATAAGATTCATACAGACCGCGGATCACACCAGCTTGGGCCATCACTGATTTGGCTTCGCTGTCCGGACCTGTACCAATAGTGTAACTATTGTAATAGCCGCCATTGGAATCTTTTAGTTTGTTCATAATAAAACCGGTCTGAGCGTTTAATGCATTTTGCGCCATTGTCTCCAAAGGCGTACCGGCAAACTCTTCGATGAATAATTTGAGAACGACCAAAACGTAGCCAGCGTTGACAGCGGATATTTTATCGCCTCTCACAACAGAACCGTTACTAAGCGTAGCTGTATCGACAAAAGTGCCTTCATCAGCATTAAAATGCATTGCCATCAGATTCTGAAAAATGACTTTGGATGCGCCTTTCATCAAATCAAAAGGACCGGGCTCTCCGGTAACGCTCATGTCCGGCGGAAACGGGTCGCCGTCGAAAACGGAATGGTACGCTGTATGTGCCGAAGACGAGTTGTTGTTGGGATCCATCATGTTTTTAAAATTCAGGGTGCCCCAGATCAATGAGACCTGGTCGAACAATTGACTTTCAGCATCGACGACGGAATAGCTTCCCGGCTGTGGAGGCAGTGGAACGCCCTCGACCGGAACTTCCTCTACGCCGATTAAATGAGGAAAATATTTGATTCCCGCAGACGGATCATAAGTCATTGGATCAATCATACCAAGATTTGTTCCGTCGTAAGCCAAATTTGTGATAATGTTTTTCACTTTATTAACGGCTTCGGCTGTCAATACCTGGCCGACAAATCCATCGAGATTATCGCCGCCATAAAATACATTATTGGTCGGATCAAAAGCAGATTTCCCAACAGAATCAGGGGTTGCCGTTTCCGGGTCAACCTCGTCTTCATTACCGTCATGAAAAGCGCCGAGCATATCCTGCGCCCACAAATACTGTTTCATTAACGTTTGTCCCATTGCTCCGGGCGAAAGCTGCTTGACCATTTTTGAACGATCCCAGCGCAGGGTGGCAAAATCCGTTGTGAAATTATCATGATCAGGGATTTGTACATAGTGAGGATCGGCGGAAACGAACTCGCCAAATTGCGGCCAGGGATTCATCGGCGGTGTGTGATTAGTGAGCATGGCAAAATGCATAATCATTTTTCGCAACTCATCATCTTCTTTGTAACCATTGGCTGTGCCGCCGGTATACTTGCCGTCAAAATCAGGGGCTGTTTCCATTGCCGCCATTGCACGGATAACCGGAGACCACATCATGTGCAAGCCGATACCCGAGCGGGCAATGACAACGCCCAACTGGTAGCGCGAGTATTCGTAATTCTCAATACCCAGCACATAAGAGGTATTATCGGGAGAAAAGCGATTAAAAGGATCGAGATCGTCGAGATTGTAGCCGATAGCTTCATCGTAGGGTTCACCGCTTTCATTGATCTCGTTGGCCAGCAACATCTGACCAATTGTGGAATAATTATCGGTATTGGTGATCGTCACCTTGCCGAATGTGACGCTCGATAAAAGTACAAAACCGAGTATCACAAATGCAAAAAATGTGTTGAAATTTCTCATAAAAACCTCCAGGAAATAAAAAGTTGCATTCCCAGCATTTTAATGCTGTGGAAATTTATTCAGGAAAAACCAAAGACACGATCCTTCCTTTTACCAATTGTGAAAGCAATATAACAAATTCAAACAGCCAAATCTGTAAACTGGTTTACAGAAACAAAAATAAAATGGACATACAATCGAAAATTGAATTATTTTTTGAAATATTTGTTAACTGTTTTACAGTATTGTCGAGCATTGTTTGTTATATTTTCTATCATTTTTTAGACCGGATGTTATTGTCATTTCACTGTTGGAAGCACGAGGAGAGAATATAAGATGAGCACCCGCTATTACATCGTTTTGCCAATTTTCTTTATCATCGTTCTGCTGGAATCGTTTCTACCTCTTTTCACAGGGCGTAAAAAAAGATTGTTGCACGGAGGACGCAATCTCTTCCAGGTTGTTATTAACAATGCGGCTTATTTATTGCTTTTCAGTTCAGTGACTGCAAAGGTTTTTGTTTATGCAGGCGAGCACCACGTCGGTTTGCTCAATATGGTTTCACTTTCCCCGCTTGGCAGATTTTTTTTAATGCTTGTGCTTTTCGATCTATGGATGTATATCTGGCATCGTCTCACGCACAAAATCGGTTTCATCTGGCGCTTTCATCGTATGCATCA
>Ga0114931_10011122_pt1 | contig 10666 bp, 8 predicted proteins | sample 2SBtaG_FD_89579 | JGI IMG/M metagenome (GOLD analysis project Ga0114931, IMG submission 89579) | Deep subsurface microbial communities from Kolumbo volcano to uncover new lineages of life (NeLLi) - 2SBTROV14_V59a metaG | ecosystem: Environmental > Aquatic > Marine > Volcanic | place: Kolumbo...
CTGGACAGGCCCGTCACCGGGCAAGCCCCGCTGCAGCAAGCGCATGAAGTGAGCCGCAACATCCCTGACCTCGGGCAGAGCTAATCGTAGCTGCCGCCGAGTCGCAAGGTTACGCGGTTATTGTCCACGACCAAAGTGGCCGCTGTCGGGCCTGACAAGCGAAAATTACCGATCTGGGGACAAGTTGGGTGAAATCTTGTGGATAGCCTGGGAAAAGTCCGCTACCAGCTTGCGTCCCGGCCAAGCTGCTCCGGAGATTGTTTCAAAGCCCGCAAGGTGGCCGGCCAAGCCAGCCGAAAGCGATAATCCATCCAGCGAGCAGATCGCATGCGTCTGTCGTCAGCCGCTCTTGGCCAGTGCTGCCGCGGCTTCCAGAGCGGCAATACGCGCCTCCAGCCGCTCATTTTCCTCACGCGCCTTTTGCGCCATCGCCTTAACGGCGTCGAACTCCTCGCGCTGCACCACATCCATATCACGCAGCACGCGCTCGCCCTGCGCCCGCATGAAGCCTTCCACCTCCTTGCGCATGCCCTGGGCGGCGCCGGCTGTATCAGTCATCAGTTTGGCCAGTTCATCGAAAAAGCGATTGTTGGTCTGGGTCATATCGGCCTCGCTCGACGGATCTTATACCATAGGTCATAAAGAATGACCGATTGATTGCTTGTGGAGCGCCACGCTCTAAGCATCGCGCGCCGCGTCGTGTTGGAAACGCGCAGGTCGCACGTCGTGTCGAAGACGCGCAGGGCACGATGTGTTGGAAACGCGCAGGGCACGATGCCCACCGCCCGTGCGAATAATACCGTAGGTATTTTGTTTTGACATATGGCTTCGTTGTATCCTCTTGAATTCTCTGCGCTAATTGATGGGTGTACGAGTCAGTAATTTGGCCGGTCTGTATAAGTCAATCATTTCCGCGCGGGCGGCATTATCGGGTTGCATCTGATGTTGCCGGAAAAATGACGCCTTGAACAGGCCGCCGATCCGACTTCGCCAATCCGACTGGATAGAGCAACGCTTTTCGCCTGGCTTCTGATAGCCTCGCCCGCTGCTGGTCGATGATGAATTCGACGGTGCTGAATAATGCAGGTTGATGCTGGCGGGTCAGTCAAACTCAATGGTCATGCCGTCATAGGCCGGCTCGACGCCTGCCGGCAATTCACGGCGCAGGGTCTCATAATCGAGATCAACATGCAGATTGGTAAGGATGGCGCGCTTCGGTTTAAGCTGCCTGATCCACTTCAGGGCATCATCGACGCTGAAGTGACTTGGATGAAAGTCATAGCGCAGCGCATCGACGATCCACAGATCAAGCCCGCGCAGGGCCTCAACGGAGGCTTCCGGCAGAGCGCTGACGTCCGGCGAATAAGCGACATCGCCGAACCTGAAGCCGAGCGCGTCAATCCTGCCATGCTGCTGTACGATGGGCTTTGCTTCAATGACGCCGCCACCACCACCCTCGATCAGCACCGGCTGCGGCGGCTTGATACTGCAAGCCTCCAGGATTGGTGAATAGGTCGAGCCTTCCGGCATCTTGAAACAATAGCTGAAGCGCGACAACAGCGAGGCCGATACATCAGCCGTCATATACACCTTGACACGCATTTTGTTGTTGAAGGCCAGGACGCGCAGATCATCAATGCCATGGGTGTGGTCGGCATGGTCATGGGTATAGAGGACGCCGTCAATGGTGCCGACGCCGGCATCAAGCAGCTGCTGGCGCAAATCCGGCGAGGTGTCGATCAGCACCCGGCTGCGGCCCATTTGGCGCCCCTTCCTGGTAAGGCGCTCGACCAGCAGCGAGCAGCGCCGGCGATTGTTCTTTGGGTTGTGCGGATCGCAGGCCCCCCAGTTATTGCCAAGGCGCGGTACGCCGCCAGACGAGCCGCAGCCGAGGATGGTTATTTTATGGCTCATCAAGCCGCCCCGCCGTTACCGGGCATGGCGAGCCCAGGCGCACAACTGCTGCTGCTGCTGCCGCCATCGCCATCGCCACCACTGCTACTGCTGCCATCGCCACCGCTGCTGACGCTGCCACCATCACCGCTGCTGCTGCTCGCCATTGCCGATGGTCTTGGCGTCTTGGCGTAAAGCCTGAAAAAATTGGCCGTCGTGGCAGCAGCCAGTTGATCGGCGGTCATGCCCCTGAGCTCGGCGAGTTTGGCGGCGGTATGGGCGACATAGGCCGGTTCATTGCGCTTGCCGCGAAACGGCACCGGCGCCAGATAGGGCGAATCCGTTTCAACCAGCAGGCGCTCAAGCGGCAGTTCGGCAGCAATGGCGCGCAGCTCATCCGACTTCTTGAAGGTGATGACGCCGGAAAACGACACATAAAGCCCCAGGTCAATGGCGCGCAGGGCCAGCTCGCGCCCGCCGGTGAAACAGTGCAGCACCGCCTTGAAGGCCCCCCTGTTCATTTCCTCTTCAAGGATCCTTGCGGTGTCGTCGTCAGCATCGCGCGCATGGATGACCAGCGGCAGGCCGGTTTCGCGCGCCGCCGCAATGTGGTTGCGAAAGCCCTGCGCCTGGCCCTCCTTTGAGCTTTTTTGATAGAAATAATCAAGGCCCGCCTCGCCAATGGCCACGACCTTCGGATGGCCCGCCAGTTCAATGATGCGGCTCACCGGCACATCAAGCTCCTGGTCGGCATTATGTGGATGGGTGCCGACCGCACAATAGATATTGTCATGCGCCTCAGCGACAGCCAGCACCTCGGGAAAGCGCTCGATCAAGGTCGAGATGGTCACCATGATGGCAACGCCGGCATCGCTGGCGCGCGCCAAAATCCCCTCGCGATCCTCCGCCAGTTGCGGAAAATCAAGATGGCAATGGTGATCGACAAGCATCAGGCTTTTCCTTTCCTGCCGGCGGTTTTTTTCCCGGACGCCTCATCGGGTTCGACATAGCGCGGAAACACCGGCTCCGGCTTGGGCAGCACGGCACCGGCCGTCAAGCGGCCGGCTTCGCCCAGCGCCTTGAAGTCGCGCGCATCGGCTTTGACCGCCAGAGCATCGAGCAGCCTTTCAGCAGAAGATGGCACATAGGGTTGCGCCAGAATGGCAAGCTGGCGGACCACTTCGGCAGTGACATATAAAATTGTCTGCATGCGCGTAAAATCGCTTTTGCGCTTGGCCCAGGGCTCTTCGCCGGCAAAATACCTGTTGGCCTCGCCGACCACCTTCCAGATCGCATCAAGCGCTTTTGAGATCGCCTGGCTGTCCATGGCCTCACGCGCTTGCGGCAAAATCGCATCGACGCCCGCCAAGATTGCCTTATCGGCAGCACTGAATGCCCCTGGCTCAGGCAACAGGCCGCCGCAGTTCTTGGCAATCATCGACAGCGAGCGCTGCGCCAGATTACCCAGATCATTGGCCAGATCCGCATTGGCGCGGTTGACGATGGCCTCGTGCGAATAGCTGCCATCCTTGCCGAAGGGCACTTCGCGCAGGAAGAAATAGCGCATCTGATCGACGCCGTAAGCTTCGGCCATCTTGAACGGATCGACGACATTGCCGAGCGACTTCGACATCTTCTCGCCGCGGTTGAACAAAAAGCCATGGGCAAAGACGCGCCGCGGCAGCTCGACACCGGCCGACATGAGAAACGCCGGCCAATAGACCGCGTGAAAGCGCAAGATGTCCTTGCCGATGACATGCACATCAGCCGGCCAGTATTGCCTGAAACTGTCGGACTGCTCATCGGGAAAGCCAACGCCGGTGATATAATTGGTCAGCGCATCAATCCAGACATACATCACATGGGCGGGCGCTCCCGGCACCGGAATGCCCCAGTCCAGACTCGTGCGCGATAGCGACAGATCTCTGAGGCCGCCTTTTACAAAGCTCACGACCTCATTGCGCCGCTCAGGCGGGCCGATGAAATCGGGATTGGCGTCGTAATGGGCCAGCAGCTTGTCGCCATAGGCCGACAGCTTGAAAAAGAAGGTCTCCTCCTCGGTCCATTCAACGGGCGTGCCCTGCGGCCCGATGCGAATGCCATCATCACCGACGGTGGTTTCATCTTCCGCGTAATAGGCTTCATCGCGGACCGAGTACCAGCCCTTGTAGCTGCCCAGATAGATGTCGCCATTGGCCTGCATCCGCCGCCACATCTCTTCGACCGAGCGAAAATGGCGCGCCTGGGTGGTGCGGATAAAGTCGTCATTGGAACAATTGAGCGCCGCCACCATGTCCTTGAAGCGGCCGGCATTGCGCGCGGCCAGATCGCGCACATCAAGACCCTCCCTGGCCGCCGTCTGCTTCATCTTCAGACCATGTTCGTCGGTCCCGGTGAGGAAAAAGACATCATAGCCGTCGAGCCGCTTGAATCTGGCCAGCGCATCGGTGGCGATGGCCTCATAGGCATGGCCGATATGCGGAACGCCGTTGGGATAGGAAATCGCCGTGGTTATGTAAAACGTGTCGCGATTCCTCATGAGCAATTCGTCCATTTTCGTGGTTGTAGAAGCTTCCGGTCTGCGAAAAACCGGTCAAATGCCCGGCGCAGCGGCGAGATGTTCAATGCGCGCGATACAGTCCAGGATCAAGGCCTTGCGGTCGAGGTTAAGGGCCACAGTGTCGGCCTTCAAGAGCTGCATTGTTTCCCACAAGCTCGCCCAGGAGGCAAGCCTGCCGGGAGCGGGAGCAGACGCGCCGGGCGCGCCACTGAGCCGCATTATCAGTGCCCGGTCGGCGCCATCTCCCGGCCCCCCGGGCCCTCCAGCGCCGGCACGAATGGCCCGCAGCAGCAGCTCAAACAGCAAATCAAAAAACGTCTCGAAGCGCTGTGCCGCAGCCAGACCGGCAAGCTGATCGGCCAGCGCATGAACCTTAAGCCAGTCAGGCCGCGGAATTGATGTCAAAATGGCGCGCACCTCTTCACAGAGCCTGTCGCCGCCACCTGCCTTGAGGGTCAGCAGCGCGCGCACCGAGCCGCCGGCAAAGGGTTCCAGTTGCGCCAGCCCGGCATCGGCAAAATCCTTGCCCGCGGCCTGCAGCGCCTGCAATGCCGCGCGGCGCAGCGGATCACTGCCGAGTGGCGCCAGGATGACGCGGCGGCAGCGCGAGCGAATAGTCGGCAGCAGGCGGCCGGGCTGCGCGGAAATGAGCAGAAAGATTGCCCTGCCCGGCGGTTCCTCCAGCGATTTGAGCAGGGCATTGGCGGCATTGATGTTCAGTTCGTCAGCGCTATCGACAATGATGGCACGCCAACCGCCGGCATCGGATTTATGCGCCAGAAAAGAGCGCAGGCGGCGCACTTCGTCAACCGGGATGGTGGCTGAGAAGCGTTTTGTCTTGCTGTCATAGGGCCGCCGGATGACCATCAAACGCGGGTGCGACAAAGCCCTGATCTGGCTGGCGGTCCGGCAGTCCGGCGCGACATCAAGGCCGCGGCTGTCATAATTGCGTTCATGATCCTCGGCCAGCGCCCAGTGCGCGATCCGATAGGCAAGACTGGCCTTGCCGATGCCCTTCGGTCCGCATATCAGCCAGCCATGATGAACCCGCCCGCTGGCAAATGCATCGCGCGCGACTTGCTCCGCCCTCTCATGACCAAACAGCTTCAGAGTATGGCGCGGATGGGGAAATTCTTCCAGCCGGTCCGCTTCGGGAGCTTCCTCCATCTCCCTTATGGCTGGAGCACGCGCCATCATGCGCCACCTGGCGCCAAGCGTTTCCTGACCGCCGCCCAGATGTCGCGTGCCACCTTGTCCGGCGGCTGCATGCCATCAATGATAACGCAGCGATCCGGTTCAGCGCGCGCTATGGCCAGAAAGCCCTCACGCAGTTTTTCATGAAACACTAGATCTCGCGCTTCAAAAGCATCGCGCGCTTCAGCAACGTCTTGCTGCTGTTGCTGTTGCTGTTGTTGCTGCTGCTGTTGCAGCCCTGACATTTTCTGTTGCTGTTGATGGCGCGCCGCCGCGCGAGCCAGGCCAACCTCGGCAGGCAGATCCAGCAACAGTGTCAGATCGGGCTGCGTCGGCGCGACAACAAGCTGCTCCAGTGTTCTGATCTTGTCTGCGTCAAGCCCGCCGACGGCGCCTTGATAGACGGCGGTGGAATCGGAAAAGCGGTCGCAGATCACCCAGCAGCCTTGGCGCAGGCCTGGCCGAATGGTTCTGGCAAGATGATCGGCGCGTGCGGCGTAGAACAGCAAGGTTTCCGCCAGGCCATCATGGCCCGGGATTTCAGGATCGAGCAGGATGGCACGCAACTGCTCGGCAAGGGGCGAGCCGCCCGGTTCGCGCGTGAGCAGCGGGACGATCTCCTGAGCCTGCAAGCGCTCGGCCAGCAGCCGCGCCTGGGTCGACTTGCCGGCGCCCTCGCCGCCTTCCAGTGTTATGAATTTCGCTGTTGTCATGACATTTGGCCGCCTGAACATTTGGCTGCCTGACCCCGCCCACGCGCCCGACTCCGCCCTTGCGCCTGGCGCAGGTCTCGATCATCGCGCCCTATCGTCAAGGCAGCCAACTGAACGCCAAATGCACCAGCGAATCAAGGCCGCGGCGGACAAGTCCGCCTTTTTCAACAGATTCTGCTGCATAGAGCGGCACTTCGTTGACTGCCCTGGTGGATGACGTGACACGCAATCTGGCGACCCTGTCGCCTTTCCTGATAGGCGGCTTCAAGGGACTGTTATAGATGATCTCGGCCCTCAGTTTCTGGTTGGCGGGGAATCTCGGCAGCATCACGGTCACCGCGCCATTGCCGGTCAAGGGCACATAGAAGCTGGTGCCGCCCCAGACTCTGGCCCTGCCAACCACCGCCCCGGCGTCGAACAGCTTGAAGCGGGAGAACGAGCGGAAGCCCCAGCCCAACAGCTTCTGACCCTCGCTCTTGCGCTGCCTTTTCTTGGCGAGGCCATTCATGACCAGCAGCAGACGGCGGCCATTCTGCACCGCCGATGCCACCAGCCCATAGCCGGATTTCTTGAGATGCCCGGTCTTCAGGCCATCGACGCCGATGCTGAGATAAAGCAGCGGATTTCGGTTAAAGAATTTGTGCCGGCGGTAGAAGAAACGCTTCTGGCTGAAATAGTGATAATACTCGGGATATTCCTTCATGATATAGAGCGCCAGCTTGGCCAGTTCCCTTGCGGTCATCAAATGCTCGGGATTGTAGAGCCCGGTGGAATTGCGGAAGGTTGACTTCTTGAGGCCGATCCGTCTCGCCTCGGTCTGCATCATCTGGGCAAAGGCTTCTTCCGATCCGGCCATGCCTTCGGCGATGGCGATGCAGGCATCGTTGCCGGACTGGATGATGATGCCCTGCAGCAACTCACCAAGGCTGACCTCGGTATTGACCGGAACAAACATCGCCGATGTGCCGGAGGGTGCGCCGCCCTTGCGCCAGGCGTTTTCACTCATGAAGAATTTGTCTTCGAGCGTCAGTTGGCCGGATTTCAGCGCCCGGAACACCACCGCCAGGGTCATCAATTTGCTCATCGACGCCGGCGGCATCAATTCATCGGCATTCTTCTGGAACAAAACGGCGCCGCTGGCGGCGTCAATCAGGATTGCCTGCCTGGCACGGGTAACAAATGTTCCTGCCGCCGCAACCGCGGCTGTTGGCAAAGCCAATCCGATCGCCCCCAATCCGATTGCCACGCAGAAAACCAAACTGATCGCAAGCTTGCTGCACGCCATGGGCTTGACGGCAACGCTCGATTTGAATTGCATGTTTCATCCTGTTCATCGCCGCATGACGGGCCGCCAATTGACTGGGTACGCCGTCCCATGGCGCTGCCATCATGCAACCAACTATCGCGGCTGCAAGCCGGCAAAGTCAAGCTGACACGACAGCTGACACGACGAATTTATGGACTGCCGGAAATTTTTTGCCTACTGGCGCAGCAAACGCGGAGCGCTGACACCATTAGCCGATACTTGTGCAAGCAACCGCTGCTCGTGCCCGGCGCGCACCGGACCAATATAGACGCGGTAGCCCGTCGATTGCCCCACAGACACCGGGGCGACATGGACAGCCCCCAGCCTGGCTAGGCGTGCGCGCAGCCGCTCCGCGTTATCCAGGTTGAGAAACACGCCCGCCTGGACAAAAAGGCGACCACGGCTCATTTGTCTCGCCCTGGCGGGCGCCGGCAAAACCCGGCGGCCCAAAGCCGATCTGCTGGATGCGTAGGCCGACCGCCGGCGCTGGTGCGAAAATGCCGACCGCCGATAGCCGGAGCGCTGTCCCGCCTGCTGCCTCGCCTGCTGGCCGGGCCGCCAATACCACGTCGGAACGCGCCCCTTTGGCAGGTGCAGCGGCGCAGGGCTGGCGTTGTGCCGCGCTGCCCGGCGGCGGACTATCGAAGATTTGCGGTGCACCCGGCGCCGATAATCTGCGCGTGCCAGGCGGCGGCCGCCTCTGTACCAGGGCTGGCGCGCAAGAAAGCGCCGTTCGCGACGATCAGAGCCATGCAATGGTGCCGGTCCGGCATAGCGCACGCGGACCCTGGCCAGACCCTTGCCATGATAGCCAAGCGCCGTGGCGGCGGCACGCGACATATCGATAATGCGGCCGCGTGCATAGGGACCGCGATCATTGACGCGCACCAGAATGGTACGGCCATTGCCGAGATTGGTGACATAGACATAAGAGGGCAATGGCAGCGTCGGATGCGCGGCGGTCAGCGCATTCATGTCGTAGATTTCGCCATTGGCGGTTTTGCGGCCATGAAAATCATCGCCATACCAGGAGGCTATCCCCGTACGATCATAGCCCGGCTGATGTTTTGGCACATACCAGCGCCCCGACACCTTATATGGCTTGCCAAGCTTGTAGCCGCCACCGCCTTTTGGCACGCTGCGCCGTTGTTGCCTGCCGCGCCTGGCGGTGTATACCCGGGGGCTGGCGGAAACACCTGTCTTGGCATCATAAAGCGATGATTTGACGGCAATCTCCTGCCGCGGCGTTTTGCCGGCACAGGCAGCCAGCGGCAGCATCAGGGCGAGCGAAGCAACTTTCCGCCAACTGCTCGAATGAGATTTTTTAAGCCGCATGGTAGCCGCACAGGCCCCCATGCGGCCCAGATGACTGGACGCAATAAACTTCACTTTTGACACCATTCCCAAACCGGCAAAGTCGTTGCCTTGCCGTCACCACGTTGCCATCACTGGGATCCTAATCACCCGAGGATGGCCATTCCACGGCTTCATGATGACAGATTAACATTGAAAGGACGTGACCGGTTTAGTTCAAATGCGAAACATCGGGTGCTCTTCGCTGTTTCGCGTGGGTCGTCAATTCTCCCCTTAAGATCGCATGACATGAATTATTCCCATCAACAGGAGAAGCCTGAGCAGCCTCATGACCAGCGTCTGGGTCGGCAGACGCTATGCCGGCATCCGTAAATCGTTGAAACTTATGAGCTCAGCTCGGGTTCACTGAAGGGATGGCTTCGAGACAGCCTGACAGGGGTGGGAAAGCCATTGCCCCACTTGAGAACAGCGAGCAGGCACATCGGGCGCCAGCACCCGCCTCGACCGCCTGGTCTGGCGAAGCGACTGGCGGCCGACGGCTGGGCGATTTGGCCTGCCAGCCTGGCTGTCGCGCTGATCGGTTATGCTGGACCGTCGGGCAAACGGCTTCGGCCTGCGCACCCGGCTCAATCTGCGATCCTGTCAGCACCGTTTCAGCACCGTTTGAAGTCGGGCGATCACCGCTCTAATTCCCCTTCCCTCCCCTTTCCTCCCCGCGCCGGGGGAGAATAAGTGATGCATTTCATCGGCTTAACAAGTGCATCCAGAGCTGGAACGGATTAAAGCGCAAGAGGCGTGATCTGCGATCCTGTCAGTGGCACTTCGGCTGCTGCGGCGGTTAACTGCCCGGCCCGGTTGCCTCAGCTCTTGATGGCACAGAGATGCTGACACAGCAGATGGCTGCGGCCGGCACGCATGATTGAACCCGAGAGGCCCCGGGCAGGAAGGCTGTCGGGTAGGGCTTGTGGAGCCGGCAAGATGGCTATAATAGTTGCAGCTTGCCAGCCGGGCGCTACGGGCCTGCTCCAGCGCCGCCGTGGCAAGCTTCAGTGGCAAAGGAGGGGTGGCCGAGTGGTTTAAGGCACCGGTCTTGAAAACCGGCGTGCGTTCACGCGTACCGTGGGTTCGAATCCCACCCCCTCCGCCATTAAGACATTGAAATACAACAATAAATACGTTTCACGCTGAGTCATCTGCAAACTCGCGCCAATTGGCCGGTTTTCAGGGACGCTATTTGCACGGGCGGAAAACGGAGACGCTGACATGCCTGTCTCTGGCACCCGCCGACCCGAAGGTCTCTGTCGGCGTTTTGGCCGGTACGGTTTGTTTTTTTGTTTGCGACGGCTCCGCGGCCATCCGGAAAGATCTGCATTTGCAGCGGGCGGTACCCTGGTGAGGGGAGTGTGGGTGGTGAGATTGGATTTTCGCTCACGGGCTGATCCGCCTGCATTGTTCACAGATTGTGGCAGGACTTGAGTGTTACGCGCAGGCGGGCCCTCCGCGAGGGCGGCGCTCAGCGCCGGGCGAACAATTGTTCGCCGTGGTGCCTGCCAGAAGCAAACGCGATTTATCACAGCTCCATCCTGTCGGCTCCAGCCGCTCATCCATCGGAGCCGGCACAACGCAGCGCGACTGCGCTTAGGGAGCAACGCGACCCGGCGCATTGCGCCGCGCCGCCGCAGATGC
>Ga0114931_10011123_pt1 | contig 10666 bp, 7 predicted proteins | sample 2SBtaG_FD_89579 | JGI IMG/M metagenome (GOLD analysis project Ga0114931, IMG submission 89579) | Deep subsurface microbial communities from Kolumbo volcano to uncover new lineages of life (NeLLi) - 2SBTROV14_V59a metaG | ecosystem: Environmental > Aquatic > Marine > Volcanic | place: Kolumbo...
CTCCGCGTCTCGGCGGTTCAACTTGGCACTGTGGTATTAAGGCGCCGAGGATCCGTAAAGTTGGCCGTAAAGCCGTTGCATGCCACGCAGCCAACGATCGTAGTCTTCGGCCTTATGGCGGAAAAACACGGCCACGTCGTCATGCGGAAGGATCAGGAATCGCTCTTCGGCAAGGCCACGCACCACCTTCTCAGCCACTTCGGACGGCTCTAACGCGGTGGGCAGCAGATAGTTGCGAAGGCCCTCGTCCGGCGCGTCGAGCAGCATGCTGGTCTTTACGCCTTGAGGGCAAAGGCACGAGACCTTGATTCCCGCGTCGCCGTAGGTCACGGCGATCCATTCGGCCAAGGCCACGGCCGCATGCTTGGTGACCGAATAGGGGGCTGATGCAATCTGCGTGAGCAGCCCGGCCGCCGAGGCGGTTTGCAGCAAGTAGCCTTCGCCGCGCTCGACCATATGCGGCAGCGCTGCCCGGGCCGCGTAAACGTGAGCCATCACGTTGACTTTCCAGATCCGCTCCCAGTCATCATCGCTGGCATCGACGCCGCCGCCGGTTTCGATGCCGGCGTTCGAGCAGAACAGATCGATTCGCCCAAAGCGATCGAGCGCGAAGTCAACCAGCCGCCGGACCTCGGCCTCGACCGAAACGTCGGTCTGGCACGCCTGCCCTCCGGTTCGCCGTGCGACCTCCTCGGCGGCCAGTTGGTCAACGTCGGCGACCACCACGCTGGCCCCTTCGGCGGCGAATCGCTCGCAGAGCGCGGCTCCGATCCCTCGCGCGCCACCGGTAACGACGGTAATACGATCGCGGAGCTGCATGGGGCTGTCTTTCCTTCTCCCGTTCCCATGGGGTTATTTGCGTGATTTGCGCGATCGGTGGCGAGCGCGACCCGCCTTCGAAGGGTCTTTGTCGGCAAAGGGCAAAACGTCGGGAACAATACGCACCGCCGTGGTTAGCTTCAGCGGATAGGGCGCGCCGATGCCATAGACCAACTCCACGTAGTAGGCCCGGAACCCGGTGGCCGGTTTGTCGACCCGGGCGACGTAAGTGCCGTCTTCCTGCGGCTTGAGCACGGTTTTGGTATAGGTTCGCCCGATGACCTCGACGCGAAAGTCCCGCGCGTTGGGGTTCGTGGCCTGCCACAGGTAGACTTCTTTCGGTCGATCTTGGACCTTAACGCGAATGGCCCCGTCGGGCTCGAACGACCAGTCAAACTTCGGCCGCGGCTTATGGTTGATGATTGCCCAGTAGAAGGCGGCGATGCTGTCGCGGGCGTCGGTCCCTCGAAGCGAATGCTCGCCGTTGGGAACGTATCGCAGGTACTTTTCGCCCTTGAGATCGTCGAAATAAAACTGTGACGAGTCGGGTACGAAGAACTGGTCGCCCGAGGCGTTGACGATATATTTTGGCATCGTCAGCCGGTCGCGATATTCATACGGATCGACGTTGCGGCGAAGCGCTTCCATTTCGGGCGTGTTCTGCCGCGCGGTGATTTTGTGGCGGACATAATCCCAAACCGCCGGGGAAAAGAACCCATAGGCGGCGAAGTGATGGTTCATCGACTTGGTGACGTTGAGAATGTCGATCACGATCGGCACGATGGCCACCACGCGGCGGTCCACCGCGGCGGTGATCCACGTGGCCCAACCACGTTTCGATCCACCGGCGACCACGAACCGGTTCACCTTGTGTCGGCCACCGTGGTCGCTCGCCAAGAGGGCGGTAATCGTGTCCATGGCCCGCACGGCGGACTTGGCCATCGGGAATCGCGGCAGCCACGTGGGATCGCCGGTCTTGAGGAACTGGTCCCAGCAGTAGGCGATCAGATCGTCTTCGCTACGCTGTTTGCCGTCATGGTGGAACTCGAGCGGCTGGTTTGGAACCATCCGCAATTCAGCCACCACGGTGTTCGTGGCGCGGGCCAACTGTTTGACGATCTCGGACGGTCCCGAGGGGGGACCGCCGCGGTTGCTTCCGCCGCTGATGAACACGAAGCCGATGTTCGAGACCACTTTTTCCGGTCGTGCGATCACCAGCCAATGTTTCCAAAGCGTGCGATCGACTTCGTCCGCGGTTCGCCAACGCTGTGACGTCATGTCGACAATCAGCGTGGTGAGGCCACTTTCCTCATCGGTGTTGATCACCTTCCACTGATAGACGCCGTCGTCTTTCGCGACGTATTGGTCAAGCGGCGTGTTGCGGGCCAGGGTCGAGCGCAGCTGGGCTTCGGCAAGCCCGGTAAGAAGCGACGTCAAGGCCACGCAAAAAATCGCCACGGTTCGCCAGCGTTTCATGTTGTTCCTCATCGATGTCTACGTAGCCCCGTGGGCTGGGAAGGCAAAATCTAGCGGTTCCCCGGTGATCTTCAAACCCACAGTTTAGTCGCCCCGGCTAAGCTGAGCAAAAGCCGGCGGCTTGGCGCAGACACCTTCTTCAGAGCCCGGCAAGCGAACTTGGCGAGAAAACCCAGGTTCCCGGATGACTGTCAGCGGCAGCGGTCCGCCAACCTAACCAACCTTTTTCACGGCGCTTTAGCTGACGTGCGAGGCCCTTGCGCCGCGCAAGGCAAGGTCGACCGGAGTCACACGGCCCGACGATTCGTCGATCACGTAAAACGAACCCGCCACATCGACGTTGATGCGAACCGGCTTGTAACCGGGAATCGTGATCTCCGTGCCGCGGCGGGGGCCTTGCGGCGCGTGGGCATACAACAGCCATTGCCGGTGCGGCGCCTCACCGGCAACCAGCGCCAGCGCGAAAACGGACAGCACGGTCAGGTGATCGCTGGACCACGATTTCCGCGGCGGGTTCGCGCCGGCATCGAGCAGAAACCACCGCGGTGCGCCGCGATATTTCTTGGCAAGCCGCTTCAAACTGCCCGTTTGATACGGATGCCCACCGTGAGGGTTCGCCACAAGCCGCCCGTCGAGCCAGAACCGTTGCAGCACCGGGCTGAGATGCACGCGATCAACCGCCTCGACGACGGCCATCAGATAATCCAGATATTCGGTCCGAGTTTGTGTCGACTTGCGAAACTCGCGCACGCAGGCCGGACGGATGAGCCACATCATGAATTGCACCATGCCCTGGTAACGCTTGGGGCTGTACTTTTCGCCGCGTCGCGCGAGTTTTTTGCGCTGTTTGATGCCCCCATCCCAGGTGGAAATCTCGAACCAGAACCCCGGGTGTAGCCGCTCGGCCTCTTGCTGCATAAAGACCCAGTTTTGCGCCGAGACCTGAGGGCTCCAAACGCGGAAATCCTCATTTTCCGACCAGTCGTCGATGTAGCCATGCACGGAAACGCCGTCCAAGGCGAGCGGCTCGAAGGTGAAGTATTCGTCCGTGGCGAATGACTGCTGAATCCATTTCGGCCAACGGCCGAGATCGTGGACGTAGCCGCCCTTGTAGACGATGAACTTCGAATTCTTGCGCCACGTCTCGAGCGCCAAGGATTGTCGCATCGAATCGGTGAGCGCTTTGTAACGCTCGCGCCATCCTTCGGCCACGGCCTTGCGGCGACAATCACCCGGCAACCGTGGCGCGCCGGCGACCGGCTCATATCGATCGCGGTAACGCTGTGAGACCTGGTAGATCTCTTTCCACCGCGGTTTGGGTGATTCGTTGTTGGAAACCCAAACGATCAACGGCGGGTTGGGGTACATGGCCTGCAGCGCCCGGACGATTTCCGTACTGACCCACTTGCGGCCCAATTCGCGCCAGGCATCAAGAGGCCCGAACGGCGAAACCTGCTGGACAATCTTGCCATCGGGCCGAACGAGATTTGGATTTCGCCGCGGTGGCCGGTCGAAGAACGGTTTCTTTATAAGGCCGTCTTCCCATTGGCGTGAGACGAGCGAGATCGGCAAACCGTGACGCGCGCAGTACCGCATGGCGTGCCAGTAGTACTTGCCGGTCTGCTTCCAATAGCTACCGGGACGCCAATAGGGCCACAGCTCGAACCACGGCAGGATGAAATGGCCCGCTTCAAGCAGTTCGATTTGAAACTTCGGATGAAATCCCGCGTCGCCGTTTCCGTCGAGATGGTTCTCACCGGTGTTCCAGCTTGCCGCCAGCGGTAGCCCGGCTTGGAGAGCCGCGATCAGATCGCGAAAGTGATCCTCTCGATTGAGCCGGCCGCGAAAGGCCTCCCAAAAACGATTCATGGCCGCGTCGCTCCGCTCGAGAGCCCGCCCGTAAAAGCTCACCCGCCGCGGTAGAGCGAATTCGGCTTCGTGCCGCTCGGGCGTCAAAGGTTGTCGACGATCTCGCGTGCGGGCACAAGGCGCGTGCCGGAAACTTCGGGCTTCATTCCGCAAGCCGCAAGCCAGCGACGCCTGAGGTCGTCACGCAGCACGCCGGTGACTTTCCCTTCCCGGGCGATTCCGACGATCTTGCCCCCGGCTCGATGGGCATGCCCACCGCTTCCGCCAAGCCCCTGAAGCGCTTGAGCGATCAGCTTCGAGGCGTTCTCGGCATCACGTTCGGTACGGGCCGATAGAATCACATCGTTTTGAACCACGGCCGCACAAAGAACGCGGCGAATGCCTTCGCCACGGATCAACAGGTCGGCCACTTCACCGACGATTTCCGCACCCGTGGCTCGTGGCAACAGGCACAAGGCGACGTCCTGGTAGACATATGTGCTTTGCATGGCCAAGGCCAGCTCGCCGAAATATGAACGTGGCAACGGCGCGTTTTCGATTTCGGCGATTGGCGCCGGGTCGAAACGCTCGGTCAACCAAAGCAGGATCGAGCGATCGAGCTTCGAGTAATGTGTTTCATTGCCGTGCGTTTCGGTATGAATGGCATAGACCAACGCGGTGGCAAGTCGCACGCCCGGCTCGACGCCTTGCTCGCGAAGATAGCTCGCGGCGATCGTCGATGAGGCGGCCACGGAAGGGCGAATATCGACAAACGGCGTGCCGTGGCGAAGACCGTTTTCATGGTGATCGATCACCGCGACGGGATGCACATCCGCGCGGGTCAACAGTTGATTGGTCGTGCCGAACGAACAATCGACCAACACGGTCGCCGTGTCCGCGGGCACTTCGATGCAGTTGACCAGTTGGATCGGGGGCCTCAAAAGGTCGACCATGTGCCGGTTTTCGGCCCGCACGATCGCTCCGCCACCGATCAGACGCGCCGATTGCGAGAACTTCGACTCGATCAGGGCTCCAATAGCCCAGGCGGTGGCGATGGCATCGGGGTCGGGGTTGTCGTGCATCACAACCAGGAACCGCTGATAGCCCTGCAGCGCTTTGAGGAACCGGCTCGAGTGCAGCCGCGGACTCGCTTGCATCTTCAGCATATTTTTTCGAGGCTCAGGTTGCGGACAGAACGCGAAGTCGCTTCGCGCGGTAGGTTCCCGTAGCGTGCCCTTTTCGCAGAGGGCGGGAGAGCCGAAAGCCGAGCGTTCCCGCCTACTGTCGAGAGCCGTGATGGGTTGTCCAGCCGCCGATCATCTGACAAACAACAGGCAAACCCAACGGGCAAACCGGCTCGAGCCTTCGAATTGCCTTCCCAGCAGACAGTGTACCGCCTTGCTCGCGCGATACCACCGATTTTTTCGGCTCGGATCAAGGTTGAAGCGTCATCGCGGTGACGGACGCCTGCTTCGGCAATGGATCGTTGGGAGGCATTTGACGACATCTGAATGGCCCACTGTCACTCCGGCATGACCGCTACCGACTTTCCCGGCAGACCGCAAAACTTGCCACGTCAGCCATCGCGACGGATGGATCGACAGATTTTGCAGTGAATCGTTTCGATTTCTACGGTTTCGCCCAAGGCCGGGTGCGCTACAATAAAAATAACGTGCGGCGTCTTAGAGCGGCAGAGCGGCGGAGGCAAGCGGAACGCCAAACGATTTTCCGTATGCTTCGCTCAATCGTCGGCTGGCAAAACACCAAGATGCAATTTGCCCACCATCGCTAGGGGGAGCGGCGTTTCGAACCGCACGATCGCTCGGGAGAGGCAACAAAACGGCCCGGCGAGGGAAATTGCAATCGGGGCAAATCGTGTGTCAAGCTCAGAGAGGCAAGCAAAACGATGACGAAATGGTCCTGGAAGATCGGCCGTGTTTCGGGAATCGACATTTACCTGCACTGGACGTTTCTTATTCTGATCGCGTGGATTTTTCTTGCCTACAACGGTAAGGAAGGATTGCTTGCCGCGTTGACCGGCGTCGGTTTTATCCTGGCGCTGTTCGCTTGTGTGGTGCTACACGAACTCGGCCATGCGCTGACTGCCCAACGTTTCGGCGTGCAGACGCGCGATATTATCTTGCTTCCCATCGGTGGAATCGCGCGTCTACAGCGCATGCCGGAAGACCCTCGTCAGGAGTTCCTGGTCGCCGCGGCGGGGCCGGCGGTCAATGTCGTGATCGCGGCCATCTTGTTTGCCATTCTTATGCCCTTGGTCGGCTGGTCGGGCCTTGCGCCAGGTCCGCTGCTCAAGGGTGGGTTCGCGCAAAACATGATGTGGGCAAACATTGTGCTGGTGGTTTTCAACCTGTTGCCCGCTTTTCCGATGGACGGGGGACGCATGCTGCGGGCACTGTTGGCGATGCAGACCGATTATCTGCGTGCCACCGAGATTGCCGCGTCCGTGGGACAGCTGATGGCGATCCTGTTTGCCGTTGCCGGGCTGTTCGTGTTCTGGAATCCTTTTCTGGTGTTCATCGCGCTGTTCGTGTTTCTCGGCGCTTCGGGCGAAGCCAAACTGACCGAGATTCGAGTCTTGTTGCAAGACGTTCCGGTCACACAGGCGATGATCACGAAGTTTCGTGCTCTCTCCCCAAACGACCCCTTAAGCGCGGCCACCGACGAATTATTGGCCGGCTGGCAGCCCGACTTTCCCGTGGTCGAAAATGGACACTTTCGCGGATTCTTGCACCGTCAGCGTCTTTCCGAAGTGCTCAAGCAGGGAAAAGACCACGTCGTCGGCAAGGTGATGGAAACCGACTGTCCCGTGGTTCACGAACGAGACACGCTCTACTCGGTCATGCAGCAGATGCAACAGACCCACTGTTCGGCGCTACCCGTCCTGAGAGGCGAGCAACTTGTCGGCGTGGTCACGACCGAGAACATCGGCGAGCTGATGATGATTCGTTCCGCGCAGCGGGCCGAACACAGCCACTCGGACAGCAATCTTTTGCAGCTTCCATAATCCGCGTGCAAGGACGCCAGCCACAAGACGCGCAGGGCGGGGAAATGTTCAAGACACGCCGCACATGCGAAACGGTGCTCCGCCCCGCAATCGTTTTCGGCACAAAACTTGTTACACTCAACCAACATGGTTTCATTTCTTGGGCAACAAAGCCGGCAGCGAGCGAGGCCATGACAGACCGAACATTTTCGCTCGCGGTAGCGCCCTGACGAAATTGGAAATTCGACGATTTATAGGATTGGGAGGTAAACCATGTCTGATAAAACGATTCTTTATCCCACCGATTTTTCCGCCGAAAACGAGCGGGCGCTCCATTTGGCAACCGTCCTGGCGCGTGACGAAAACGCCCGCTTGCTAATCGTGCATGTCTCGGAATTAGAACAATATCCCGTAGGAGAACCCTGCCCGGAAGAACCCGAGCTCGACCAGAAAGAACTGGAGAAGCTCAAATCGATTGTTCCTCCAGATCCGGCAGTTTCATACGAGCACCGCTTGATTTACGGTGAGCCGGGTAGCGTCGAAATTGCAAACCCGGCGGATGAAATCGTCAAACTGGTAAACCAGGAACATGTGGACATGATCGTGATGGGAACTCACGGGCGCACGGGGTTTAAGCACCTGCTCATGGGCAGCGTCGCCGAAGCTGTCGTCCGCCACGCACCGTGTGCCGTCGTGACCATCAAATTGCCCGAGACGCCCAAGATATAAGTACAGAGCTATAAAAAAGATGGCCGCCGGTTGGCTGCGGTTGTTCGCCGTTGCCCGGGAGTTCGCTGCCACTGGTTTTCGTGAGCCCTCACCACGCCACGGTGATCAACGGAAACAGCGAGGCTCCGTCGCTCCCGGGTGAGCCTCGCTGACGGGGACGATCCGCATTGGCGCCGGTTCGCTGAATTGCGGCCGCCAGCCAGCGGCGCGATTTTTTTGACACGGCCTCTTTGGCCTAGTATCATCATGCACAAGCAGGGTTGACTGTTTCAATGGGGGGGAAGCTTCTTGCCGCCGTGGGGGTTATCGGCGCGCTCAGCGCGGCGATTTTTCTGTTAGTACTGGCAAGAATCACTCCATCACGCCCCCCCTTCGATCGAGGTACGGAACCGAATCATCGGGCCACGGGTTCTGTTCCAAGAATAGAATCGAAAGGCGCTATGAAATTCGGCTCCCAGCGTGGCAAACGTGCGCTTGCGCACCGCCGGTCGCCCTCGTTTGGCCAACCACGATATGAGGCACTCGAACCCCGGCGGGTGCTCAGCGCCGTTGCGATTGACGGCCCTGACTTGGCCGTGCCAGGGCAGCCGCGAACCTTCGATCTTTCGGCCACCAGCACGTCGTCCGGGCCGTTTACATACAACATCGATTGGGACGGCGACGGCACGGTCGACGAAACCGCGGTCGGCTCTGAAAACATCCAAGCAAGCCACGTCTTTACCGCCTTGGGCAGCGTGAACGTTACGGTTACGGTCACCGACCCGGACGAAGGAACGAGCCAACCGGTCCAACACCCGCTTAGCGTCGACCGGTTTTCGCTCCAGGTCGATGAAGATAACCCAGCAGTGCAGAACCTCGTCTGGGGCGGAACGGAAGGCCTGGATGCGGTCTTTTTCCTACCGTCCGGTGGCGGCGTGCTAGTGTTCGGCGCGGTGATCGGCGGCGTATTTGCCAATGCCCAGGACTTTTTTCCCCAGGTATCCGGCAAGATCATCGTCTACGGTCTTGGCGGCAGCGACATCATCGCAGGTGAATTCATTTCGGCCCAAAACCAGCAATACTTCGGCGGCAATGGCGACGATGTGCTGTTCGCCGGAATCGGCGACGACGAGGTCCACGGCGGAGCCGGCAACGATATCGTCGTCGGCGGTACACGAGCCAACGATGGAGATGATCGGCTATTCGGCGACGCGGATCGCGACATCCTCCTTGGCGGCGTCGGCGGCGATCAGCTCGACGGCGGCGACGATGACGACATACTGATCGCCGGCGAACTAGACACGCCAAACGTAATCGACATGATCAGTGACATCAAATTCGCCTGGCTCTCCAGTGGCAGCTATGCCCAACGAGTTGCCGCGGTCGAGGCTCTTGGTGTTTATCTTGGCGACGGTGGGCAAAAAGGCATCAACGAGGCAGATCCGTTGGCCGACGATTTGGAAGCCGCTTGGTCAATGCGCGGTAGCGCCGAGGATCTGACAGGCAACGGGCACGACGGAGCGCTGCAGAACGGCGCGAGTTTCGTTCTGGATCCCCAGCAAGGCGCGGTGGTCGAGATCAATCCCGACACCGGTCCGCCGGATCAATACATTTCCGTGCCCGACGACGATGATTTGGATCGCCAGGACAACTGGAGCGTGTCGGTGCTGGTCAAGCTGGACGACGATTTCACCTCCGCACCACGCACGCTGTTCGCCAAACGGTCCAGCGGCTCGGCGTATGAAGGTGGTTGGGCGATTACTTACGGCATCAACGGTGGCGCGAACCATAACCGCTTTCAAGTCTCGGAATTCAAGGGCGGCGGCCCCGGAGGTTCCGTAAGCCTGAACACCGAAAGCGGCTTGTCGCCGTTCGTCAAAGATACGTGGACCATGATCAGCGTGGTCTTCAAAGACGGCGGAGCCTTGGAGGGCGGGACTACCAGCATCTATATCAACGGTGTCTACAATGTAGATCGTCAGGGAAACGGGCCCGTCCTATGGAACACGGACCTGGCAATCGGCGCCCGACCGCTCAATCCCGGCGCCGCCTGGGACGGCCAGATCGGCGTGGCCTACTTTCACGCCGAACGCGCGCTGACCGCTCAGGAGGCCGCCGCGCTGGCCGCGGATCCGACCCGCTTGATCCGGCTGCCCCAGGATGTGCTCTTCGGCGGCGAGGGCAACGATTGGTACGCGCGCGAGCAGGCGGTCGATGAAATCGTCGACCTGGCAGCCGGCGAAACGGTTCTTGATCTCTAGTCGCTGATCTCCAGCTCGGCAATCGAGGCCCGTCTTCGCGAGGGCTGCCTGCCACCTTCACGTTCAGCGCATGCCTTGGCAACGATCGTCCGCGGCCTAATCATGGGCCCCGGCTCAAGCACGCCCTTGCCGACTCCACCTGCTCTTTATCCCGTGGTGGTTCTGATTGCCCGTCGCGGCCTGCTGAACGCTGGGCGGCATTCTCGCCGTAAAGGTTGTGCCGGCTGTACGGCTTTGGGGGGCATGCAAGGTGACCTGCCAGGTTTTTTTCGGGGTCGAAATACGCACTGGCGCAAACACTGGAGCCGATCGCAACCTAAACTTTCGCCGGTCGTGGTAAGGCATGGGGCCTTGCTTGCGAGGGGCAATCTCTTTTCGTCTTCTTGGACGCCAATACAAAGATCCGCACCGAACAGAAACCGGTGCCTTAAGGGGAGGTGTCAAATGGCCACGATTCTCGTTGCCGAGGACTCGCGACTTTCTCGTCGTATGGTGGTCGATGCGCTAAGAGACGCAGGACACGACGTGATCGAGGCGGTCAACGGCGAAG
>Ga0114931_10011124_pt1 | contig 10666 bp, 8 predicted proteins | sample 2SBtaG_FD_89579 | JGI IMG/M metagenome (GOLD analysis project Ga0114931, IMG submission 89579) | Deep subsurface microbial communities from Kolumbo volcano to uncover new lineages of life (NeLLi) - 2SBTROV14_V59a metaG | ecosystem: Environmental > Aquatic > Marine > Volcanic | place: Kolumbo...
CCTCCAGCCAGCTGGCCACCGAGGTGATGAGCTCCACCGAACGCTTTGGGTACCACTCGAAGGAGTCCTTGGAGAGATCGTAGGACTCCTGCTTCGTGGGTGCGCAGTTCACCATGGTGAAGGCGGCGGCCTGGGTGTTCACGAAGGCACCGATCGGCTTCCTGCAGCGCTTCTGGGCCTCGCGGTAGATGGCGATCCGCCGCGCCACGTCCTCGGGCGGCGTTCCGACGCTGAAGGAGCAGAGTCCGAGACCGAGCTCGCCCATGAGCTCGTGGCCACTGTCGCTGCCAGTGGCGCCGAAGATGGGCGGATGGGGATCCTGGTAGGGCTTGGGCAGGACGCGGCGTTTCGGCATCTGCCAGTGCTTGCCCTCGAACTCGTACTCGTCGTTCGTCCAGCAGCCGGCGATGTGGCCCACGGCTTCCTGCCACATGCCGCGCGTCTCATCGGGGTGGACGCCGAAGCCCTCGAGCTCGAGACGCGTCGACGAGCGGCCGGTGCCGAAGTCCACGCGACCCCTGGAGAGGTGGTCGAGCACCGCGGCGGACTCGGCCGAGCGCACCGGATGGTTGTAGGGCTTCGGAGCGAGCCGTACGCCGTAGCCAATGCGGATGCGCTCGGTGCGTGCGGCGACGGCGCCGTAGAGCACCTCGGGGTTCGAGCAGTGCGAGAACTCCTCGAGAAAGTGGTGCTCGACGGTCCAGAAGGCGTGGAAGCCGACGCGGTCGGCCAGGATCGCCTGCGCGAGGGTGTTCTGGTAGGCCGCCTGTTCCTTCTCGCGCGTGAAGGGTCGGGTGACGGGAATCTCGTAGAAGACGGCGAATTTCAAGGCGGCGTGGCCTCCCGGAACCCGGCGGGATCCTACGGCAGGCGGCGCGGTGCGTCATCGCCGGCCGCCGCTGGACCGGAGCCGTGTGGGCGGGCGGCTCGAACCGTCCGCTCAGGGGCCGGCGGCGCGCCCAGAGCCGCGATCGACGATCAGGCTCGAGGCATCGATCGCCTCGAAGTCGGCTCCCGAGAGGCCACGGAGCTCGCGCAGCACGGCGTCGTCCCAGTGGTCGCTCGGAGCGCCCGACAGGGACCAGGGCGATCCGTTGTCGGCCAGGATCATGCCGTGACGTTTCAGGGCCTCGACGATCGGACGCACCAGGGGAGAGAAGCGCGCGGGGTCGACCTCGGCCCGGAGCCTGAACCACGCTCCCATGGGGGCAGGTCGGGGTCGGCGTCGGCGCTCGCGAAGTGGCGCGCGGGCCACAGCGCGGCACTTTGGGTGCGGGGAGCCGTGAAGCGAAGCGCGTGGCCCACGAGCCCGAGGGCCGCCTCCTCGAAACGGACCAGACCCGGGAGGATGGGGAGGCCCGCGGCATCGGCCGACGTCCAACCCTCGGGCCGCAGCTCGTTCGTGCCGAGCCGGAAGATCGCCCCGGAGCCGGCCGACCAGGAGCCGTCGGCTTCCGGGATCGCATCGAAGAGCTCGTAGAGGATGCACGCGCGGCCGTCCACCACCAACACGTGGCGGTCGCCCAGGGAGTCGGTTCCGCCCTCGATGGGTGCATCGGCGGGGATCGGGTAGGGCCCGGGGTCGCTCTCGGCAGCGAAGTCGAAGGAGACGGGAACCCGTGGCTGCCGCTGGCCGACCGTCACGTAGGGGATTCCAACCGGGCCGCCCAGGGACAGACCGCCGAACCTTGGGGACGAGCCGAAGTCAGGATGGACCGGCGCGTCGAGGCCGATGCTGTGGACCCAGGCCTCGGAGCGCGGGTGGACGGGCAGCGCGCTCACATCCGCGTGCCAGTAGGAATCATCGGGCATCAGCGGGCAGTCGAAGGCGTCGAGCAGCGGAACATAGGGGCGGCTGGCGCAGGTCGGGCCGGCGAGCAGACCGCTCAGCAGCGCCAGCAGGAGCAGCGGAGCGCGTGCCATGGCGTCTCCTCCGGCACCTTTCTTCGGAGGGGGGGGCGCCTGGCTCAGTGCTCCAAGTCACGGGCGCGCGGAGCGGGCGGCCCGTGGCGAACGGGATCGCTCAGGGCTCGTCGCGGCGTGCGCGCTCGCGCTCGGCGCGTCGCCGCAACCAGAGGTTCTGGATTGCGACCAGCAGGGCGACGCCGGCCAGCAGTGCCAACAACCAGTAATCGAAGCCGCCGTCGCTCGGCTCCGGCGCCGGCGGCAGGGCTGGCGGCCCGCCGGGCACCCCCGTGGCGTGCGAGAGATCCGGTCGATCCAACTCCAGGTCCATCTCCCCCTCCTCCCCAACCTCCCCTGACGAAGGGGACGGTTCCATTCCCTGACGAACGACCCGCGGCACGGAGAGCATTCCCCACGCAAGAGCGTTCGTCAGGGAATGGAACCGTCCCCTTCGTCAGAGGGGCAGGTCGCCGGCGGCGGGGCTGACGCTGCCGGTCTTGCTGTAGGCCTCGATCGCACGCATGGCAATCCGCCACTGGTGCACCTCATCGGCGCCATCGGCGAAGCGGGCCCAACGTGCCTGCTTCAGCATGTCGGCCAGCGGCGTGTCGGTGCTGTAGCCGAGCGCGCCGTGGACCTGGACCGCTCGGTCGATGATGCGGTTCAGGGAGTTGGCGACGAAGTGCTTGGCCATCGAAACCTCGCTCTTGAATTCCTCCTTGCGATCGATCTTGTAGGCCGAGTGCAGGATCATGAGCTTGCACTGGTAGAGCTCCATCGTGCTGTCGGCGATCAGCCACTGGATGCCCTGCTTCTCGGCCAGGTAGGAGCCGTGGGCATACCGCTTCATGGCGCGGTCGATCATCATCTCGAGCGCCACCTCGGCCTGCCCGACCCAGCGCATGCAGTGGGCAAGCCGCGCGGGCCCGAGGCGCGCCTGCCCCAGAAGGTGGCCCTGGCCACGCCCGCCGAGCAGGTTCTCCTTCGGGACCCTCAGGCCCGCAATGCGGATCTCGCAGTGGTTGTGGCTTCCACTCATGGTGTGCACGTCGCGAACGATCTCCCAGCCTTCGCTCGGGATGTCGACCAGGAAGGCCGAGTTCGCGGCCTGCGGAACGTCGGGATCGTCCTCGGTGCGCGCGATCAGGATCGCGAACTGCGCGCCCTGGGCCCCGGAGATGAACCATTTGTGGCCTTCGACCTCCCAGTGATCGTCGCGCTCCACGGCCTTCGTCTGGATCAGGGTCGGATCGGAGCCGGCGACCTCGGGCTCCGTCATGGCGAAGCACGAGCGCATGCGACCCTGACAGAGGGGCTTCAGGTACTTCTCCTTCTGGGCGTCGCTGGCCCAATGGAGGAGCGTGTGCATGTTGCCCTCGTCGGGAGCCTGGGCGTTCATGGCGAAGGGGCCGAAGCGCGTCTTCGCCGCCTCGGCCGAGACCGCCGCCATGGCCACATGGCCGAGCCCCATTCCCCCGTACTCCTCGGGCATGTGCGGCAGCCAGAGACCCCACTCCCGGGCGGCTTTGCGCATCTTGACCACCTGCTCCACGAGTGTGCCGCGATCGCCTTCCCGCTCGGCGATCGCTGCCTCGACGGGGCGGACCACCTCGTCACAGAAGCGGCGAACCTGGTGGCGGACCTGCTCGATCTCCGGGGGGAAGCTGAAGTCGATGGCCATTGGGCCTCCTCGTGCGCGCCAGTGTGCGGCAGGCGGGGGCCCATGCGCTACCCCGTGCTCCGACGGCGGGTCGCGACCGACGCCCTGGCGGCCCGGACGTGATACGTTGCCGTCGGGTTCTGCCAGGAGGTCACCGTGGGGCATCGCGTCATCCAGTGGAGCACCGGCAACGTGGGGCGCTACGCGCTGCGCGCCATCATCGGCCACCCGGCGCTCGAGCTCGCGGGCCTGTGGGTCCACTCCGAGAAGAAGTCCGGCAGGGATGCCGGAGAGCTGGCGGGCGTCGGAGCGGTGGGGGTCATCGCCACGAACGACGCGGACGCCCTGCTCGAAACCCAGGCCGACTGCGTCTGCTACACGGCGACCGCCGATCTTCGGCTCATGGACGCCATCGAGGATCTCTGCCGCATCCTGCGCGCGGGCAAGAACGTGGTCTCCTCATCGGTGGTGAGCCTGGTGCATCCGGATGGGATGGGGCCGGAGATCCGCCAGCGCATCGAGGACGCCTGCCGCGAAGGGCAGAGCTCGTTTCTCACCTCGGGCATCGACCCGGGCTTCGCGAACGACGTGCTGCCCCTCGTGCTCTCGGGCCTGGCCGAGCGTTGGGAGGAGATCCGCGTCCAGGAGATCGTGAACTACGCCACCTACGACCAGCCCGAGGTCGTGTTCGGCACCATGGGCTTCGGCCAGCCACTCGACGCGACGCCGATCCTGCTGATTCCCGGCGCCCTCGAGATGGCCTGGGGCGGCAGCGTGCGGCTCATCGCCCAGGGTCTCGGGGTGGAGCTCGACCGGATCGAGGCGTGGCACGAGCGGCGCGCGGCGGAGGAGAGCTTCGAGACGCCGATCGGCCACGTGGAGCAGGGCACCATGGCCGCGCTGCGCTTCGAGGTGCGGGGCATCGTGGGCGGAAAGCAGCGGATCGTGGTCGAGCACGTGACGCGGCTCCACGACGACCTCGCCCCCGACTGGCCCCAGAGCGAAGGCGGCTACAAGGTGATCGTGAGTGGTGTTCCGCGAATCGAGGTGAGCCTCGACATGGCGGACGAGCACGGCGACCACGCCGTCGGTGGCGTAGTGCTGACGGCCACGCGCCTCGCGAACGCCATCCCGGCCGTGTGCGATGCGCCGCCTGGAATGCTCTCCGCCCTCGACCTCCCCCTGATCACCGGCCGAGGCCTGATGACCCCCTGACGAAGGGGACGGTTCCATTCCCTGACGAAAGCGTTTCCAGGGTGCGAGCGCGGCTGCCCGGGTCGCTTTCGTCAGGGAATGGAACCGTCCCCTTCGTCAGGGGGGTTGGTGGACGGGGTTGGGTGCGTGTGCTTTTCTTGGCGCGCCATGTTGGACCCGCGGGATCTGAAGGAGCGTCGCGAGGAGATCCTCGAGAGCTGTCGGCGGCGCGGCGTCTCGACGGATCTCGACTCTGCCATCATCGCTCAGGAACGGGTAGCCAGCTGCCAAAGCGAGATCAATGAGGCCAACCGGCTGCGCAACGAGCATCAGAAGGCCGGCCAGCGGGAGCTCGACGAGGCTGAACGCGTCGCGCATACGGCCGAGGGGCGGCGCCTGAAGAACGAGGTCGGCCGCTACGAGGCGGCCCTTGCCGGGGCACAGACCGAGCTGGACGCCGCCATGGCTGAGCTCCCGAACTTCATCCACCCCGACGTGCCAGTGGGGGGCGAAGAGGATTTCCGAGAGCTTCGCCGCTCGAATGAACCGCCGCAGTTCGACTTCACGCCGCTCGACCACCTGGCGCTCGCCGAGCGCCACGACTGCATCGATTTCGAGGCCGGCGCCCGGGTCGCCGGGCAGAAATTCTACTACCTGAAGAATGCAGCGGTGTTGCTCGATCTCGCACTGCAACGCTTCGCCCTGGACGTCCTGCTCGAAGACGGCTTCACGCCCTACGTCACGCCCGACCTGGCGAGGCCGGAAATCGTGGCCGCGCTCGGCTATGCACCGCGTGGCCCCGAGACCCAGATCTACTCCATCGCGAACGCGGACCTCTGTCTCGTCGGTACGGCCGAGATCACGCTGGGCGGACTCCATGCGGATCAGATCCTTCCCGAGAGCGAGCTTCCCATGAAGCTCGCAGGCATCTCGCATTGCTTCCGAACCGAGGCCGGGGCTCACGGCCGAGAGAGCAAGGGCCTCTATCGCGTGCATCAATTCACGAAGGTCGAGATGTTCGCCATCACCCGCCCCGAGGATTCCGAGGTCCTGCACGAGCACCTCGTCGAGCTCGAGGAGCGCATCTTCCGCGGCCTCGAGGTCCCCTACCGGGTGATCGAGGTGGCCTCGGGCGACCTCGGCGCACCGGCGTACCGCAAATACGACCTCGAAGCCTGGATGCCCGGGCGTGGCGAACGCGGAGCCTGGGGCGAAGTGACGAGCACCTCGAACTGCACGGACTACCAGGCTCGTCGGCTGCGAGTGCGCTTCCGGCGCGAGGCATCCAAGAAGAACGAGGTCGTCCACATGCTGAACGGCACGGCCGTGGCGAGCTCACGGGCCCTGATCGCGCTGCTGGAGAACCATCAACAAGCCGACGGGAGCATCCGCGTGCCGAAAGCGTTGCAGCCGTACGTGGGTCAAGAGGTGCTCGCGCCGCGTCGTTAGCGCTCGCAGGGCCAGCGCACGGTGGGGCTCCCTCCGGCGAATGGCTTGCCCACGTTCGGCTGGGAGCTTCGCCCGCGGCCTGGTTGTGCCAGCAGGGCTCGATTTCGCCGGAGGGAGCGCCGCCGTCCGATGGCAGTGCGACATCGAAACCTGGTGCTCGGGACGGCAGGGCACATCGATCACGGAAAGACGTCACTCATCCAGGCGTTGACGGGGGTCGATTGCGATCGACTGCCCGAGGAGAAGGAGCGCGGCATCACGCTGGAACTCGGGTTCGCGCCGCTCGAGCTTCCCGACGGAACCCAGCTGTCGGTCGTGGACGTGCCCGGGCACGAAGGGCTCGTCCGGACCATGGTGGCGGGCGCGACCGGCATCGACCTGATGCTCCTGGTCGTCGCAGCCGACGAAGGGGTGATGCCCCAGACCCGTGAGCACGTCGCAATCTGCGATCTGCTCGGGATCGCGCGCGGCGTGGTCGCGCTGACCAAGTGCGACGCCGTCGATCGCGAGATGGCCGACCTGGCCGAGGCGGAGGTCCATGAGCTTCTGTCGGACACGTCCCTCGACGGCGCTCCCGTGGTTCGGACGTCGGCGACCCTCGGCGAAGGCGTCGAGGCCCTGCGCGCTTCGCTCGCCGAAGCGGCGCGCGAGGCCACGGCCCACACGCCGCGGGGCGGGCCTCCGCGCCTAGCCGTCGACCGGAGCTTCGTCATGAAGGGCTTCGGAACGGTGGTGACGGGGACGCTGGTCGGATGCTCCCTCGCGAAGGGTGAAGAGCTGGTCGTGTTGCCGGCGGGCCGTCGCACCCGGGTGCGGGGCGTACAGCGGCACGGCCAGAAGCTCGACGCCATGGAGCCCGGTGCGCGCTGCGCCTTGAACCTCCAAGGCGTCGAGGTGGGACAGGTGCCGCGCGGCAGCGTGGTCACCCGCCCAGGCGCCATCCCGCTCACGCGCGTCCTCGACGCGCGGCTCCGCTGGCTTCCCGACGCGGGCCGCCTCGACCAGCCGACCTCGGCGCTCCTACTCGTCGCCACCTCCGAGCACGCGGTGCGCGTCGCGCCCGTGGGAGCAGCCGGCATCCCTCCCGGTGGGAGCGGCTTCGTCCGGATCCACCTCGAGCATGGCGTGCTGCCACTCCTGCCGGGCGACCGCTTCGTCGTGCGAGGTTTCGCGCGCACCGCCACGGGTGGCCACACCCTGGGCGGCGGCACGGTGCTCGACGCCGTGCCGCCCCACCGTCGGCTCTCGGATCTCGAGCTGCTGCGCCAGCTCGAAGCGCTGGAAGCCGGTGGCCCGGCCGGGGCGCTCGCCGTCCGCATCGGACGGGCCGGGCTCGCGGGCGTCTCACGCGAGACGTTGATCCGAGAGACGGGCCTCGACTCCGCCGAGGTCGACCGGGAGCTCTCCGCGCTTCGAGAGGCGGGCGGCGCCGAAACCACGACCGAGGGCGTCTGGTTCACGCCAGGCCGGGTGGCGGACCTTTCGGTGCGGATCCTCGAGACGCTCTCGCGCTTCCACGCAGGCGAGCCGCTCCGGCCCGGCATGCCGCTGGCATCGCTCCGCGGAGGCCTGCCCGGGAACGCCACGGAGGGAGCGGTCGATCGCGCGCTCGCGGAGCTCGGCGAGGCGCGGCGAATCGTCCTCGAGGGCAAGACGATCCGGCTCGCCGACCACGCCGCGCGGCTCGGTGACGAAGATCGCAGGCTCGTCGAAGCCCTCCGCACCGGAAGCCGGGAAGCCGGCCTTGCACCGCCCGGCCTGCGCGAGTGGTGCGAGAGACTCGATCTGACACAGGCGCGCCTGCGCGACCTGCTCGCCTGGCTCGAGCGGGCCGGAGAGCTCGTCCGGGCGGGCCCACTCTGGTTCGACGCCGTGGCCGTCGCGGATCTCCGGCGCCGCGTCCGCGAGCACCTGGAACGCGAGGGCGAGCTCGACACACCGAGCTACAAGGCGCTCATCGGAACCACGCGCAAGCACGCCGTCCCGCTGATGGAGCTCCTAGACGCCGAGAGGCTCACCACCCGCCGAGGAGACACCCGCGTGCGGGGACGTTGGTTGAGTAGTTGAGTTGTTGGGGCCGAAGTCGATCGGCCGTGTGCGGCGTCCAGGCCCAACAACTCAACTACTCAACCAACGTCCCCAGCAGGGCGACGGAGTCGTGGGCCCAGTGGAGGACGCGCAGGTTGTCGAGGAGCAGGAAGCCGGGCCCTTCGCTCGGGAAGAACCCGAGGACCAACACCATGGTGGCGCACACCAGCAGCGCGAAGCCCTCGCCGCTGGAGGTCGCCATGCGACGCGGCTCGTCCGAGGGCTCTCGCATGAACATCACCACCGGCAGTCGCAGATAGTAGAAGACCGAGATCAGGCTCGTCACCACGGCCAGGATCACCAACGGAACCTGGCCGGCCTGCACCGCCGCGACGAACAGGTTGAACTTGGCGATGAAGCCGCCCGTCCCCGGGATGCCCGCCAGCGACAACATGAAAAGCACCATCAAGGCGGCCAGTGCGGGCCGCTGCTGGCCGAGGCCTGCGAAGTCGTCGAAGCGCTCCGCGTCCTTGCCCCGGTGCGCCAGGACGACGATCACCGTGAACGCACCGAGGGTCATGAACACGTAGACGAACAAATAGAAGAGCAACGCCGCCTGGGCCTGCAGCGTGCCCGACACGAGCCCGATCAGCATGTAGCCGGCATGAGAGACGCTCGAGTAGGCGAGCATGCGTTTCACGTTGTCCTGGATCACCGCCATCACGTTTCCCACGACCATCGTGGCCGCGGCCATGGCCCAGAGGATGGTCTCGAGCGATGGCGTCATCCCGTAGAACGCACCGCTCAGCACGCGTAGCAGGGCCATGAAGGCAGCGACCTTCACCGTCACCGCCATGAACGCCGTCACGGAGGTCGGTGCGCCCTCGTAGACGTCGGGCGTCCACTGGTGGAAGGGCACCGAGGAGATCTTGAAGGCGAAGCCCACCACCAGCAGGCCCAGGCCGATCACGCCGAGCGGGTTTCGGGCGTCGAAGCCGGCCCGGATGCCTTCGAAGTGCGTCGCGCCCGTGGCCCCATAGAGGAGGGCGATCCCGTAGAGCATGACGGCCGAGGCGAAGGCGCCGATGATGAAATACTTGAGCGCGGACTCGTTGCTCCGAAGCTTGCGCCGGTCGAACCCAGCGAGGACGTAGAGGGGGATGCTCATCAGCTCGAGGCCCAGGAACACGAGCATCATGTCCACGGCCGAGACCATGAGGATCATCCCGGCCACGGCGATCAGCAGCAACGCGTAGTACTCGCCGTGGTGGATGCGCATGCCGTTCAGGTAGTCGGCAGAGAGCGCGCAGACGAGGATGCCGGCCGTGCAGACCACACCGATCCCAAAGTTCGCGAACCGGTCGAGCCGCATCATCGGGTGGTCCAGGTTGAAGGACCAGGTGGTGTTGGACATGTAGCCCTGGGCCGCCACCACCAGGGCCAGCAGGAGGAAGACCGCCGAAACGAACGAGAGGATGGCGCCGATTCGCACGCTGGCGGACGCGGAGCTCCGCACCGCCTCCGAGCGGGAGAGCAGCACCTCGCTCATCAGCACGACGAGCGATCCGATGGCGACGAATGCGAAGGGCGCGAGCGCCTCGAGGCGAAGCTGCGGAGCGTCGATCATCGGCTCGCCTCCCGCGGGAGCTCGAGGCTCTCCGAGGCCATGTGGGCGCCGGACGCCCGCCGCGCTGCCAGCTCGGCCACCATCTGCTCGGAGGTCTGGCCGCCGTTCACGGAGGCGAGGTCGGCCCCGCCCGCCTCCATCACGCGCACGAGCTCGATCACCGAGGCGTCGAGCCGGCGCAAGAGCGTCCCCGGGTGGACGCCGATCCAGACGATCGGCACCAGGAGCGCCACCACGATCGCCTTCTCGCGCAGGCCGAGGTCGAGCAGACCCTGGTTCTCCTCGTGGACCAGCGGGCCGAAGAACACACGCCGGAACATCCAGAGCATGTAGGCGGCTGCCAGCACCACGCCGCTCGCCGCGGTGACGCCGACCCACGGATCGGCGAGGAACGTGCCCATCAAGATCAGGAACTCGCCGACGAAGCCATTCAGCAGGGGCAGCCCGATGCTCGACATGGTCACGACGCCGAAGGCCACGGCGAAGACCGGCATGACGCGGGTCAAGCCTCCGAAATCGGCGATCTCGCGCGTGTGGCGTCGCTCGTAGATCATTCCGACCAGCAGGAAGAGCGCGCCGGTCGAGAGGCCGTGGTTCACCATCTGCACGACCGCGCCTTCCAGGCCCTCGAGGTTCAACGCGAAGGTGCCGAGCATCACGAAGCCCAGGTGGGCCACGGAGCTGTAGGCGATGAGCTTCTTCACGTCCGATTGGACCATGGCCACCAGCGAGCCGTAGACGATGCCGATCAGCGCGAGCGCGAACACGACGGGCACGAACTCGATGGCCGCCACCGGGAAGAG
>Ga0114931_10011125_pt1 | contig 10665 bp, 11 predicted proteins | sample 2SBtaG_FD_89579 | JGI IMG/M metagenome (GOLD analysis project Ga0114931, IMG submission 89579) | Deep subsurface microbial communities from Kolumbo volcano to uncover new lineages of life (NeLLi) - 2SBTROV14_V59a metaG | ecosystem: Environmental > Aquatic > Marine > Volcanic | place: Kolumbo...
CGCGCGCCGCGGCGACCAGCGCCGCCGCGTCGAAATTCCCCTCCGGGTCATGGGCGAGCGCCATATGCGGCGCCCCCTGCTGGCGGATCGCGCGGGTCAGGCGGCGGGTGTCCACCCCGCCGATCGCCACCCGACCATGGCGCGTCAGCCAGTCCGAGAGCGCCTCGCGCGCGCGCCAGCTGGCGGGTTGCGTCGGCGTCCACCTGACGACCATCCCCTCGGCCACCGGCGCGGCGGTTTCGTCGTCTTCGGGGTTGGTGCAGACATTGCCGACATGGGGAAAGGTGAAGGTCACCACCTGCCCGGCATAGGAGGGGTCGGTCATGATCTCCTGATAGCCGGTCATCGCGGTGTTGAAGCACAGCTCCGCCGTGACCTGACCGGTGGCGCCGAAGCCCTCGCCATAAAAGAGCGAGCCGTCGGCCAGGGCCAGACAGGCGGTCGGACGCGATGCGGGCAGGTGAGCCATGGCAGGGAATCTCCGGGCAGAATCTGGCGCGACCCTAGGTCTCGCCCTCGCGGCGGTCAACCGGCATCCTCGCGCGGCGGGGGGCTCCGATCAGCACAACCCGCCTTGTCGGAGCCGGCGCGCGCGGCAGCCGGCCAGCCAACGCCACCCTGCGTTTCAGCCCCCCTTCCGAAGGCCGCGCCCCTGCGCTCACAGCATCGAGGGCACCACCTGATCGGGCGGGCGATGGCCGTCCTGAAAGGTCTTGATGTTGACAAGCACCTTTTCGCCCATCTCGATGCGTCCCTCGCGCGTGGCCGAGCCCATATGCGGCAACAGCACGACGTTTTTCAACGCCCTGAGGCGCGGGTTGATCTCGGCGCCGCGCTCGAACACGTCGAGCCCCGCGCCGGCGATCTCGCCCGCCCGCAGCATCCGGGTGAGCGCGTTCTCGTCGATCACCTCTCCGCGCGAGGTGTTGACGATCACCGCGTCACGCTTCATCAGCTTCAGCCGGCGGGCGTTCATCAGGTGAAAGGTGGACGGGGTATGCGGGCAGTTGATGCTGATCACATCCATCCGCGCCACCATCTGATCGAGGCTTTCCCAGTATTTCGCCGCCAGCTCCTCCTCGATCTCCGGGCGCAACCTGTGGCGGTTGTGATAGTGGACCTGCATCCCGAACGCGGCCGCGCGGCGCGCCACCGCCTGCCCGATCCGGCCCATGCCGAGAATGCCCAGCCGCCGCCCGGCCACCCGTCCGCCGAGAAACGCCGTCGGCGCCCAGCCATCCCACTCGCCGGCCTGCATCACCGCCAGCCCCTCGGGGATGCGCCGGAGCACGGCGAGGATCAGCGCGATCGTCATGTCGGCGGTGTCGTCGGTCAGAACGCCGGGGGTGTTGGAGACCAGAATGCCGCGCTGGCGGGCGGTATGAACGTCGATATGATCGACGCCGGCGCCGTAATTGGCAATCAGCTTGAGCCTGTCGCCGGCCTGCGCGATCAGCGCCGCGTCGATGCGATCGGTGATCGTCGGCACCAGCACATCGGCACCGCGCATCGCCGCACTCAGCTCTTCACGGCTCATTGGCGAATCCTGCTGGCGCAGCGTCACGTCGAAAAGCTCTTCCAACCGCCTCTCGACGACCTCTGGCAGGCGTCGCGTAACGACAACACTCAGGCGAACAGATGGCATGATGCTCCTCCCGGGACTTCCAAATGCGGCTCGGCGCTGTCAGAGTGGCGCATGAGCGACGCGGGCACAAGAACCCGCGTGACCACCAGAGGCAGGAATTGCACCAATGCGGCGAAGAACGGCGTTGATCGGCGCCCTGGCCTGTCTGGCAAGTGCCGGGCTGGCGGCTGGCGGCGCGACCGAGGCGCGCGGCCCGGTCACCAACCTGCCACTGCCGCGCTTCGTCTCGATGGAGGCGTCGAAAGGCAATGTCCGGCGCGGGCCCAGCCTGACCCACCGCATCGACTGGGTGTTCACGCAAAAGGGGATGCCACTCCAAATCACCGCCGAATACGGCAACTGGCGGCGCGTGCGCGACCGCGACGGGGCGGGCGGCTGGATGCACTATTCGCTGCTCTCAGGCGCGCGCACGGTGATCGTGGAGGCCGACATGGCCGATCTGCTGGCGCAGCCACAGCCGGACGCGCGCCGTGTGGCACGGCTGGAATCCGGGGTGATCGCGCGGGTCAAGGAATGCACGCGCGATTGGTGCCGCCTGTCAGTGGCCGGAATCGATGGCTGGACGGTCAAAGCGGATATCTGGGGCGTGGGGCGTGAGGAAATACTTCATTAGGGCCCGGCCGTGAAAAGCGCCGAAAATCCCTCATTCCGGTCTTGAACCGTTCGCGCGGGCAGAGTAACAAGCGCCGCACCGATGGGGTGTAGCCAAGTGGTAAGGCAGCGGTTTTTGGTACCGTGTACCGTAGGTTCGAATCCTACCACCCCAGCCACACACCCCAGCCAAATCTCGTTTTTCGCGGATTTCGCCTGATCTGCCGCCGTTGCGCTCGCGGAGATGGCCGTCCTTTCCGACAAGAGATCAAAGGGTTGCCGGAAGGTGGCGATCACCCGCCCATTCTCCCAAGCGCAGTTCGATAGCACGAAATTCAAAAGCCGCCGCTTCTCGCGGGCGGGCTGGCGTTTGTCCGCATGACTGGCGTGCAGCGCCTCGCGCACCCAGTCCAGAACCTCGTCACCAAACCGAAGCCGGCCGAGCATGGTGGTGAATTGCTTCTCCAGAACCTCCTCGCGCACATACTTGCGGCGGCAGGACTCGGGCTCGCCCTGGCATTTGTCCGCGTAGCCGATGCAGTGATAGTAGATGAATTTCTGCTTCTTTATCTCGCCGACCACCGAGCAGCCGCAGCGCCCACAGGCGATCAGGCCCGAGAAGGCGAAGTCGTGCGTCATGCGCCGATGCTCAATGCACCTCGCGCGGCGGGCCGAAAGGCCCGACAAGCCGGCTCCTCAGCGGCGCATGTCGGTGCGGAACTCTGCCAGACGGAAGGCACCCAGGGCCTGGCCGGCGGCGAAATAGGCAACACTGCCGATGGCGATGAGCGCCACCAGCGCCAGCCAGCGCCAGCCCGCCAGCCCGAGCGCCGGGGCAAGCAAGGCCGCTGCGCCCCACAGCACCGCGCCCATCACCGCCGCCGCAGCGCAGATCCGCCACAACCGGCGGTGAAAGCGCGCGTCAAACCGCGCCACGTCGCCAAACCCCCGCCCCCCGCGCATCAACTGCCACACCATCACCCAGCCGGCCGCGGTGGTGGCGACGGCGGTGGCGATCCAGCCGACGACGAAGGCCAGCCCAACGGCAATCACCGCATTGACGACCATCGCCACCACCGCGAAATGGAAGGGCCGGCGGGTGTCCTCGCGGGCAAAGAACAGCGGCTGCAGGAGCTTTTGCAGCACAAAAGCCGGCAGGCCGAGCCCGTAGATCGCCACCGCCCAGGCCGTGGCGATGCTGTCATCGGGGCCGAACGCGCCGCGCTCAAAGAGCACCGACACCAGCGGCAGCGGGATCACCATCAGCGCCACCGCCGACGGGATGGTCAGCGCCAGGGCGATCTCGCTGGCCCGCGAAAAGGCCTCGCGCGCGCCGATATCGTCCTCGGCCTTGAGGCGCCGCGACAGATCCGGCAGGAGCACGATCCCCACCGCAATGCCGACCACGCCGAGCGGCAACTGATAAAGCCGGTCGGCCGAATAGAGCCAGCTCACCGCCTTGTCGTAATTCGACGCCACCAGCTGACCGACCAGCAGGTTGATCTGCACCACCCCGCCGGCCAGCGCCGCGGGAATGGCGATGCGCACCAGCCGGGCCATCTCGGGCGTCCAGCGCGGCCGCACCGGACGGATGTCGAGCCCCGCCCGCGTGGCGGCCACCCAGACCAGCGCCAGTTGCGCCACCCCGGCAAGGGGGATCGTCCACACCAGCGCCTGCGCCACCGCGCCGCCCAGCGCCCAGGCCGCCACCATCGCCGCCACCAGCATGATGTTGAGCAGCACCGGCGCGGCGGCGGCGGCGGCAAAGCGCCCGGTGGCGTTGAGCACACCTGAAAAGAGCGCCGCCAGCGAGATGAAGAGGATATAGGGAAAGACGATGCGCCCGAATTCCACGGTGATGTCAAAGCGCGCGTCGCCATGAAACCCCTCCGCCGTCGCCCAGACCAGCGCCGGCATGAACACCATCGCCAGCGCGCTGAGCCCCAGCAGCACCAGCGCCAGCCCCGACAGCGCCAGAGAGGCAAAGCCTTCGGGATCCTCGCCCGCCTCGAAGCGCTTGGCAAACATCGGAACAAACGCGGCGTTGAAGGCGCCTTCGCCGAAGAACCGGCGGAACATGTTGGGCATCCGGAACGCCGCCACATAGGCGTCCATCAGCACCCCCGGCCCGATGAACCCCGCGATCAGCACATCGCGCACGAAGCCGAGCAGACGGCTCAGCAATGTCCAGCCGCCAACGGTGAGAACACCGGAGAGGAGACGAACAGGCTTCATCGGCGGTTTTCTTGCCGCGCGGCGGACGGCCCCCGGCCAGACGATCGCCGGCGGCGCCACAAGCCCCGCGCGCGCCGCTCCGGCGAGAGCGTTCTCCGCGCCGGGCTCATCCAGCCTTGCCCCGCTTTTCTTCGACCGTGGCAACCGCCGCCGCGACCGCCTCTTCTATCGTCATCCGCGACGTGTCGAGCACCAGCGCATCCGCGGCCGGGCGCAACGGCGCCGCGGAGCGGGCGCTGTCACGGGTATCGCGCTCTTGCAGGTCGCGAAGAACCTCCTCCATGCTCACCTCGTGCCCGGCCTCGCGCAACTCCTTGTGGCGGCGCCGCGCCCGTTCCGCGTCCGAGGCGGTGACGAAGAGCTTCACCTCCGCCTCCGGGCAGATCACCGTGCCGATATCGCGCCCGTCGAGCACCGCGCCGCCCTCGCGCCGGGCAAAGGCGCGCTGGAAATTCACCAGGGCACGGCGCACCTCGGGAAGGGCGGCGACCTCGCTTGCGGCGCGGGCGACATCGGGACCGCGCAGACCCTCGGCCCCGAGATCGGCGGGTGTGAGGCTTTCGGCCGCCGCCACCGGCTCGGCGCCGTCGAGCACCTTGCGCCCGGTGGCGCGATAAAGAAGCCCGGTATCGAGATGCGCAAGGCCGAAACGTGCCGCCACCGCCCTTGCGATGGTCCCCTTGCCAGCCGCCGCCGGCCCGTCGATTGCCACCGTGAATGCCATGTCCTGCCCTTTCCCCGGGGCCTTCGTGCTAGTGCAAATGCCAGCATTGCTCAAGCCCACCGCATGACCGGCTGCCGCGTGCAGCCCCCCCGGGGCAGCAGTTCGGCGCGCCCCCCTCGCCAACAAACCCCGCCCGCGGCAAGGCCGCCAATTTTACCTTGACGCTCGCCCGGAGTTTCCCTAGCACCCGCGAAGCGTGGGCCGTTAGCTCAGTTGGTAGAGCAACTGACTTTTAATCAGTGGGTCGCAGGTTCGAATCCTGCACGGCTCACCACTGAAACTCCAGTCAAACACCGGTTTCGCAAGGATTTTTCCCAGCGAAATGAGGTGGATAGGAAATCTGTGGTTGGGTTTCGGCGCGGTCAGAGCATAACATGAACCTTGTAACGCAACCGGTTTTGCAAGGATACCGACACGCCTCAGATCAAGTGCAGGGATTCCACGCTCAGGACGTTGTCGGAAGACAAACGACGTGGCTCACCGATCCCCACGCCGGTCCACCAGTCGGCCTTCAGCCGCGTGACGGTTCTGGCCGACAGGCCCTTGGCATTCGGATCCGGCGGCGCCGCGATCGCGCACGCGCGGCACCATCACCGCCACCGGACCAACGGCGGCCATCACCTCGCGCTCCGGCCGGCGACCATGGCGCACCAGGCGCAATATGGCATATCCGTTTCTTGGCAGAAAACCGACGGCAACTCGACATCGCCATGATATGCCGCCCCTCAGCTAAACAGCGGGCTGCCGCGAACGCGCGTTTTTCATCTGGTGGAGCGATCCGAGCTGTTGTTCCAGTCGGGTTCGAACGCCAGCACAACGGACTGCGCGGGCAGCGAAAGGCTGAAAAGGCGGTTGTGGGCCATGGTCGCCCCATGCAGCGGGCTGGCAGCGGTCAACTGCGACACCCGACAGAAAAGCTCGAAACGCTGGGCATAGGCATCGAATACAAGCGTGCAGCTCTGTGCCGCGCGAATCCTGGCAGCCCCGGGAGAACCGGGCGCAAAAACCGCTGTCAGAGTGTCAGAAAACGACCGGTGTTTCTGGTAACAGGTGGCGGAAAGGAACTGGATCGCCTGCGAGCGAACCTGCGCAGGATCAGGTCTTGCGCGCCAGATGCAACATTTCGGGCGTCGCGAAGTTGGCCGGAGTCTTGTTCAGCACGGTGATGATCTGCCCGATGGCGGCGTCGTCGCCCGGCAGGAACAGGGCGGACATGATGGCATCATCCGGGCGCCCCTGATGGTCGCGCATCGCCAACTGGCGCACACGGCATTGCCATTTCAGAAACTTGTCGCGCAGCGGGTGGGCGTTGGGCGTATCGCCGGACAACCGGGGTGCGGCCATCATGATGCGCCGCCTTCTGCCACGCAGGCAGGCCCGTAGGGGCGGTCATGTTGAAGGCTGGGGATGCGGGATCGGGTCGTGGCAACCTTGTCGAGATCGATCTCAGCCCGCACGATGCCCGCCGCGCTACCGCCATCGCCCAGCACCACCCCCCAGGGATCGACAACCAGCGAATGACCATAGCTTTCGCCGCCACCGGAGATCGGGCCAATGGCGCAGGGGGCAATGACGAAAACGCCGTTTTCGATCGCCCGTGCCCGGTTCAGGACATGCCAGTGCGCCTCGCCTGTCTTGCGGGTAAAGGCGGCGGGAATGGCGATGATCTCGGCCCCGGCCCGGGCCAGATCGCGATACAGGCCGGGAAAGCGCAGATCGTAACAGATGGTGTGACCCAGGCGGCCGAATGGCGTGTCGACAATCGCCGCCCTGTCCCCGGGGACGACGAAGGCGCTTTCGCGGTAAACTTCTTCGGCGGACAACTGGATGTCGAACAGGTGTATCTTGTCGTAGCGGCTCCGGATCCTGCCGTCGTCGTCGATGACATAACCGCGATTTGCGATCCTGCCGCCCGGCGCGGCGATGGCAATCGAGCCGAGCATGACCCAGACCCGCCGATTGCGGGCGAATGCGGCAAACGCCTGCAAGACCGGGTGGTCCTCCTCCGGCGCGGCGGGCGGACGCAGCGCCGGACCCTGGCTTTTCAGGCCACCGCAATATTCCGGCAGCAACAGGAACTGCGCGCCCTGGGCCACGGCGGTTTCCGCCAGCCCCATCGCCTCGTCCAGAGCCGAGGCAAAATCCGGCATCGGCCTTGTTTGCAAGCAGGCAATTTGGACGTTTCGCATCATGTCGGCCCTTCTCAGAACTTCATGCAGGCCTTGCGCAGCAGGACAAGAGGGTGGCGGTCCGACATCTGGAACTTCACCAGCAGCTCGCGGGCGATCATGTCGCGGTCCTGCTGGTTGTCGGGCAGATCGATACTGTCGGGGATCGGCACCCAGCCATTGTTTTTGCGGTCGAACACCGCCGGGACGCCCTCCTCATACCCCATGTGGATATCTTTCTGCCAGTCAAGATCGTCCCAGCCCATCACGTTCATGTATTTCTTCAGGAACGGGTGATGCGGCCATAGTCGGGGAGCAGGTCACCCCCCCTTCGCCCGAAGAGGTCACGCCCCGGCGCATCGACAAATCTTTCAAGGTCCCTGCCAGCCACTGTTTTTCTGCCCCTTGGTCAATTTGTTCCCCCCGTCAGCTCCACGGATAGGGGCTGTGGGACACCGGGTGCAAATTGCCCTTGGCAAACCGGTCGAAGCGGAACGGCTCAAGCAGATCCTGCTTTTCACCCAGCACTTCATCGGCGATGAGATGCCCGACACCCAGCATTTTCCAGCCGTGGTTGCTGTCGGCGATCAGGGTGGCATTTTCGTGGAAATGGTCGAACACCGGAAAGCTGTCGACGGTGAAACATCCGATTCCGCCCGACGCGTGACGGTCGTACCTGGGCATCATGCCCTCGAACCGCTTGTGACAATGGGCCAGCGCGCTGACCCACATATGCGCGAACCGATCCGAGGCGACGAATTCCGGGCTGGACGGCCCGTAGGGGTCGATCGCCACCTCGTCCACCGGGGTCTCGACCTTGTAGGGGCTTGCGCCGCCCTGAATGCCGCCGAAATGCCAGTCGGGCTTGTAGTAGATCCCCCACATTTCGTCGGTGATCAGCGCCCCGTCAACGCAGGACATCAGCGGTGCGTCAGTGTCCACATGGATCACCGGGGGCACCTTGCCATCATTGGTTTGCAGGGTCTCGGGCGGCACTTTCAGCACCCCCTCTTCCAGCTGCCAATAGCGCCACATGTCGACATTGTCATGCACCTGACCGTCCCGCCCCTTGACCGGGATCCGTGCGGGCATCCCCAGCATCGACCAGAAATCCCGCGCCCATGGTCCCGGCGCGACGATCAGGTGTTCACAGGAGATCGTGCCCTTGTCCGTCTCGACCGATCGTATCGCCGCCGACGCGCTTTCGCTGTTCAGCCCCCTGACCTCGACACCGGTGATGATCCGCACACCGCGATCCTCGACCTTTCGGGCCAGCCCGTACATGGTCCTGGTGTTGTTGGCATATCCGCCGCGCTTTTCATGCAGAACGCTGGTGATTGCTTGCGCCTGCCAGTCGCTGAACATGTCCTTCATGTAGGCATCCGACGCTTCGGCCCCTTCTATGAACACGCTCTTGTAGCCGATGGCCTTTTGCTGTTCATGGATCGACGCGACATCGGCATGCATGGATTCACTGGAAATCTGCATGTAGCCCACGGGGTGATAGCTCAGCCCTTCGGGGTCGCTTTCCCATAGTGCGACGGAATGGGCCATCAGGCGCCGCATCGCGGGTTGGAAGTAGTTGTTGCGCACAACACCGCAAGCGATGCCCGACGCCCCGGTGGCGATGCCGGACTTGTCGAGAACGATGATGCGTCCCTCGACCTTTTCACCTGACGCAATCAGACGGTCCGCAAGCCGCCAGGCAGTGGACAGGCCATGGATGCCCGCGCCAACGATCAGGAATTCGGCGTGCGCCGGGAAAGCCATCTGACGGTCCTCGTTTTGGTGTCGGGGCGCATGGGAATTGATCCGAAGCTGTCGCGTCCACGAGTTTTTCTACGGGGGCAGTATTTTTCCCCGACTCACCAGAAGTCAACCACTTTTGCTCCAATTGCTTCCACATCTTGAGAATTGGCCCATTTTGGTATAGGATCGGTAAACCAATAGGGGTAATTGCATGGCTGATGGCGTGGACGGCAGGGGGGGCGCCGCAGAAATTGCGGCCCTGTTGCGACGGGAAATCAGCACCGGGAATTTGCTGCTGCATGACAAGTTGCCACCCGAACGTCATCTGGCAGAGACCTACAAGGTCGCCAGAGGCACGGTCCGCGAGGCACTCAGCCGGCTCGCCGAACAGGGGCTGGTTGAAACACGTCCGGGCAGCGGAACCTATGTCATTCAGGTGCCGAATGCCGAATCCGCCTCGCCAATAAGCAATGCGACACCGCTGGAACTGATGGACACGCGATTCGCGCTCGAGCCGCACATATGCAGACTGGCCGTGCTGCACGGGCGAAGATCGGATTTCGAAAGGCTGGACGAGCTGTGCGCCAGAATGGACAGCAGCATCGGAGACCCCGATGCCTTTGCCGAAGCCGACGCCGAATTTCACCGCGGGCTGGTCGGTTCCACGCGCAACGGGTTGCTGATCTGGATCATCGATCAGATCACCTCGGTGCGCGATCTCAAGGAATGGACCCGGATGCGGCACCTGACCCTGCATGACCGGATCATCGCCCGATACAACGTCCAGCATCGGCAGATTCTGAACGCCATTCGCGCCCGCGATCCCGAGCGCGCCGCGAAATTGATGAAAGAGCATCTCGAAACCGCGCGCGTGTCGTTGACCCGCGCGGCTGAAACCTGAACGGCCAAACCGCCCCGGGTTTACGGAAGAGGGTTTGGGCAGGGCTGCCCAGCACCCAAAGCCCGTCATATCCATCCAGACCGCGGAATTTCCCGCCCTCGTCCAATGCGACCGTGTCCCCGCCATGGCCCTCCTTGGCGAGGTGCCGGGGCAATAGGCCGGGGTGTTCGACGCGGGCGTGTTGCAAGAGGAGAATGTGCACCGGAAAGCGCCTGATCCTGGCCCGACGGTACGCGCGCAATCGGCCACGGCTCAAGCCTCTATCTCAACGACGATGGCGGTTTGCCGAAATATTCCGCGAACAGCCGCGAGAAATGCGCTGAATTGGCAAAGCTGGTCGCAAGCCCGATCTCGGTCAGAGACAGGGGCGAATTTTTCAGCAGATTCCGCGCCTTGTCCAGTCTCAACTGGCGATAGTACTGCATCGTCGATCGCCCGAGCCGGTCCCGGAAAAGCCGGTTGAGCTGGCGCGGCGAAATCCCCGCGGACGCGGCCAGACGACCCAGAGGCACCGGTTCCGCAATATTGTTCTCCATGACCTTTACAGCGTCGAGAATGGCCGCGTTTGTCGATCCGACCCGCTCGACCAGCCCACTGCGCTGCGGCCCCACGGATGGGCGGATATCGGTATGCATGAACCAGTCGCTGACCC
>Ga0114931_10011126_pt1 | contig 10665 bp, 9 predicted proteins | sample 2SBtaG_FD_89579 | JGI IMG/M metagenome (GOLD analysis project Ga0114931, IMG submission 89579) | Deep subsurface microbial communities from Kolumbo volcano to uncover new lineages of life (NeLLi) - 2SBTROV14_V59a metaG | ecosystem: Environmental > Aquatic > Marine > Volcanic | place: Kolumbo...
GTCTAATATATTTCATGATATGACATATCTCCCTTGTATTATTTCTCGGCCGAGAAATAATACAAGTTAATTTTTTGTTCAATTCAATCTATTGTTCGTTAAAAAAGATTCTATCTTAAAATATCCCTCTGACTGCACCGAGGATTTGGTCGCCAAAGCGGGAAATATCTTTGTAGGTGATAAATACTATAAGTAATATCAATAAGGCAAAACCCACAGTGTGAATTATGTTTTCTATTTTTTTAGATACAGCTTTACCTCGAAATTTTTCTATAATTATAAAAAGTATTCTACCTCCGTCTAAAGCTGGGAAAGGAAGAATATTTATAATACCCAGGTTTATAGAGAGTAAAGCGGCAAATTGTAGCACATAAGCTAAGCCTAATTTGACGAATTGTCCAGTCAATACAGCAATACCCACAGGCCCTGCTATTTGTTGACCGGTACTAGTCCCTTTGAAAATAGAACTAATTAAGCCTCCTATTACTTTGGCTATCTCCACGGTCACATTGATTGTACTCTTGATACCGCGCCAAATAGCCTCAGGTAGAGAATAATGTATAGTACCAATTTCTACCAAGCCTACACCGAGAGCTGGCTTGTTAGCATCTTTGATATAAGTAGGGGTAATATTAATGGATAAGGTATCTACAACCCTTCTAATTTTTAAAGAAATTTCTTTATTCTCGTGACTGCTGACAAAATTCTGAATTTGATCAATTTCTTCAGGCACTAACTTATCAAGGTTTAGAATAATATCGCCTGCTTGTATACCCGCCTGTTCAGCTGGGGAATTAGGTAAAACAGAAGCTATTTGTACTTGTCTGTTTTCTACTTTTGATAAGTCTGTATTATTTTCAATAGCCGAGGGTAAACCTACCATAAAAGCGGCTGAGAAAAGAATTGCGGCAAAAATAAAATTCATAATAACGCCAGCTGCTAGCATTAGGCTGCGTCGGCCGGCGGATTTAGCTGAAAAGCTATCTGATCCTATCTCATCTTCGTTTTCCCCTTTGATTTTCAAAAATCCACCTACAGGCACCCAATTCAGAGAATATATAGTATTAGCCGTTTCTTCGGCTTTAACCTTAGGCCCTACCCATTGCCATTTTTTGGGATTGTCAGCCCTTCTCCTGATGCCTATAATTCTTGGTGGCAAACCCATACCAAACTCCTCGGCCTTGGTGCCGGTTTTTCGCGCAACAATAAAATGCCCTAGCTCGTGAACGAAAACTAGGAAACCTAAAACTATAACAAATGTGATGATGGTTAAAAACATTACTTAAATTTATACTGAAATTTCTTTTTCCTTACTCTCTCCCATTTCTTTTATCTTATCATTGTATTCTTTGACGGACTTATCCAGATTTTCTATCAGGTTATACTTTTCATCTTCACCAATCTCTTTGTTCTTCTCTTGGGAGTTTATTTCATCCTTCATCTTATCACGCTGGTTTCTGAGAGATACTCTGGCCTCTTCCAGCTTGGTGCTTAGCACTTTAAGTATCTGCTGCCTTACTTCATCGGTCATCAGAGGCATAGTCAGCCGTAAACTGGAACCATCATTGACAATACCTAAGCCCAGATCAGACTCCTGGATTGCTTTTTCTATAGCCTTTAACACTGACTTGTCCCACGGCTCTACTAGCAGCTGCCTAGCTTCAGGTACTGAGATAGAAGCCAGCTGCATCAGGGACATAGGCTCGCCTCCTTCATAGGCATCTGCTTTTAGATTTTCTATCAAAGCCGGCGTAGCGCGGCCTGTGCGGATGCTGCCTAGTTCTACCTTGAGATGGTCAAGTACTTTGTCAAATTTATCATTAAAATCATTCATAATTGGAATATTAAAGACCGATTAAGCCCTTTTTCTTTTTGGCTGGCCTTTCGACTCCTAAATATAGCTTATTACCGTCAAAAAAGTCAACTACCAAACTTGCGGGCAAGCGTGAACTGGGCAAATTCTTAGTCACCCAGTTTGCCCCGCCATTGGTTGTCTTATACAGTACTTTTTCATTGGCAAAGTATATCTCATCTGGGTTGTTAGGATTAAGGGCCAAAGCTCTGATATTTACGCTGCCTGGAGGCGTTAAAAGATCTATTGAAGACCAAGAAAATCCCCAGTCAAAAGTCCACAGCAGGCCATAGGCTGAAGCATAGAGCATAGCCCCATCTCTGGTTTCGTCAATTTGAAGATCTCGATAATCAGTACTGCCTGCAAATTCCCGGTAATTTTCTATCATGTTTTGCCAAGTGGCGCCTGAGTCAAAAGAAGTCCAGATGCCCTGAGCCTGCGTGGCAATATATATCTGCTGAGGGTCGCGGGGATTGATAAGTAGCTTTCTTATATTAAAGCTTTTAAATCTTTTTTCCCGAACTTGAGCAGTTAAGCTTTCTATTTTTTGCCAAGTGGTTCCACCATCAAAGCTCTGAAGCAATTCACCAATCGGCTTTTTGCCAACTGTGTTAGTAGTAATATAAATCAAGTCAGGATTTAAGGGATGAACTACTACTTGTGACACACTGGCTCCGCGGCTATCGACAAATATCTGATTCCAAGCACCACCATTATCTTCTGTCTTTATCAAAGTATTGCCTACTGCAGCATAAAGCGTACCGCGCGTAGCTGGGTCTGGGGCTATGTCTAAAACTTGGCCATTAATAAATATTGGCTGCCAAGTGTCTGCTGAGTCTTCTGAAAAATAAACACCTTGGTTGGTGTTAGCATATAAAATGCGGGAATCAAGGGGATGGAATTTGAGAAAAGTCACATTGGCCCGATCTAACAATTCATCATCGCTTGCGTCGTCTTCTTTTACTCCGCTACTAATAAATACTTTTTGCTCCCAGCTCTCAGCCTTATCAGGAGAAAACCAGATTCCCCCATCTTGCACTGTTTTTTTTGGGGTCAAACTGCAGCCAGCACCCACAAGCAGAGGTAGAGAAAATATAATTATTAATTTTAATATTTTGCTAGACATTAATTTATAAAAGTTAAAATAACTTATAAGAAAGCAGAAAAAAATTAATGAGACAAGAAGTCAGAAATTTATATCTGTTTTCTTGTTTCTGATTTCCCTAACTGATTTCTGATTTCTGAATTACTAGTTTCTTGGTTGTTTCTCTATTCTCCTTGCTCTAACAGTTTAGCCTACACATTTTCCCACTGTGATCTGGCCATTTCTTTAATGCCCTCTATGTCAGCATCCTCATCAATCTGGCCAGTTTGCAGCCATTCATCTATCACATCATCAATAAATTGCAAAAAGACCTCCTCGCTGGTAGATCCTTCCGCTTTCATGCGAGTCTTTACTTCTTGTATTAACTTGTCGACGTATTCACGCATACGAATTTTTCTTAAGGGTATTGCAACCCACTTAATTAACGTTGTAAAACATAGCTTAAAATTTTAAAAGCAAATTTTCTAAAGCCAATCTAGGATTAACATTTTTCTGCAACAGATCCATAGTCTCGTCTGTCTCTCTTTGCCAGCTGGCTAATTGCTTTAAAGAAAGCTGCTGTGCCTTAGCCTCTAGGCTTTTAAGCAAATTACTATATACAATTTTATCAAATAATCCTACCTTTAGCAAGGTAATATCTCGTATCAGAACCCGCCATAATTCCAAACTTTTTCTGACAACTTGGACTTGCCTGACCATGTCTGATCCCTTGGGTAAAAGCTGCTCAACATAGCTAAACTTTAAATCAATTTCGGCTGATATCAAGCTAATAAAAATATCAGCTTGTTTAACTATATTTTTATAATCATCCAGGCTTTCTGCCCACTGCAAAGCCAGGCCTGGCCTGCCCTGAGCCAGGGTGGCTAGTGTTTCAGCCTCGTCTGCTTTATGGCTCTTGAGATGCTTAGCTATCTCTTTGGTTGGAACTTGTCTAAACTTAATCAGCTGGCAGCGGGATATTACTGTATCTAGCACAGCGTGCAAATTCTTGGAAGTCAAAATAATCAGGCTGTCGCCTGGCGGTTCTTCTAGGGTTTTAAGTAAAGCATTTACTGCTGCGTGCGACATGTCTTCTATATTTTCTATAATGATAATCTTATGCGTCTCTAGCAAAGGCTTTTGCTGGATAAACTCGCGCAGTTTGCGTATTTGGTCAATGAATATTTCTTTCTTGTCTTCTCCTTTGAGGACAACCTGTACATCTGGATTAGGCCGAGACCAAAAATTTTCATCTTTGGTCAATAACTTCTCTACCAGCCACCTGGCTACTGTGGTCTTGCCGACATTGGCAGGACCGACAAATAAATAAGCATGTGACAACTTGTCATACTTCAAAGCCTTAGTAAAATATTCAAGTATTTTCTGATGGCCTATAATCATAGTAACTAGTGAGCTAATAGCAAGTGGACTAAAATTAGTTTACCAAAAATTTTATTTTTTGACAAAACAATATATACAACTAAAAAACCCAATCGGGCCTGATCAGGTTTTTTATATCTAGCTAATTATTCTAGCTAGTGTTTGAATTATTCTTCTCAGATGACTTGCCTGTCCCGCAGCACCAACAGCCGCCAGAACCGCTGCGTTTTTTGAGAAAACTCAGGCCAAAACCAATTAAGATAAGCGGCCACAGATAGTCCCAGACATTGCCTGGCAAGATACCGAGATTCTGCAGCAAAAATGCCAAGCCAAATATAATAAACACCCAACCTAGAAACATATGATTAAAATTTTAATCTGATAATATTAAAAACCTTTAAGCAAAGTATAGCAAATTATTTAATAATTATAAAGGATCAATTGTCTGAAGGCGTATTAGAAAAATTATAATTTTTTCGCAAATTTTTAAAAAAATATCAAGAACTTGTGGGTAAAATATAAAAACCTTGCAAATGATTATTGAAAAGCTTTAGTATTGATATTAAGAAGAGATCAATATAATTAATTCACAGTAAAACTCAAATAACGATCAACTCGCAGGTCATTGCTGTATGACAGCTCATAATCTGAGATGAGGTTGATATGGCTATCTTGCGGCAGCCAGGAAACAAACTGCTTATCTGCCGGCAAAGAGATAGATACATTCATAGGCGTGCCTTTGGTGCCGGCTTGTTTTTGCCAGTAAATTTGATAGGGCTGGCTAAAGTCATAGGCATTAGGCAATTTATATTTAATAGTAACTGTTTTAGACTGTCCGGGCTTGAGCGACAGCCAATTGGCAAATACTGTTTTTCCAGATTCGTCATATATTTGCGTACCTGATGGCAAGTCGACTAAGGCTTGCTGTAAACTAGCTAAGTCTGGATCTTGCTCCAACTCTTCTTCTGTAGACTTAAACCTGGCTGTAATGTCATCTTCCAAAAATCCTTCAGCTGACAAAAGCTTGGCGCCTTGAGGCACATAAAACCTAACATAGTCTAAATTATCATGGCCTTCGAAAATGTCTTGGCTATCTCTCTGATGAGTTCTAGTTAAGCTGACAATGCTTAGCACGCTGCCGTCATTTTGAATATTAATTTTTTGGCTTAGCTGGTCTTTGATGACTAAATCTGTCTTACCGCCTCCTATGTTAGTATTGACTACTTGCAAATAGTCAAAGGAGCTATCTCTAATCTTACCCGCCCAATTCAAACCCGCCAGCTCATCTTGGACCTCTGGTCTTGTTGAGTATAGCAACAACTGCTTTTCTTCTAGTGCTTTATCTATGACTTCAAGCAAATCTCTCACTTTATCAGGATCACTGGCATAGGCAAAAGTTTTGGCTAGAAGCTGCGGAGCCAAATCTCCTATAAAGGCTTTGGGAGTGTTTTTTTCCTCGTCATACTCTAACTCCACTTCTACCTGGGTTTGGCGGCGGAAGTTATTTTTGTCTATTACTGTGTCATACTCTGGTATTTCTATTGGGCCAACCAGCCCAAGCAGGTCTTCTATGACATCAGGTGTAATAGTAACCACTCCATCTACAGTAGGGCCGCCAGCCATTTCGTAAAATTGGGCCAGTTTGTGGGCTGAGGTTGGAAAATCAGCAAACCAATTTGCATTCCATATCTGCCAGTAGGGCGAAAAAACATGAAAAGGCTCAGGCGCTTCGATTTGCCTGGCAAAGCTACCTTTGAGATCGTAAAACCCGCCAGTCGGAACATCCATTTGCTGAATCTTGCCTTCCTTTATATCAACTAGGGCATATGAGCCCATAAAACCGCCAGTTGGCCTTAGCTCTGCGTTATTTTGAAATACCAGCAAATAGCGGCGAGGGCCAGCAAAGCCCGCAAACTCCTTAGCCACTTGAGCTGCTGGCAAGTAATCTTTTAGTTCGTTAAATATTGCGAAATTACCAATAGCTTTAGTAGAGATACCTAATACCTCTTGTTTAGCGTTTAAAATTTTTGGCACTTCAAAAAAAAGTTTAATAGGCGCTACTATCAGCGCTGCCATTAATGCAAAAACCCCTATTTTTTTATACCAGAAGTAAGGCGGGTTAAAGCGTAAATCTTTTATTTGCCTCAACAGCGCCTTAAGTCCAAAACTAACCAGCCGCCAAATAAGCTTTAAGACAACACCTACAAGATGAGCCAGGAAATCAAGCGATTTATCCAAAACCTTTATCGGACTAAACACAATTGCCTTTATGAATCTTAATATTTCTAAAAATAAAAATATTATTTTTTCTAACAGCCAGCCAAAAGATGCAACTGAATTGTAGACAAAGCCGCTTAAGTTATTAGATTTTTTTGAATAATTATAAGCCTTGCTCAGATCTAGCCCCTGGTGTTGGCGGCGGCGGCGAATTTGCCTATACCAATTAGCTAAGGCAAAGGTTATATCATCTAAAAATTTTGACTTTACATTAAACTCCGGATGTTTCTGGGTAAGCCTGGCCACAGGCTCAAAGTCTTTTTGCCTTTTAAACTCTTTGCGCGTAGTCTCGCGCAGCATATCCCACAGGCCTTCCTTTTCCGTATTGCTGACATCAATATCTAAGTCAAATAAATCTTTCTTGGACTTTCTTTTTTTTTCTTCAGCAATATTATCAGGAGTTTGAAATATTGGGGTGTCAAAAATCTCAGTCGTATCTTGCACCGGCTGTTTTTTATCAGGCTTCTTCCGCAAATCTAATATATGCTTTGATTTGGACATGATCCGAAAAAGCTTATCACTAAAACACGCAAAATGTTTTCCACTTTAACGCTTTATGATTATACTACTTTTTATATAATTCTCAAAAATTTTTTTCTAGATCCTCAGCTATCTAACTTTTAGCTAGCAAGGGTTTTATGCCAGGCAATTTAGGCTCAAGCAAAAACTCCAACATGGCGCCGCCGCCTGTTGAGACAAACATATTCTGTTTAAGCTTGATATACTCTGATTCTATGGCAGCAATTGTGTCCCCTCCTCCGACAATACCTTTGCCGTAAGAAGCAGCTATTGACTTGGCAATGGCATAAGTGCCCCGATCAAACGGGGGTATTTCAAACAAACCTATAGGACCGTTCCAGATAATGGTTTTAGACCTCTTGATAATCTCTTGGTACAGCTTGATGGTTTGCAGGCCAATGTCTAATATAAGTTGGTCTTTGTTAATTGTTAATTTTTCATTAGGCCTTATGGACACTATTTTTTTTCTTTGATTTTTTTTATGCTTGACAACATCTTCATATTCTCCTACAACTACATCTACAGGTAAGATAATTTTTTTCTTCAGCCCTTTTAATATTTTGACACTTAGATTTTTGGTTAAACTAGGATTAAGTAAAATCCCGCTATTTTCCTGGTCTATAATCTTGTACTGTGGCCTCTTTATGAGACTAGTCACCATTTCTTCTAAACTAGGATCCACCTTTGACTTGCCAATAGATAAGCCTAGCACTTTATAAAAATTATTTGCCGTGCCAGAACCAATCAATATATAGTCGGCTCTAGGGATAAATTTTTCCACTAGTCTTAGTTTAGTCATGGCTTTAATGCCGCCGATTATGATAGTCAGCGGCCTAGCCGGGCGCTTTAGAACTTTACCTAAAACTTCTACCTCTTTGACTAAATTAAGTCCAGCATAGCTTGGCAAGTATTTTGTCACGCCTGCAATAGACGCGTGCTGGCGATGACAGTCTGCAAAAGCATCATTGACATAAACATCAGCTAATTGTGATAAATCTTTAGCCAGTTGGGGTGAATTTAGCTCCTCGCCCGGCCAAAAGCGGATGTTTTCTATTATGCTAATTTCTTGCTTGCCCCGTGGCGAAGCTTTTCGGGGGTTGCCAGATAAAAATAAATAGCCATCAAACCCGCCAATTTTTTCTGAGGCTATGCCAGTTTTTATATTAAGCAGCTTTGCTAGCCTCTCCACAACAGGCTTAAGCTTTAACTCAGAAACTACCTGTCCGCCTGGCCGGCCCATATGGCCGACTATGACCAAATGAGCGCCTTGGTTCAACAGATGCTTCACAGTTGGCAAAGATGCTACCAAACGCCTGTCTTCTCCTGGGTCTACCTGGCCATTATCTCCCAAAGGCAAATCTAAATCCAGGCGCAGCAACACTCGCTTGTTTTTTAAGTCCTTGGATTTTAGTTGTTTGATTGATCTAAGATTCATAATAGAATTCCTAGCGGTCTTTCGACCGCGTCAAAGCCATTGGAGATCCTTTAGAATACTTCATCTTCTTGATCTTTAAGCCTTGCCTTTGTTTAAAAGTCGAGGGCGTGCGATAAGCTGTTTTGCCCGTCTTGCCGAGTCGAGGCAGGTTTTTGTGAGCGCTGGATTTGGCATAATTTTTCATATCTTAATTATATCACGCCCATCCAAATCAAAAAACCTTGGCAAAATACCAAGATCTTATACAAAACACAACCTGCGACTACTCAGAAATTTTGACTCCTTGCCAAAAGCTGAAGTATCCAGCTATATTTTCATAGCCTTCTTTTGGCTGAGCATAGGCCCAAGCGCCGTTTTGCTTAATCTCGCCAGCCACTTTTATATTATAATAATCAGCCTGACCCTTAAGGGGGCAAGTATAGGTTTCTTTAGCTTTTTCCAAGTATTGCATATTCACTGAATCTGGCGGGAAATAGTGATTGTCCTCTAAAAGTATTGTCTGATCACTCTCGGCGATTGTTGTATTTTGCCAAATTGCTTTCATATGCCCATTGTATATTAAACTGTCCAGGTTTAAAGTAACTTAAATCACTTCTGCAAATAAATTGTCTGAGTCGGATATGGGATGTCAATTTTATTTTCTTTAAGCACTGCGAAAATTTTGTTTGTAGCTTCAAGCTTTTTATTCCAGGCCTGGCTTTGATCTGTCACCCAAAAACGAGCTTGGAAGTTTAGGGTAAAATCACCCATGGAGACAAAAATAACATCTGGTGCAGGATCATCCATTAAATTATCAATAGTTTGCAATACATCATGAATTACTTTACGGACCTTATCAATCTCACTATCATAACTCACACCAAAGTCAATCACTACCCGTAACACAGGATCAGGTTGGTTATAATTTTTAATACGTGAATTAGCCAACTGGCCATTGGGGATGATGATAAGTTCATTATTGGCTGTTTTCAGGCGCGATGAACGCAAGCCCATATCCACAATATACCCCGCCTCCCCGCTTTCTAGTTTAACTCTATCCCCTACCTTGATAGTCTGGTCCAAGATCATAGATATTCCGCCGAAGATATTAGCTAAAGAATCTTTAACAGCAAAGCCAAGAGCCAGTCCCGCAATGCCCAGGCTAGCCAGCAGTGGAGCAATGTCTATAGACCAGATAGATAACACCCACATCAAGCCCACTAAATAAATAATCACGTTAATGGTTTTGCTTACCAAGGGCATTAAAGCATCATCCAGCTTAGATTCTGTCTTAGATGTAAGTTTTTCTAGGACTCCTATGACAAACACATTGGTAAACACAGATATGGCGTAGATTGCGATTAACAGGATTATAGTATTTAAAATCCTGTCTAGTGATTCAAAATCAAGCTTCAAAGGATTTAATGCTGCCCTTAGCCCGAGAAACCATATAATATAGGAGAAAGGCGGTCGGATTTTTTCAATAATAACATCATCTAGCGTGGTTTTTGACTTGGCTGCCCATTTCTTCAAATAGGTTTGGGATATAAAGGTTATAAGCTTGCCTGCAGCCAGGAAGATAATTATAATAATTAATGACTTGAGCAAATCTAAGCCTGTAAATGGTAATGATTCAAACATAGAATAAACTAAAATAAAAGCTAAAATTACATTGTAAATTTAAATTTGCGCATTCTCTACAATTGATAGTCATTATAACAAAACTCAAGAATTAATAAACTTAGTCACTTTTTTATAGTATGAAGGCTTCATTAAAAGGCGCGAAGATAAATGGCCGCCCTTTTTATACAGCTGTAGCTTAGCGCCTGTTTTTCTAGCAAATTTTTCAACAGCTTTATAGTTTACCACCTAATCATCTCGCGCATGAAATATTAATATTTTAGAACCGTCTATTTCATCTGCATAATGCATGAGATTGTAAAACTTGCCATTTAAAAGTTTCAGCCAATTTCTTTTTGGCAGCCTATAGGCTTCTCCAAAAGCACTTTTCAGTAAAGGATAAAATGTTTCAACTTTTTCTAGCTTGCTCGGCGCGTTCCAGTCTATGACTGGCGCCACTGCTATCACCCTATCAACTCTTTTATCGCGTGAGGCCAGTATAGCTGCAGGTCCGCCAAA
>Ga0114931_10011127_pt1 | contig 10664 bp, 13 predicted proteins | sample 2SBtaG_FD_89579 | JGI IMG/M metagenome (GOLD analysis project Ga0114931, IMG submission 89579) | Deep subsurface microbial communities from Kolumbo volcano to uncover new lineages of life (NeLLi) - 2SBTROV14_V59a metaG | ecosystem: Environmental > Aquatic > Marine > Volcanic | place: Kolumbo...
ATCGGCTTTGCCATCGACCGCGCGGCAGGCAAGCTGAAACGCTATGTGGGTGACAGCAGCGGGCTGAGTAAGATAGGCACCGATCTCTCCATCGGCTCCCTGGGCAGCCTCAGCAACGCCTTTAATTTCTTAATCGGCGCGCGCGATAACAGTCCACAGGATGGCTTTATCCAAATGCAATTCGGCATGACAGCGTTTTACGAAATCCGCACCGTGGACGCCGCATTAATGACGTCCGCCGCCTATGAGAATAAGATCAATCAATTTTTCTATGATCGCGCGCGGAGGGTATACCTGTGATTAAGAAGGCCTATATCGTGATGAAGAAGACGGTATTCACCGCGGAGAAAAACGCGCTGCCGCTGAAGAACGGGAAGCGTGTGCTGGATCCGGAGGCAATGCCCACATTCAAAAAGTTTTACCGGTTTCTATTGGGCAGGCGGGTGGATTTTGACAGCCAGGTGCAGAGCAAGACCCGCAAACTGGCCATCTATGAGGGCAATTTTAACCTGAAGCGCCTGGCTACAAATATAGCGGATCCGCGCAGATTTATGAAGACCTTGAAAACGTCCGGGAAAATTGTGCGATTTGCCTGGTTTGACCATGATGATGTGCAATGCAATGCGATAAAACCGAAGTTCGGCTATCCCTGCATTCATTGCTGGCTAAATGATAGCCGGAAGGATTTCCCATGATGCTCACAAATACATGTCATTTCGACCGAGAGACCGAAGGGAACGAGCGGAGAAATCTCGAACCCACGGTTCTAAAGACGCGACCTCTCCATTCCGCCGCTAAAGCGGCTCCAATCAAGGTGACAAATCAATGTCATTTCGACCGGAGCGGAGCGGAGCGGAGAAATCTCATAGCGGTAAATGGAGGACATTAAACAGTGTGGCCAGGAAGCGAAACAGGCGGGTCCGTGTACAGCAGTTTTACACCTTTGTGGCCGGCGATAAAATATTCTATTTCCGCCGGGGCGAAATCTGGCAGGTTAAAGGCAAATATCCCGGCGCGCCCGATGAGAAGCGAATCAGCGAGGAGATTAACCGAAATTTGAAATTCCACGATATAACAAGGGAGATTTAAAATGGCTGCTGACGCAACGAAAATTTTTGCGGGTCCGGCAACGAAAGTTGAAACAAGTCCCGACGGAAGCACCTGGACCGACCTGGGCTTCATGAACGCCAATGCCGAAATCGATTTCGAAGCAGACAAAACGGAATTGATGGATGGCAACGAGCTGCAAGTGAGCGGGCTGGGCAAGGTCTCGGTCGAGCTGGTGCAGACCGATTCCGCCACCTTGGGGATCATCAAGGGTTATCGCACTTCCAAGGCATATTTGCGGGTTACCTCGGTGGACGCCAAGACCTATCAGGTGAGCGGCATTTATCTGAGCCAGGCCGTGAAGCGCGGCTTTAAGGGCGGCGAACCGCATACGCTGATCGTGACCGGCCAGCGACGAGTGGTAAACGCCGACGACTGGGTCACCTTCCCGGCATAACGGGTTGATGATTATGTCATTTCGACCGAGCCGAAAAATCTCGAATTTCGGTCGAAGCGGCAGGACAAAAAAGCGAAAGTAAAAAATGGCGAATCCACTTTCCATCTATTCCGGTCCCGGCTTTGTGGCCTTTGATGACCCGGTGAACGGTCTGTTCCTTCCGGGCCATACCGGCGAGATTAATATCGAGGGCGAGCCGCGCGCGTTCGAAGCCATGGACGGCAATAGTATGCCGCTGTCCATGTTGTTCAAATTCAAGGCCGGGCTGTTGCAAAGCAACCAGGCGCAACTGGACGAGCTGATTTCGCGTCGCGTGCAGAAGCAGACCATCTATGTGCTGGGTTTCGAATCCATGGCGGTGATGAAAAACGTCTATCCTTCCGGAGCGTTAAAACGTGGCTTCAAGGCCGGGGAAGGCCACCTGCTTTCCGTAGAGGCGCAGACAGGCGTGGAAGCCGATGTCTATAACCGGGAGAATCTATTTGACGCCGACGGCAGCTTTGAACTGGATGGCAATTCCGATGGGTTGGCAGACGGCTGGAATAAGATCGCCACCGGCACGGCCAGCATCGTCGCCTCTTTCGTCAGTGGCGGCGGTAATGCTCAGCAGTTTCTTTCCGTGGCTGGCAACGACGGCATCTATAAGGACGTGGTGATGCCTTTCAACCATGATTTAACCCTGACGCTGAGCGTGAATGCCAAGAATGTTTCGGGAACCACCCAGAGCATGGTGCTGGAGCTGCAGACGCTCAATGCGGCCGGCGGCGTTATTGCTACCTATACCGGCACGGCGGAAAGCTTTACCAACAACGAAATCCGCCGGGTCAGTCTCAACCAGGCTGTTTCGCCCGCCGCCGATGTGAAGACAGTGCGGGCACGGATTAAGATCGTCACCGCCAACAAAACATTTCAGTGGGATCAGGCACAACTGGAGCTGGGGCAGTTAACCGATTACAGAGAGAATTGATTTGAAGAAATATAAAATCGCCGGGAAAGAATTCACTCAGAAGCCCATCACTGTGGGACAGATGAAACAGTTTTCCGCCCTGCTGCAGGATTTCAACGTTGATGAAAACAGCAGTTTTAAGGATTTGATTGCAGGGCTGATGGAGAATAAGGTGCCGGAAGTGATGGCCATCATCTTACAGGGCCCGGGTGTGAAAAGCATTAATTGGGATAAGGTACCCTATGACCAATTGGATGAGGTAATTGAGGATTTTTTATCACTAAATCCGCGGTTGACGCGGAGATTGAAAGACTTATTGAACGCTTTGGCGCGACGGGCACTGGCGTCGGCAGCGACGTAGAAAAACTCTACCACTACGACTTTCTGCTCTATTCCGCCGCGGACGGCAATTTGCAGCGGGCCAAATATATCGAGTTTATGGTGCCGCTGACGGAAGTGTGGCAGTGGGTGCTGATGAAAAATTATCTATACGAACAGGCAAAGAATGAATGAGGGCGGTGTGATTCCGCCTTTTTAGCTAAGAGGGAATTTATGCCGAAACTGGGCGATCTGGTTCTAGATATTGTCGTTGATGGCAAGAAGGGCGTCGCGACTATTAAGAATTTCGGCGAGACCGTGGATAAGACTGTGGTGCGGGCGGAGAAGAAATTCACCGGCCTGAACAGCAGTTTCTCCCGCATCGCCAACGCCGGACAACGGGTGTTCTTTGCCTTCCAGGGCCTGCGTCTGTTGACCGCGCCCATCGGCAACCTGATCCGTTTATCCAATGCCCAGGAGCGGGCGGACCAGAAGCTGGCCTCGGCTCTGCGCGCGGTGAATCAGTTCAGCACCGAGAACCTGAAATTATTAAAACGGCAGGCGACGGATATCCAGGCGGTTACCATCGTGGGCGATGAACAGGCCCAGGTGCTGCAGAGCCTGGCAATCAACATGGGCGTCAGCATTGACAAGGTGGATCAGGCTACGCGCGGCGCCATCGGTCTGACCGCGCAATTTAAAGACGCCGGCCTGAGCCAGGAGCTGGCGCTTAAAGGAATCGCCCTGGCATACAACGGAAACTTCACCCAGTTGCAGCGCTACATTCCCGCACTGCGCAGCCTGAAAACTCCCACCGAGAAAATCACCCTTTTGCAAAGCCTGATGGCTAAGGGATTCGAGCAGGCCAAAGACGAGGCTAAAACGAGCGCCGGGCAGATGGAACAGTTCGGGAATCTGGTGGGCGATCTGAAAGAGAAACTGGGCGATACCATCAAGGAAGCGCTCATTCCAATTCTGTCGAAGCTCAAAACGCTGGTGGTTTTTCTCAACAATGTTTCGCCGGCTGCGCGCAAACTGGTGCTGGGCATCACATCGGTAATTGTGATTTTGCGGATTCTATCCACTATCATTGCCGGATTTGGCGTCTCCATCGGTCCGGTGGGCTGGCTGTTAACCGGCATCGGTTTACTGGCCGGGCTTATGCTTACCCTGCGGGACAATAGCGACAAGGCCAAAATTGCGTTGGCCAATTTTGCCAACGAGATTAAGGTGCTTAATTTGCAACAGGCCCAACAAAAATTGGCTGATTTAAGCGCGGAGATTTCCAAGGTTGAGCTAAAGCTGAAAAAGGCCAAACCCAGATCTATGAATTTTGCGGAGGCCCTTATTCATGCTCCGCTCGCCCCTGTGGTGAATACGGCTGCTCAGAAAAAGGCTTTTAGCAAACAGCGTGAAGAGATCGACCTGTTGAATAAAAAGAAAGCGATATTGCTGAAGCGAATTAAAGAGCTGAAAACGGCCCGCCAGGCCGAAACCGCATCTATAAAAGAACAAGTAGATGTAGAAAAACAGGCGGCGGATACCGAAAAGCAACTGCAGCAGGCGCGGGAAGAAGCGGAGCGCAAACGGCTGCAAAACCTGCGTGACCTGAAAGAGCTGCGCATCGCCAATATCCGCGATGAGTTTGCCCGCCGGCGGGCTGTGGTGGAGGACTGGTTTGAGCAGCAGAAAACCGCCCACGCCGGGCAGAATGAATTTCTCATCGAGTTGGAAAAACAGAAGGCCATCCGCCTGGAACGGATTGCCAAAGACCAGGCCGATATGCAGAAAAAGACCGTGAAAGATACCACCCGCTCCATTGCCGCCACCCAGCGCCTGCAGCTGGACGTGTTGGGCGCCGGTTATGACGAATTTTTCACCAGTCTCACCGACCTGGAACTCACCGGCGAAGCGCGCCGGGAACAGATTTTTCAGGCCATGCAAAACCAATTTCTCAACGCCATCGGCAATATGCTCAAGGGTTTTATCGTCAGCAAAGGCAAAGAACTGTTTGTGCATAAAGCCACCGAGAAAGCCAAGACCGGCGCCACCAAAACCCAGACGGCCGCCCGGCTGGGAACCTCCCTGTCGGCAATCGGCAAGGAGATCGCTGCCGTGATCCGCAGTATCGGCGCCTGGATCGGCCAGATTGCCGCCAAGCTATTCGCGTTTTTTGCCAGCCTGGGGCCGTTCGGCCTCTTAGCCGGCATCGGCGCGGTGGTGGGCGCGGTGAAATTGGTGAAGGGCATTATCCGCGGTGTGATGAGCTTCGCGAAAGGCGGCGAGGTGCTGAAGCCTACAATAGCCCTGGCCGGCGACGCGGGTCCGGAAATCTTCGCGCCTAAACGGGATTTCGTGCAGGTGGTCAATAACCTTATTCAGAACCGGGACATCCGGACCGCCGCCGGCGAAGCGGGCGGCCAGGCGGTTGTCAATCGCCTGGATAAGCTGGAGAAGTCCATCCGCGCCATGAAGTTCGTGGCTAACATCGACGAAACCGGCATCGCCCTGGCGGTGGAATCCGGAAATCAGTCCCTCAGCGAGTCCGAATTCTGATGGCCACCAAGACCTACACAGTGCTAAATTCCTATTTTTCGCCGGCGGCACGGTGACCATGAAAATTTATTATGCCGACGCCAGCACCTCCAGTGTGAATCTGGATGCGGAAATTGAAGTCATTAAACCGATCAAATACCAGATGGAGATCGATCCCGGCAATCAGAAATTCAGGTTCGGCCGGGCGGATGTCGTTTTTTGGAATAAGAACGACGTCTTCGAAACCTCGGGCGTGCTGAACAGCGCCAAGAAAGATGAGACTTTCTGCCAGATTCTTATCGACGGCGTTGTCTTTTTTGACGGTCGCCTGCTCTGGGACCAGATCAAGAAAGAGGATTGGTTCCTGGACACAACCCTGAAATATCGCAAAATCACTCTACCATTCGAGGACAAACTCTCCTTTCTGTTTCAGAAAACACTGGCGGATGCAACCTATACCGACGGTATGTTGGTGGAGACGCTGCTCAACAATGCCGCCGCCGTCTTGGGGCTGACATCGGATATCAACACCGCCTACGTTATCACCGAGCAGCGCGGCGCCAGCTATGGCATTACTCTGTCGTTTAATACTGACCAGCTGCGCATCTGGGGGCTGAACAGCACCGATAATCTGATGACTACCATCAAGGCGTTGGCCCTGGCGCTGGGACATTTTGTTTACACGCAGGACAATAAGTTTGTTTTTGTGCAGCGGGATCAACGTAGCAGCGCGCTGCTCTCCACGGACAATATCATCAAGATCGAGAAGGTGCGGGATCGCAGTCCGTTCGATAGCATCGAGGTTAAAGCCACTAAAAACTGGCGGGATGATCTGACCACCATCCCCGCAGGATTCCCGACCATTAATACGCACGACAAAATTTTGGGCACGGTGAACGCAGCCCAGAGCCGGCGCAACTATGTTCTGGATGCCACCGGCGTACTGAACTTGCTGTATATTCCCACGCCGGGCACCGGCACCAACGAGTTTGTGCCCATCACCGCAGCCAATCCCACCTCTTTCATCGCCGATTATTCCATCGAATACTGGGATGGGGGCGCCCCCTCGGGCCGATTTTATCTCGCGACGGAATATGCGGAAAGCGGCATGTGGGTGCATTATAATAATCTGTCAGTTTATAGTGTTATTCTGGATGTGCCGTCGGCCAAGCAGATCGACTTTTTCGACGTGGGCAATATCGTCAATACCGGCCAGACGTTCCAGGTCCGCCGCCACGATAAACTTAGTCCCGACAATAATTATCTGAAACTTTGGAAGGTGGAGAAGTGCGTGCAGAAAACGGCGGACATTCTCAATATATGGTTCCGCACCGGCGACCCGTTGAAAATCTGGTATAACGGACTCTGGAAAATAGAGAATACTTTTAGCCTGGATGGCACCATTTACGCGGTGGGAGCGGCGGATTATGATCTGCGGAAGAACACCACTAAAATGGAGGTGAGACCTGTTGCCTAAAAAGAAGATAAAAGATGAAAGATAAAAGATGAGATGCCGAAACAAGTTCCGCATGATGGCAATCCCGGAAGGCAGTAAGATTGTCACCCTGAACTTGTTTCAGGGTCTCAAAACAAGATGCCGAAACAAGTTCCGCATGACACAGATCGATATTGAACAAATGTTTATAAGTATAATAAAGTCAATAAGTTATGCCATTTTAAAAAAGGCCCATAAATGCGCCGAGATCGACGATCGCGAAACGAGGCAACCGGTACGTCCTGCGCCAAAATTTAAAGGCCTTAGAAACGCTCTCAGCGCCTTGTTTTTTCAGCGGTTAGGGCCAAAAAAAGGGGGGGGAGATTATGCCGCAATATAGTCGCCAAAGTCTGGAAATTCTATCCACCTGCCGCCCGGAAATCCAGACGGTGCTCAAAGAGGTGATCCGCGTAATTGACAACACCGTTATCTGGGGACATCGCAATAAACAATATCAGGACACGGCCTTTTCCAGCGGCAAATCGAAAGTTCGTTGGCCGCATAGCAAGCACAATCGCTACCCGTCCGAAGCGGTGGACATCGCGCCCTATTTGTCCGGCTACGGCACGCTTTACGGTTCCGAGGCGCAGATCAATGCCATTGCCCGGCGGGAGCATACCTCCACAATTATCGTGGGGCGTTGGATCCGGGAGCAGTATGTCTATCTGGCCGGCTATGTGATGGGCCTGGCTGGAATAAAAGGATATAAATTTCGCTGGGGGAACGATTGGAATATGGATTTTAATCTACTCAACAATAAGTTCGACGACCTCGGACATTTTGAAATTATTTTACCGAAAGAGTAAAGAAGATGAAAACAAAATATATTAAAATCGCTGTGTTGGTCGCGCTGCTGGCGATGCTCACAAGCTGCACCAACTGGCGGGCCAAGTTTTTGGAGAGTCAGCACGAGCTGGAAAAGGCCAGAAATCCGGAAGAAACCACGCTCACTGAGGTCAAGCCTGTGCAGTTAACGCCTGCCAATGCGGTGAAACGGGATACGATTGTCATCAATGTTCCCGCGGAGACCACCCATATAGGTACCACCCGCGTGGTGAAGCGCCTGCAAAAAATCAGCTTCTCAGCGGAACGCGCCTATTTTTTTAATCAGGACAGCCTGAAGGTGTGGATTACGATCAGCAATCAATTATTGGGGCATATGCTGTTCCAGCGGGCGCGGCTGGATTCCGTGCGCTATCCCCGGAGAACGACTACTACCATCCGCAAGGTGCCGGTGGAGGTGGACAAAACCAATCCTTATAAGGCCGTGGCCATCGGTGCCATCACTGCCACAGTCATCATTTTGCTATTCACATTTTTAAGAAGGAGATCGGCATGAAATATCCAAAACAGTTTCTGATATTATCGTTGCTGCTGGTATTCGCCGCGCTGTTTGCGGCGGGAGCTATCGACTACAACACCAGCGATTTTTTCAGCGGCACCGCCTGGAAGGACTCGCTGAACACCGCGAAGACTTATACTACGGTGAAGAGCACCACGGCGGCGGACACACTGACGTCCATCCCACTGACGCTGGCGGACCTAAATCTGGGCACCGACGCCTATATCCATGTCCGGAGGGATACCATCGTCTCCGGCACGGCCACCACCCTGGCACGCATCGGGCTCTACCGCGGCGATAGCTATAGCGGCGGAACGGCATACGAATGGCATGTGCTGGCACGCATGAATAGCGAAGGCGATTATGAAGCGGCGCTGGTGGACTCGCTATGGTGGTCCAAGAAAATGACCTCCAAGATTAAGATTGAATTTCAGGAGCAGGCGGCGCAACAGCAATATTATTCGGTGGATTTTTTCGGCGTGAAGCTGGAGAAATAAAAACGATACATCTCCATTCCGCCGCAGAAGCGGCTTCAGTCGAGGTGACATGTCTTATCATTTCGACCGGAGCGAAGCGGAACGGAGGAATCTAAGGGCATTAAACGAAGGAGTCAGATATGGCAATGGACCAACTCTTCACCAACGCGTTGACCGCTCTCATGCTGGGCCTGGTGCTCAGTCTGATGGTGGAACGCAGCCTGGCCACCGTGTTCAATTGGCGGTTTTACCGGGAGCATCTCAGTGGGCGCGGGCTGAAGGTGCCCATCGCGCTGTTGGTGAGCTATCTGGTTTGCCGGGCTTATCCCGTGGATTTGCTGGGCCTCATCTTCACCCGCAGCGTTTCCTCCATCGGCATTGTCGTCAGCGCCGGATTGCTGGCCGGCGGCAGTAAAAAGTTGGCGGAGACCATCGGCGACTTGAAAAAGCGGGTGGAAGAGATTGAGAAGAAATAACCAAACTAATTCGGAGGTATTATGAAAATCTTTCGCAACAAATCGGATTACCAGCACTTCTTCATTCCCGGCGTGCTGATGGCATTAACCGTGCTGCTATGGCTGGCACCGCGGCACACCGTGGCGGACGTGTTCACCGTGCTGCTCACCCTGACGGTATTCACCTCCCCCTGGTGGTGGGAAATGTGGGATAAATATAAGGTCAAATACGACGATCCCCGGGCGTTCGAATGGAGCCATTTCGTCCGTCAAATTTTCACATCAGAAGGCTTTTTCGATCCCCACGATATGCTATTGGGATTTGCCGGTATTTTTACCGCTTTTGCTTTTCTCTGGCTGATGACCTTCATTTTTTAGGAAGCCATTGAATTCAGTTGCCAGTAGGGCTGACATGAAGAAGCTGATTATTGTCGCGCTAACACCGGCGGGGTTGCCCAGGTAATGCCCACCATCTATAAGCGTAATTGTGAATACTGCGGACGATATTACGAGGGATTCGGCCGGCGTTTCTGCAGCTATGCCTGCCGCGCGGACGGTATGCGGCGCAAGCCTCAGAACGGTTCATCCCCGGCACCGACGCCGGCACCGGCGGAAGAGCCGCCCAAGACTGATGAATTCTGGACCTATCTGGATAAGAATCGCAAGGAAGAAGTGAACTGGCGGGAGCTGTTCAATCTGGCGGAAAATCATCAGTCCATCAATCTGAAACTTTCCAGCGCCCAGGAAGTGGCGCGGGTGAAGGTGCACACCGACCGGCGCTATTTCGCCGTGGTGTTTACCGCGGACTGGCACGGTGGCAGTGTGGCCACCGACTATAAAATGCTGCGCCATTATTTAGACCTGATTCTGCAGAACGATCTCCATATCATCACCCTGGGCGATCTGAACGATAACTTCCGCAAGTTCAAATCGCTGGAAGCCATTTTCAGCCAGGCGCTCAATCCCGCCCAACAGATGGAGCTGTTGGCCAGCATCGTGAAGGAGTTCGCCGCCCGGCGAAAATGGCTGGCCGCCTGCTGGGGCAATCACGATGTGAGCTGGGATGAGAAAAACTTCGGCCAGTCGCCGGTGAAGACGCTGCTGGGCAAGCACTTCGTCTATTTCAACGGCAAGGGGCTGCTGAAGCTGAAGGTCAACGACCAGGAATACAACATTGGCATGAGTCATGTCTTCCGCGGGCATTCCATGTACAATCCCACCCATGCTCTGATTCGCGCCATCAAACAAGATTTCGGCGCCGCCAATGTGGATGTGGTGGCCCAGGGGGATAAGCATAATTATAGCTATCAGTGGTTCAATCCGTTCGGCGAGCTGTTCGGCGGAAGGCCCTGCCATTTTATCCAGGTGGGCACCTTCAAAACCGAGGACGGCTATTCAAAACGCTTCTGGGGCAAGGGCGAGATCGGCCTGCCTACCATTCTATTTGACAGCCGCAGCCATGAAAGTCATTGGTTTCAGACGCCGGAGATGGCGCTGAAATTTATGAAATAACCAAAACCGCTTATTTTCCGCAACTTCTTTCCGTTTTAAAGCCTATAGCCTTGATTTATTGCATCGGGCTATTTTTCCGCG
>Ga0114931_10011128_pt1 | contig 10663 bp, 8 predicted proteins | sample 2SBtaG_FD_89579 | JGI IMG/M metagenome (GOLD analysis project Ga0114931, IMG submission 89579) | Deep subsurface microbial communities from Kolumbo volcano to uncover new lineages of life (NeLLi) - 2SBTROV14_V59a metaG | ecosystem: Environmental > Aquatic > Marine > Volcanic | place: Kolumbo...
CGCTCGGAGGCGAGCATCCTGATCACCGGCGAATCGGGGACCGGCAAGGAGGTGCTGGCGCGCCTGATCCACCGCCACTCCAACCGCGCCGAGGCCCCCTTCGTCTCGGTCAACTGTGCCGCGATCCCCGAGAACCTCCTCGAATCCGAGCTCTTCGGCCACGAGAAGGGTGCCTTCACCGGGGCCGTCGCCCGGCGCACCGGCAAGTTCGAGGAGGCCGACGGGGGAACCCTGCTGCTCGACGAGGTCAGCGAGATGGACTCCCGGCTTCAGGCCAAGCTCTTGCGCGCCCTCCAAGAGCGCGAGATCGACCGGCTCGGCGGCACCGCGCCGGTCAAGGTGGATATCCGCATCCTCGCCACCTCGAACCGCGACCTCGAGGCCGCGGTCGGCGAGGGGACCTTCCGCGAGGACCTTTACTTCCGCCTCAACGTGGTCACCCTGCCGATTCCGCCCCTGCGCCAGCGCCCGGCCGACATCCCGGTGCTCGCCGAGCACTTCGCCACCAAGTACGCCGAGCTCAACGGGGTGCCCGCCCGCCCGCTCACCCGCGCCGCCCTCGACAAGCTCAGGGCGCACCGCTGGCGGGGCAACGTCCGCGAGCTCGAGAACACCATCCACCGCGCCATTCTGCTCGCCCGCGGCGACGAGATCGGGGTCGAAGCCGTCACCCTGCCGACCGCCGCCGCCGGCGCCGGCGACCCCGAGATCGCCGGCGCCACCGGGCGCCTGGTCGGGCGCACGGTCGCCGATGTCGAGCGCGACCTGATCCTCGAGACCCTCAACCACTGCCTGGGCAACCGCACCCACGCCGCCGGTATCCTCGGGATCTCGATCCGCACCCTCAGGAACAAGCTCAAGGCCTATTCCGAGGAGGGCGTGCGGGTCCCCGGCCCCGGCGAGGCCCACCGCGCCATGGCCTAGCAGGCGGGATTGCAGCCGATGGCCGAGAACGCCGCCCCTGCGACCACCGCCCAGCCGGGCGCCGCCACCCGCTTCGGCGAGGCGCTGCGCCAGGGCGACGTGGCGCTGGCGCTCGGCGTCATCTTCATTCTCGTCATCCTCATCATGCCGGTGCCGAGGTGGCTCCTCGACATCATGCTGACGATCTAGCTCAGCTTCTCCGGGCTGGTGCTCTTGACCTCGCTGTTCATCGCCCGGCCGCTCGACTTCAGCTCGTTCCCCACCGTGCTCCTGATCGCCACCATGCTGCGGCTGTCGCTCAACCTCGCCTCGACCCGGCTGATCCTGGCGCACGGGCACGAGGGGCCGCACGCCGCCGGCGAGGTCATCCGCGCCTTCGGCAACTTCGTCATGGGCGGCAACTTCGTCATCGGGATGATCGTCTTCGCCATCCTGGTGATCGTGAACTTCATCGTCATCACCAAGGGCTCAGGGCGGATCGCCGAGGTCTCGGCCCGGTTCAGCCTCGACGCCATGCCGGGCAAGCAGATGGCGATCGACGCCGATCTGTCGGCCGGGCTGATCAACGAATCGCAGGCGCGTGAGCGGCGCAAGACGCTCGAGGACGAGAGCAACTTCTTCGGCGCCATGGACGGCGCCGCCAAGTTCGTCCGCGGCGACGCCATCGCCGGCCTGCTGATCACCTTCATCAACATCATCGGCGGCATGATCATCGGCGTCGCCCAGCAGGGGATGAGCTTCACCGATGCCGCCGAGGCCTATACCGTGCTCACCGTCGGCGACGGGCTGGTGGCCCAGATCCCGGCGCTGGTGGTCTCGACCGCCGCCGGCCTTCTGGTCTCGAAGGCGGGGGTCGCCGGCTCGGCCGACAAGGCGCTCTTCGGCCAGCTCGGCCATTATCCGCGGGCCTTCGGGCTCACCAGCGCGCTTCTTCTCTCGCTCGCCCTTCTGCCCGAGATCCCGATGCTGCCCTTCCTTTTGCTCGCCGCGATCACCGGCGGCGCCGCCTGGCGCCTGTCGGGCCGTGATGGGCGGCTCGCGCTGGCCGAGGCGAGCGCCGCCGAGGAGGCCCCGACGCCGCCGGCCGAGGAGCCGATCTCGACGGCGCTGCATATCGACCAGATCCGGCTCGAGCTCGGCTATGGCCTCTTGTCGCTGATCAACAACAGCCAAGGCTTTCGCCTCACCGAGCAGATCAAGGCGCTGCGCCGCCAGATCGCCAGCGAGATGGGCTTCGTCATGCCCTCGGTCCGAATCCAGGACAACATGCAGCTCGCCGCCAACGCCTATGTGGTGCGGATCAAGGACATCGACGCCGGGACCGGCGAGGTCCGACCCAACATGCTTCTGGTGATGGACCCGCGGGGCGAGCGGATCGCCCTTCCCGGCGAGGAAACCACCGAGCCCACCTTCGGGCTTCCCGCCACCTGGGTCGGCGAGGCCCACCGCGAGGAGGCCTCGTTCCGCGGCTATACCGTGGTCGATGCGCCGACCGTGATCACCACCCACCTCACCGAGATCGTCAAGGATCAGATGGCCGAGCTGCTGTCCTATGCCGAGACCCAGAACCTCTTGGACGCCCTCGACAAGGAGCACCAGAAGCTGGTCGCCGACCTGATCCCCTCGCAGCTCTCGGTGACGACCGTCCAGCGGGTCCTGCAGAACCTCTTGGCCGAGCGCATCTCGGTCCGCGACCTCGCCACCATTCTCGAGGCGGTGGCCGAGGCGGTGGGCTTCACCCAGAACATCACCGTGATGACCGAGCACGTGCGGATGCGGCTCGCCCGCCAGCTCTGCGCCATGCACACCAGTGCCGAGGGCGTGCTGGCGCTGGTCACCCTGAGCCCCGACTGGGAGCAGGCGTTCGGCGAATCGCTGGTCGGCAGCGGCGACGAGAAGCAGCTTTCGATGGCGCCGAGCCGGCTGCAGGAGTTCATCACCGCGGTCCGCCAGACCTTCGAGCGCCACGCCATGATGGGTGAGACCCCGGTGCTGCTGACCAGCGCCGCGATCCGCCCCTATGTGCGCTCGATCGTCGAGCGCTTCCGCCCGGCGACCCCGGTGATGTCGCAGAACGAGATTCACCCCAAGGCGAAGATTCGCACCCTAGGCCAGATCTGACATGAGACTGAGAACCTTCACCGCGCCGACCATGGCGGCCGCCATGCACCAGGTCCGGGAAAGCCTGGGCGAGGATGCCGTCATCGTGTCTACGCGCAAGATCAACGGCGGCGACGGGGTGTGCGTGACCGCCGCCCACGAGGACGCCGACGAGACCGCCGCCGCCATCCTCGCCACCCCGCTCGGCGAGGCCGCCCGGGGCGGTCTCGGCTCGCCGGTGCTCGATCGGCTCGCCGCCGCGATCGCCTTCCACGCGACCCCCGCCGGCCTCGCCGAGCGGCTGGTCGGGGCGCTCGCCGACGACGCCGACGAGACCGCGGCGCTGGCCTCGGCGCTGATCGCGACCTTCGCCTTCCAACCCCTGCCCTCGACCGCGCCGGTGCCGCTGGTGCTGGTGGGGCCGCCTGGTGCCGGCAAGACCGTGACGGTGGCCAAGATCGCGGCCCGCGCGGTGATGGCCGGCGACGCCGTCCGGGTGATCACCACCGACAACTTCCGCGCCGGCGGGGCCGAGCAGCTTCGCGCCTTCGCCGACATCCTCGGGGTCGCGATGGCGACCGCGGGCTCCCCGCGAGAGCTCCAGTCGGTGCTCGCCGAGGGCGACCCGCGCGCCCTCGTGATCGTCGATACCGCCGGCATCAACCCCTTCGCCAAGGCCGAGGTGGTGCGCCTCGCCGAGCTCCTGCTCGCCGCCGCCGGGGCCCCGGTTCTGGTCCTTCCGGCCGGCGGCGACGCCGCGGATGCCGGCGAGATCGGCGGCGTCTTCCGCGAGATCGGTGCGACCCGCCTCTTGGCCACTCGGGTCGATGCGGCGCGGCGCCTCGGCGCCGTCCTTTCCGCCGCCGACTGCGGCGACCTCGCCTTCTCGGCGGTCAGCGTCAGCCCCCATGTCTCGCGCGGGCTCGAGACCCTCGATGCCCACGGCCTGGCGGGGCTGCTTCTCGCTCGTTCCCCGCACGCACCCGCCAACCCCGATGCCCGAGAGGCGACGCCATGACCAACCCGACCACCGCCGCCCGCCGTCCGGCCGCGCGTCCCCAGGGCCGCAACGTCATCACCATCGCCTCGGGCAAGGGCGGTGTGGGCAAGACCTGGGTGGCGACCACGCTGGCCCACGCGCTCGCCCGGCGCGGCCGCAAGGTGCTCCTGTTCGACGGCGACATCGGCCTCGCCAACGTCGACATCCAGCTCGGGCTTTCGCCGGAGCGCGACCTCGGCGGTGTCGTCGCCGGGAACTTCGCGCTCGACGAGGCGATCACCGGCTACCCCGAGGGCGGCTTCGACATCATCGCCGGGCGCTCGGGCTCGGGCAATCTGTCGTCGCTGCACCCCTCGCGGCTGGCCGCCCTGCATGGCGAGCTGATCGCGCTCTCGGCCCGCTACGACGACGTCATCGTCGATCTCGGTGCCGGGGTCGAGCACAGCGTCCGCCGGCTGACCACCGCCGCCGGTCGCAGCCTGGTGGTGTGCACCGACGAGCCCACCGCGCTGACCGACGCCTATGCCTTCATCAAGATCGTCCGCGGCGAGCGCCCGGGCATCGACATGCGCATCGTCGTCAACCAGGCGGCGGGGCGAAAGGAGGGCGAGCAGACCTACAACACGCTGCGCAAGGCGTGCCAGACCTTCCTCAAGTTCGCGCCCCCGCTGGCGACCGTGGTGCCGCGCGATTCGCGGGTCCGCGATTCGATTCGCAACCAGACCCTGCACCTCGTCCGCCACCCCTCGACCCCGGCCGCCGACAGCATCGAGGTGCTCGCCAAGGCGCTGATCGAGGAGGGCTGAGGCACCCCGTGCTGCCGCCCACGGGCCGCGCTTCGCCCGAGACCTTCGCGGCGATCGCCCGGGCGGCCCCGCCGCGGCTCGCCGCGCTGCCCCCGGGGAGCGCGCTGACGGCCGTCGTCGTCGTCGCCGACGCCCCCGGCCGGGTGGTGGTCGAGACCGCCTATGGGCGCCTCGCGCTGGCCACCCGGCTCGCGCTCTCCGAGGGCGCCGAGATCGCCCTTCGCGTCGTCGCCGGCCCCGGCTTCCGGGCCGCCGTCGAGGCGATCGACGGCGAATCGACGGCCCCTCGGGTGGCCGATCCCACGCTGCCGCGGTCGCCGCCGCCGCTCGCCGCCGCCACCGACCCGCCACCGCCGCCGAGCGCTGCGCCGGCCCGCGGCGCCCTCGCCCACCCCGCCGTCACCCTGACCCTGGGGCGGCCGCTGCCGGCGGTGGTCGTGACGACGACCTCCACCGCGGTGGGAGAAATCCCAGAAACCGCTCCAGCGCCACCGCTGGCACCGGGGGCGACGCTCGCCGTTCGCATCCTCGCCCCCCTGCCGGCGGCGCCGCCGAGCGCCCTCGCCGCAGCGACACCACCCGCCCCGCTGCCGCCGGCGACGGCGCCGGCCGTCGCGCTTCCGCCGACCGCACCGGCGAGCGCGCCGGCGAGCGCCCCTGGCACCCCGACCGCCACCGCCGGCAGGGCACCCATCCCGCCGGGCGCGTCACCCGCGCCAGCGGGCACGCGGACGGGACCACCCGCGACGACGATCCCAGCGGCCGGGGCCGCCGCCGATCCGTCGCCGGGGACGAGTCGCGGCGGAACCCCGCCTCCGGTGGGGAGCGCTGTCGGCAGGCCGCCGGCGCCGACCACGCGCGGCGGAATCCCGGCGGCCCCGACCGCTGTGCCGCCGACCCGGCCGGGGACGCCGGCAACGGCCACCGCTCGGCCGAGCGCGGGCGAGCCGGCAGCGGCAAGAGGCCGGGTGCCCGGTTCGGCGCCATCACCCCGCCCGAGCGCCCCGGCGCACGCCTTGCGGCCGACCGGGCCCAGATCGGCCAAGCCAGCCGCGGCGAGCCCCGCGGCGGCCGCAAACCGCGGGGCACCGCACCCGGCCACGGCAGCGCCGCGGTCCGGCGCCGCCGCCCACCCGGTCGCGGCGACGCCGCGAGCCGCGGGCACGACGCCCCCCGCCGGCACGACCATCTTCCCCACGACCGTCGCGGCGGCCCGCCCGCAGGCGGCGCCGGCCCTCTTCGCCGAGCCCGCCGCGGCGTCGCAGCGGCTTCCCGCCCGGGTGGTCGCGGTCGATGCCGCCGGGCGGCCGACGCTCGCCACCGAGGCCGGCGAGATCGCGATCACCGAGCCCCTGCCGGTACGCCCGGGCGAGCGTCTTCTGCTGGCAATCGCCCCCGCACCGCCGGCGACGACGCCCGTGGTCGCCGCCGACTGGCCGGCGCTCGCCGAGGCGCTGGCGACGCTCACCGCGGTCGACCCCGCGGCCGGGCATCGGGCGGCCGAGGCGATCCCGCAGCCCGGACCGCGGCTGGCGGCGACCGCGCTCTTCTTCCTGGCGGCGGTCCGCGGCGGCGATCTCGGGCGCTGGCTGGGGGCCGGGCCGCTTCGCGTGCTCGAGCGCCAGGCCCCTGGCCTGGTCTCGCGCCTTGGCCGCGAGGTCGCCCGCCACGCCCGTCCCGCCGAGACCGGCCCGGCGGCGCCCTGGCAGGCCCTCGCCATCCCGCTGTGGAGCGAGGGACGCCCCGAGACGGTGCGCCTCTACGTTCACGACCGCGGTGCCGACGACGACGAGGGCGCCGAGAGGGGTCAGCGGTTCGTCGTCGAGGTCGCCTTGAGCCGCCTCGGCGATCTTCAGCTCGACGGGCTGGTGCGCGCGCGCCGGCTCGATCTCGTGCTGCGCAGCCGCAAGCCGCTGCCCGCGGGCGCGGCCGACGACCTCAGGGCGCTCTATGGCGAGAGCCTCGCCGCCGTGGGTTACGAGGGCGCCCTCGCCTTCCAGGTGCGCGACCCCTTCCCGGTCTCGCCCCGCGGCGAGGGCGGCGAGGCGGTCACCGCGTAGCCTTGCGGTGGATCGCCCGGCCGACCTCGTCGAGGGTGCGCTGGGTCGCCGCCGCCTCGGCGCGGCGGGCCGCCTCGCGCCGGCGCTCGGCGGTGATCTCGTAAGTCTTGAGGCGGCGAAAGGCCTCGGCCACCCCGGCGTGGGCGTCGACGATCGCGGCCTCGACGGCGGCGATCTCCTCGCCGAGGTGGGCCTCGGCAGCGGCGGCGCGCGCCCGATAGGCGGCATAGACCCCGAGGGTCTCGAGCGAGCCGGCGGCGATCGCAGCCTCGGCGGCGATCTCCTCGGCGAGCGCCGCGGCGTAGTCGGTGAGCGTGTCGCGCTCGCGCTCGAGGCTGGCGAGGCGGGTGCGCGCCTCGTCGAGACGCTGGCGGTGGAGGCGGATCAGGGTGGCGAGCGCCTTCACGCGTCCTCGGCGAAGATCTCGGCGAGCTTGGCATAGCCGGCGGCGAGCGCGCTGCGCTCGTGCTTGTCCTGGGCGAGGAAGGCCTCGAGCGCGTCGTGGTAGTGGATGGCCTCGTCGACCCCGGCGTTCGAGCCCGCGCGATAGGCGCCGAGGCGGATCATCTCGGCCATGTCGTCGTAGGTCGCCATCAGCCGGCGCGCCCGCGCCACCAAGACATTCTCGTCGGCCGAGTTGCAGTCGGGCATGGTCCGCGAGATCGAGCGCAGGACGTTGATCGAGGGGAAGCGCCCGCGCTCGGCGATGGCGCGGTCGAGTACGATGTGGCCGTCGAGGATGCCGCGCACCGCATCGGCGATCGGCTCGTTGTGGTCGTCGCCCTCGACCAGAACCGAGAACAGCGCGGTGACGGTGCCCTCGCCGGCGGCCGGCCCGGCGCGCTCGAGCAGCCGGGGAAGCTCGGCGAACACCGACGGGGTATAGCCCTTGGTGGTCGGCGGCTCGCCGGCGGAAAGGCCGATCTCGCGCTGGGCCATGGCGAAGCGGGTGACGCTGTCCATCAGGCACAGGACATCGGCGCCCTGGTCGCGGAAGTACTCGGCCAGCGTCAGGGTGAGATAGGCCGCCTGGCGGCGCATCAAGGGCGATTCGTCCGAGGTCGCGACCACCACCACGCTGCGCGCCAGCCCTTCCGCCCCGAGGTCGTCCTCGAGGAACTCCTGGACCTCGCGGCCGCGCTCGCCGATCAGGCCGATGACGTTGACGTCGGCGGTGGTGTAGCGGGCGAGCATCGACAAGAGCACCGACTTGCCGACGCCCGAGCCCGAGAAGATGCCCATCCGCTGGCCCCGACAGCAGGTGAGGAAGGTGTTGATCGCCCGGACCCCGAGGTCGATCTTGCCCGCCACCCGGCGCCGCCGGCTCGCGGGCGGCGGGGCGTTGCGCAAGGGGTAGGCCGTGGTCCCCCGCGGCGGCGCCCGGCCGGCATCGATCGGCTCGCCGAAGGCGTTCACCACCCGGCCGAGCCAGGCCCGGCTGGGATAGACCACCGGGTCGGCCTCGGCGACCACGGTGCGGCACCCCAAGCCGACCCCCTCGACCGTGGTGAAGGGCATCAAGAGCGTCCGGTCGTTGCGGAAGCCGACGACCTCGCACATCACCTCGCGGCCGTCGCGGGCCTCGATCCGGCAGCGCTGGCCGACGCTGAGCTTGCGCTCGAGCCCGGCGCACTCGGCGAGCAGGCCGAGGACCGCGGTGACCCGGCCGTAAGCGCGGTGGTCGGGGATGCGCGCGACCTCGCGGAGGGCTTTTTCCAGGGCGTTCGGCACGTCGCTTCAGCGGGCGGGGCGGGGCGGGGCGGCGGCCCCGTTTCGCCCATGCTGGCCGATCGCGCTTAAGCGCCGGTAAAGGGGCATCCTTCCCCCTTTACCTGGCGCCGATCACGGTTAAGATCGCGACCCGTCACGGGGTTTTCTCGGTGGTCGTGGACAAGGGGGCGCGAGAATGCGGGTGTTGGTGGTCGAGGACGATGCGGCGATGGCACGCAGCATCGAGGCGATGCTTCGAGAGGAAGGGTACCAGTGCGACACCACCGATCTCGGCGAGGACGGGATCGCGGTTGGCAAGCTCTACGACTACGACGCCATCGTCCTCGACCTGATGCTTCCCGACATCGACGGCTATGAGGTCCTGCGCCGGCTGCGCGCTTCCAAGGTGGCGACCCCGACCCTGATCCTCTCGGGCCTCGACGGGGTCGACGACAAGATCAAGGGCCTCGGCATCGGCGCCGACGACTACCTCACCAAGCCGTTCGTCCGCGACGAGCTGATCGCGCGGCTGCGCGCCGTGGTCCGGCGCTCGCAGGGGCACGCCGCGCCGGTGGTGCGAACCGGCCGGCTGGTGGTCAACCTGGGCGAGCGCACCGCCGAGGTCGACGGCGAGCGGGTGCGCCTCACCGGCAAGGAGTTCGCGGTGCTCGAGCTGCTCGCCCTGCGCAAGGGCATGACCCTCGGCAAGGAGACCTTCCTCAACCATCTCTACGGCGGGATGGACGAGCCCGACCTCAAGATCGTCGACGTCTTCGTCTGCAAGCTGCGCAAGAAGATCGCCACCGCGACCGGCGGCCCGCACTACATCGAGACCGTCTGGGGCCGCGGCTATGCGCTCCGCGACCCCGAAAGCGACGACGACCGCGCCGGCCGCGATTCCACCATCCACGCCGCCTAACTCGGGGCCCGTACCGCTTCGCCCGCCGTGGCTGCCGGGCTGCGGGCCCAGCCCAGCACGATCGCCGCGACCAACGCGGAGAGGAGCGAGCCCACCAGGACACCGAGGCGCACGGCGTCCTGGTGCTCACTGTCGCTGAACGCGAGGGTGCCGATGAAGAGGCTCATGGTGAAGCCGATGCCCGCCAACAGCGAGACGCCGTACAACTGGACCAGGCTCGCGCCTTCGGGAGGCCTGGCAAGCCCGAGCCGGATGGCGCCCCAGGCGAGCCCGAAGACCCCCGCCTGTTTCCCGACGAACAGTCCCAGGACCACGGCAAGCGTCAACGGGTTCGCGAACCCCTCGATGGAAAGGCCGCCCAGCGGTACCCCTGCATTGGCGAAGGCGAAGAGCGGCATCACCAGGTAGGCGACCCACGGGTGCAAGACATGCTCGATCTCGAGCAGCACCGAGCGGCCGTTCCGGTCGGGCGAATGGGGGATGGCGAAGCCGAGCGCCACCCCCGCGAGTGTCGCGTGGACGCCGGACTTCAGGACACAGGCCCAGAGCACCAGGCCGACCAGGATGTACGGCCCCGCCCGTCGCACGCCCGCGAGATTGAGTGCGGCCAACGCCACCAGAGCGATCCCTGACAGGATCAGTGCGCTGGTCGAGAGATCGATGGTGTAAAAGACGGCGATGATGCCGATCGCCGCCAAGTCGTCGACCACCGCGAGGGGCAAAAGAAAGCTCCGCAGCGCCAGCGGCACCCGATTGCCGAAGAGCGACAGCACGGCTATCGAGAAGGCGATGTCGGTCGCCGCCGGAATGGCCCAGCCCTTGGCCTCGGGCGAACCCGGACCGACCACGAGGACGAAGATCGCCGCCGGCAGGGCGATACCGCCGATCGCTCCATAGACGGGCAGGGCGGCTCGCCCCCAGTCGCTGAGCGCGCCCACCCGAATCTCGCGCTTGATCTCCAAGGCGACCAGCATGAAGAAGATCGCCATCAGCCCGTCGTTGATCCAGAGGAGCAGCGGCTTCGCAATCGCGGCGTCCTCGATCGCGACGGTCAGCTTCAGCGTCAACAAGCTGTCATAGAGTGGCTTGAGCCCTGCGATATTCTCGAACAGCACGCCCGCCAACGCTGCGGCGGCGAGCAACA
>Ga0114931_10011129_pt1 | contig 10662 bp, 8 predicted proteins | sample 2SBtaG_FD_89579 | JGI IMG/M metagenome (GOLD analysis project Ga0114931, IMG submission 89579) | Deep subsurface microbial communities from Kolumbo volcano to uncover new lineages of life (NeLLi) - 2SBTROV14_V59a metaG | ecosystem: Environmental > Aquatic > Marine > Volcanic | place: Kolumbo...
GCGCAGTTCGGGGCCATTCTGAAATGGACCCGGGAAAACAATGATGAAGTTGTGGTTAAGCTATATGGCGAGCCTGCTGCGGTGCTGATTCCATACGCAGAGTATGAGAAGATTGAACGGCTCAGGAAACAAGAGGCGGGCAGACGAGCATTGGGGGCGCTTGATGCAATCCGCAGAGAGGTTCGGAAGAGCAATCCTGACCTGACCGCTGCAGAAGCGTACCGTCAGGCCGGATTTTCAGAGGAAATCGTTCAGGAAACGCTGCGTAAGGATCAAGCGCTCTCTACATCAGAACAATGAAAGTTATTGTAGACGCAAATGTCTGGCTAAGTTATCTGCTGTCGCCGTCCTCTGAGCGCGTCATCACCAGAGTCGTCCGAGCATGCCTGTCCACAGACATTGACCTGATAGTCCCCCAGGAGTTGATCGTTGAATTACGTGAGATATTGACCAATAAGCCACACTTTCAGGTCCATGCCTCCCAGGAACAGGCCGAGCAATTTTTTAACGCACTATCAGACAGAGCCGAGATCCTCCCGTCCCTCCACCGTCGCCTCGTACGTGCGTGACCCCGACGATGACTATCTGATTGCCCACGGGTTGATGTTCGATGTTGACTATATCGTTACCGGAGACATGGCCGTACGTCTGCTCTCACAAGTAGGGAATCTGCGGATCGTGACGCCCGCTGAGTTCATTGATGTCCTGGAGCACAGCAACCTGATTTGAAAGGTAGAGACTCTTGTTCCCAAAAATAGCGCCCGTCCGCCAACATGTAACCAGCGACCAGATCGACGACGTCCCCGCACACGTGCGCGGGCAGCTGCGCGCCATGAAACTGGCCGAGCGCGTCCGCCCCGGCATGAGCATCGCGGTGGGCGTGGGCAGCCGGGGCATCTCCTGCATCGGCCAGGTGGTGGCCACGCTGGTGGCGGAACTAAAGGCCCTGGGCGCGGAGCCGTTCCTGGTCCCGGCCATGGGCAGCCACGGTGGCGGCACGGCCGAAGGCCAGCGGGAGGTGCTGGAGGGCTACGGCCTGGGACCGGCGCAACTGGGCGTCCCCATCCGCAGCAACATGGACGCGGTCAGGTTGGGCCAGATCGCGGACGGCGAGTTGGCCGGCATGCCCATCTACTTCGACCCCAACGCGGCCCAGGCCGACGGCATCCTGGTGGTCAACCGGGTCAAGCCCCACACGGCCTTCCGCAACCGCTGGGAGAGCGGCCTCTTCAAGATGCTTTCGGTGGGGTTAGGCAAACGCAAGGGCGCGGAGACCCTCCACGGCTGGGGCATTGGCCAGGCCATGCCGGTCGCGGCCCGCTTCCTGCTGGCGCGCATGCCCTTCATCGGCGGCGTGGCCATCGTGGAGAACGGTCAGCACGGCCCGGCTCACATCGAAGCCATCCCGGCCGAAGAGATCGAAGCCCGCGAGCCGGCCCTGCTGGAGATGGCGTGGAGCCACATGCCCCGCATCCCCCTGGAGCCGCTGGATCTGCTGGTGCTGCAGGAGATCGGCAAGGACATCAGCGGCACGGGCATGGACGTCAACGTGGTGGGCATGTGGCGGCGCAAGGGCGGGCCGGTGGAGCCGGCCTTCCGGGTGCTGACCGCGCTGGACCTGACGCCCAACAGCCACGGCAACGCCATCGGCGTGGGCTTCTGCGACCTGATCCCCCAGCGCCTGCGGGACAAAATCGACATTGGCCCCACCTACACCAACTGCCTGACCGCGGCCAACTTCAACGGCGGCAAGATCCCCATCACCCTGCCCAGCGACCGGGACGTGATCCGGGCCGGGCTGCCGGTCCTGCACCCAGAGCAGGCCCGGCTGGTCATCGCCCGCAACACCTTGGACCTGGAAACGCTCTGGGTCTCTGAGGCCCTGCTGGATGAGGTCGCGGCCCATCCCATGCTGGAGCAGACGGGCCCGCTGGGGGAGATGGCGTTCGATGGGGAGGGGGGATTGATGGCCATCATTGGACCGCGAATATAGACAAGCCCCCAATCTCCTCCCCTCCCCCCAGCCCGTTCGAGATCGACTCCACTACGGGGCCTCGAAAAAACCGTTTGACCAGACCGCTCTATCTGCTTTACACTACCTGCACGACAATGAATGTGGACAGCAACGAATAAGGAGGTGGCCCCTTGCAAGCGTTTGCGTATGCCCGCGTCTCCAGCGTTGACGAGGCGGTGGCGCTACTTACCGAACAGAACGGCGGCGCACGCATGCTCAGCGGCGGCACCGATCTGCTGGCAGCCTTGCGCGAAGGGCGCGACTCGGCCAGCCTGGTCGTGGACGTCAAGGGCGTCCCCGAACTGATGGAGATGTTCCTCGACCGCGGCGGTGGGCTAGTGCTCGGCGCCGCCGTGCCTTGCCAGCGCATGTACAGCGACGAAATCTCCCAAATCTCTCCGAATCTCCAATGATCAATCCTCAATCTTCAATCTTCAATTTCCCCCTCCCCCAACGCCTGCCCCAACACATACCCCATGGCCCGCAACAGCCCAGCCTCGGACGACGTGGGCTGGGTGCGGCGCAGGAGGCGGTCGACCTTGATGCGTTTGGCCGGCTCCTGGCCCGGCTTGAAGAAGCCAGCCTGGCCCAGCGCCTCCAGGATTGAGTCCACGGCCTCCCGGAACTGGGCTTCACTGGCCGGCGGGTCCTTGGGATCGAAGCGTCGCGCGTGGATGGGCGGGATGACGTCGCCGGCCGCGGCCAGACGCAACTCATAGGCGACCAGCAGCACAGCCTGGGCCAAATTGAGGGAGGCGTAGGCCGGGTCCGTGGGGATGACGAGCTGACGATGGGCCCGTTGGACAATGTCGGAGGGCAGGCCATCGTCCTCGCGGCCGAAGAGGATGGCCGGCGTCCCGATCTCGGTGTGGGCCAGGATTTCAGGGGCCAGGACCCGAGGCGTGTTCACCAGCGGGCTTAGCTCCCGGTGGCGGCGGGTGGCCGCGACCACCAGGGTCACGTCCGCCAGCGCGTCGGCCAGGGTATCGAAGAAGCCGATGTTGGCCTGGAACATCTCGCTGCGGTGCGCGGCCGCGGAGACCCGCTCCGGGTCATAGATGCGCGGGTTGACCAGACGCAGGCGAGATAGGCCCATATTCATCATGGCGCGCACCACGCCGCCGATATTGTCCGGGTTCTGCGGCTCCACCAGGACGATAACGACCCGGTTGAGGGGGGATATGGGTGTTGATGAAGAGAGCGTCGTAGACATGGCCGTAGTATAACAGTCAACGGTTAACAGTCAACAATCAACGCTCAACGTGCACTCCGTTAATCGTTGACCATTGGCCGTTGATCATTACCCATTGATTGTTGACTCTTCCCTCGCTTACCTGTATACTCTTGTCCACAATTACACAAGCCCAACGACAGTGCACCGGAGGAGTACCCGTTTCGCAGGCCACAGGGCCAAGGCGGAAGCCAGCGCCAGAGAGTCGGAGTCACAGGCTGCAAGCTCCGATCGCAGAGGCCGCGGGGAAGGTCGCCGGGAAGGTTGGCGAAGGGAAAACTTAATTTTTAATGATGAATTGCGAATTGTGAATGAATAATTAACCATTCGCAATTCACCATTAAAAATTAGTCAGACCTTCGCCCGGGCCCGCCCGTTACAGCGTTAGAGTGAGACTCGTCCAAGCGTAATGCATGAAACGTAAAACGTGAGGTCGGGTCTAAACAAGGTGGTACCGCGAAGCCGCTTCGTCCTTGTGACGGGCGGCGTTTTTTATGCAAGTGACAGGTTGCAAATGCTGGCTTGCCGTCCGCCCTTCGCCACTTGCCATTCGCCACTTGCACCTTTATTCGGAGACGCGATCATGACTGAGACAACCATGCCCAAAGCCTATAACCACCGGGAGGTGGAGGAGAAACTCTACGCCTGGTGGGAGCAGCAGGGCTTTTTCCGGCCTGAAACCCAGATCGAACTTGCCCAGGTCAACCCTGACGCCGCGCCTTTTGTGATCTCCATGCCGCCGCCCAACGTGACCGGCGCGCTGCATCTGGGCCACGCCATCACCAGCAGCATCCAGGACCTGCTGATCCGCTATCACCGCATGTTGGGCGACCCGACCCTGTGGGTGCCCGGCACCGATCACGCCGGCATCGCCACCCAGAGCGTGGTGGAGCGTAAACTGGAGGAGCAGGGGACCAGCCGCCTGGAACTGGGCCGTGAGCGCTTCGTCCAGGAGGTCTGGGACTGGAAAGATGAGTTCCATGACCGCATTACCAACCAGCAGAAGCGCATGGGCATCTCCTGCGACTGGAAACGGGAGCGCTTCACCCTGGACGACGGGCTGAGCGACGCGGTGCGGGAGGCCTTCATCACCCTCTACAACGAAGGGCTGATCTACCGCGACACCTACCTGGTCAACTGGTCGCCGGCCCTCCACACCGCGGTCTCCGATCTGGAGGTGGAGTACCACGAGGAGCCGGGCAAACTCTACTACTTCAAATATATACTGGCCGACGGCGAAGGCGAGGACGGCGAGTACATCCCTGTGGCCACCACCCGGCCGGAGACCATCCTGGGCGACACTGCGGTCGCGGTCCACCCCGATGACGAACGCTATCGCCACCTGATCGGCAAGCAAGTGGTCGTGCCCATCCTGGGGCGCAGGATCCCCGTCATCGCCGACGAGTATGTGGACCTGGCGTTCGGGACCGGCGCGCTCAAGATCACGCCCGGCCATGACCCCAACGACTACGAGATTGGCCAGCGCCACGACCTGCCCATCATCAACATCATGAACAAGGACGCCACCCTCAACGAGGAGGCGGGTCCCTACCAAGGTATGAAACGCTTCGACGCCCGGGAAAAGCTCTGGGCGGATATGGAAGCCGCGGGCCTGACTATCAAGGTGGAGGACTACACCATCCGCGTCCCTCGCTCCCAGCGGGGCGGCGAGATCATCGAGCCACTGGTGAGCACCCAGTGGTTCGTGAAGATGAAGCCCCTGGCCGAGCCTGCCATCGAAGCCGTGCGCAACGGCAGCATCCAGATCGTGCCCGAACGTTTCGACAAAATCTACTTCCACTGGCTGGAGAATATCCGCGATTGGTGCATCAGCCGCCAGCTCTGGTGGGGCCATCGCATTCCCGTCTGGTACGGTCCCGATAGCCACGCCTTCGCGGCCCGCAGCGAGAGCGACGCCATGGAACAGGCCATCGAACACTATGGCGACACCGTGCCGCTGGAGCAAGACCCGGACGTGCTCGACACCTGGTTCAGCAGCGGGCTTTGGCCCTTCAGCACCCTGGGCTGGCCCCAACAGACCGCGGATCTGGCCACCTACTACCCGACCACGGTCATGGAGACGGGCTACGACATCATCTTCTTCTGGGTGGCGCGCACGATCATGCTCGGCCTCAAGTTCACCGGCGAAGCGCCCTTCAGCACCGTCTACCTCCATGGCCTGGTGCGGGATGAACAGGGGCGTAAGATGAGCAAGAGCCTGCGCAACGTGCTCGATCCCCTAGACCTGATCCAGGAATACGGGACCGACGCCCTGCGCTTTTCCCTGCTCACCGGCGGCACACCCGGCAATGACATGAAGCTGAGCCTCACCCGCATCGAGGCCAACCGCAACTTCGCCAACAAGATCTGGAACGCGGCCCGCTTCGTGATCATGAACCTGGAGGAGGCGGACCTGCCCCTGGACGAGGGGCGCAACGCCTTCGCGACCACCTATGCCCTGCCCGCGGACGACGCCCTCTCCCTGACCGACCGCTGGATCCTGAGCCGGCTGGCCGCGGTGAGCCGCGAGGTCACCCGGCTGATCGACAGTTGGCAACTGGGCGAGGCCGGCCGCCAGCTTTATGAATTTCTCTGGAACGAATACTGCGACTGGTACATCGAGGCCGCCAAGGTGCGCCTCTATGGGGATGACCCGGCCGCGGCCCAGGCCACCCGCCAGGTCCTGGCTCATGTGCTGGAGCAGAGCCTGCGCCTGCTGCACCCCTTCATGCCTTTCGTCACCGAGGCCATCTGGCAAAATTTACCGGGGATGGGCAGCGGGGGCGTGGGCCTGATCCTGACATGCTGGCCGGGCGAGGCCGGCGTCGCCGACGAAGAGGCTGAGGAAGCGTTCTGGCGCGTGCAGGAGATCGTGCGCGGCATCCGCAACGCTCGCAGCGAGTACGGCGTGGAGCCGAGCCGTCGTATCGTGGCCCAGTTCAGCGTCGGCGAGTTCGCCGATCTCGTCCGCGAGGCTATGCCCGTGATCGCCAGCCTGGCCCGGCTGGCCCCGGCCCAGGCTACGGTGGCCCCGGTTCTGGACGCACCCGACAAGGCTGCCACGCTGGCGGCAGGGGGCGTGACCGTCTATCTCCCCCTGGCAGGCATGGTGGACCTGGACGCAGAACGAAAACGCATGGAAAAGGAACTGGCTAATATCGACAGGCAACTCCAACGCATCAGCGGCATGTTAAGCAATCCCGGTTTCACAGGCAAAGCGCCGGCCGCGGTGGTGGAACGGGAGCGGACCAAACAGGCCGAACTGGAAACGCGGCGCAGCCAGTTGGCTGAGCGTCTGGCCGATCTGATGGAGGCTTGATTTGTTAGAAAATCCGACCGTTTCCGCCCAAGCCGCTCAATCTGCGGTCTATCGTGAACAGTTGCTCCCAGCGGTGTAAAAAAGTCCCGAAGGTTTGTGATAATTTTGACAAGGCTCGCACGCATATGCTATAGTCTGAGACAAATTACACTCTGGATAAGCAGTGATTTTTAGCCCCAATACACGCAGCGTCACAGGCGGCGACAACGAACACAGATGAGGTTCATGCAAATGACGGATCGATGACGCCAACGGTTTAACCGGCGGTTGGTCGATCGTTTTGTCTTGCAGGAAGGAGACCGGACAAGATGGCTGATGATGAACGCGCTCAGCGCATAGCCGAACTCAAGAGAAAAATGCAGGAATCCGCCAAGGCGAAAAAGGCTAAGCAGGCTACGGGGGAAACGAGGACAGAGCCTGCCGCAGAAAAGGCCGAAAGTCCGCCGCCGGCGGAAGCGGCCGTAAGCGCCGCGGCTGCAAGCGAAACGCCCGTGGCCGTTGTGGCTGAAACGACGAAGCCGTCGCCCGCCCCCACAGCCGTCGCCGCGCCATCGCCCGTGACCGCATCCGTTTTCAAAAGTCCGAAAGAATTGACGCCTGAAGACCAAGCCAAAAGCCAAATGAACCGGCGCGAGTTCCTTACCTACGCCTGGGGTGCGGCTTTGGGCCTGGCCGTCCTCCAAACCGGGGCTATCAGTTTCTTCTTCATGTATCCGCGCTTCAAGGCCGGCGAATTCGGCGGCGCCTTCTTCATGGGGCCGGAAACCGCCTTACCGCCCACTGACGCCCCGCCGCAAGGCGAACCCGACGGCAAATTCTGGTGGGTGAATGTGGCGGATGATTACCCTTACGCCGACGGGGGTCCTCACGCCATCTACATGGTCTGCACCCATCTGGGCTGCCTCTACAAGTGGGTCGATGAAAACTACCGCTTCGAATGTCCCTGCCACGGTTCCAAGTATACGCGTGAGGGGTTTTATATCGAAGGCCCGGCTCCCCGATCGCTGGATCAGTTCGAGGTTGATCTGGTGGATGGCACTTATGTCGTCGACACAGGTGCCAAAATCCTCGGCTCACCGTCAGATGAATCACCCTTCAAGGGAACCGGCTGACAACGAGTGATAACATTCCAGGAATGGGGCATGTGTGTTTAGACCTGCGCAGTCTGCCCATTCCATTCCCGGAATGCTGGCCCAACTGATTTTGGACACACCCAAAAAAATTGCAGGTTCCAACCAGGGTCCAGACCCAGCGCGATAGAAACGGAGTTCAAATGGCTGTACAACCTGAAGTCGAAAAGAAGGGGCTATGGCGTTCATTTACAGAAGGCGCCGACGATATCTTCACCCGGATCACAGCGGGCATCAGCGCCGGCGAATTTCGCCGTATGCTGCGGGGCGAACCGCCCGGCCGGCCCAATCCGCGCCTGAAGCCCCATTCCGAGGCCTTCCTGCTGCACATCAAGCCAACCTATTACCATGAGAGCGTCACCCGCTTCACCCACACCTTTCGGCTGGGGATCCTCTCCACCTACCTCTTTTTCTTCGAGACCATCACGGGCATTTTCCTGATGATCTGGTACACGCCGTCGCCCAACCAGGCCTATACGGACATGATCGCTCTCCTGAGCAATGTGCCTTACGGCCAGTTCATGCGCGACCTGCATCGCCTGGGTGCGGAGATGATGGTGGCTATCGTCACCCTCCACATGGTGCGTACGTATTTGACAGGCAGTTACAAGCCTCCACGCCAGTTCACCTGGTTCACGGGCGTCATTTTGCTTGTCGTCACCCTATTTCTTAGCTTCTCCGGCTACCTGCTGCCGTGGGATCAACTGGCCTTTTGGGCGGTGACCATCGGCACTTCCATGCCCGAAGCCGTTCCCCCCAAAATCGTCGGCGAGACCGTCAACCTCTTGGCGCGCGGGGCGCCCGACATCGGCGCCAACGGGTTGCTACGCTTCTATTTGCTGCACGTGCTCTTCCTGCCGCTGATACTCTTTCTCTTCTTCTTTGTACACTATTATAAAGTCGTGCATTTCGGTATCAGCTTGCCTGCATCGGAGGAAGAGGTGGGACAGGACACCGCCAACAAGGTGCCCGCCAGCAGGCGCGTTTACTTCCTCCCCGATGTGCTGATCGACGAGACCGCGGTGATGATCGCCTTCACCACCCTGCTGATCCTCCTGGTGACCTTCTTCTTCTCGGCCCCGCTGGAGTCGATCGCCAACCCCCAATCCACGCCATTGCATACGGTGGCGCCATGGTACTTCTACTGGCTACAGGGGATGCTCAAGATCGCAGACAAGACCTTCGCCGGCGTCATCTTGCCCGGCGTGCTCCTGGTCCTGCTGATGGCCATTCCCTATCTCGATCCCAACCCCAGCCGGCGCGTGAGAGATCGCCGAATCGCCATCATCAGCGGCGTCGTCGCCGGCGTGGTGATGATCATCCTGAGTTGGATGGGCACGCCAAAGTACGCCGCCCAGGCTGCGCCGCCGGTGGAAGTCGTCCAGGAAATGATGCCGGAAGAAGGTGCAGGCATTGTGCGCGAAATCGGGTATGAGGAAATCCCCAACGGCGTCTATGACACCCGCAACAATCTGCCTGCCATGTATCCCGAAGAAGAATATCCGGGTTTGCACGAAATCCTGGTCGAGTTCGAAGGCCATATCGATTATTGGGACAAGAAAGATTCCGACTTCAATGAAGCCTACGGTATTTTGACCGTTGTCCAGGAACAGCCCAATTTGAAACGATTAGACTGGGAAATCCACTGGATTGATGCTGAAGGCGCCGAAGGGTCTTTCCAGCGATCGTTCTGGCTACACAAAGATTCCCTTTACTGGGAGGAATACGGCCTAAAGGATTTCGGCTACCTCATGCCCACAGAAGAGGAGCAGTAAACCGCCATGCGTAAACCCTGGTATAGCATCTTTTACATCAAATCGCCCATCACAAAAATTGGGTTGGGCACGCTGGCGGTGCTGGCCGGCATTGCCCTCGTCCTCTTCCTGATGGCGACGGAAAACAAGCGTATGGAAGCGCAGGCTGCAAGCTGGGACGGGCGCAGCATCGAAAAGGGCGCTTCTCTCTTCATGGCCAACTGCTCGACCTGCCACGGGCTTGACGGCAAGGGACTGCCCGCTGTGGCGCCTGCCCTGAACAGCCGCTACTTCTTCAGCCAACGCATCGATGACGTCGGCTTTTCAGGCACGCTCAAACAGTATGTCGGCGGCACCATCCATTCCGGACGCCCGAGCAAGGTATCCACCCAGTGGGTGAACATCATGCCCACCTGGAGCAATCAAGTCGGCGGCCCCCTACGCGAAGATCAAATCGATCATCTGGTCGACTTCGTGTTGAACTGGGAAGAAGAAGCCATGGCCCAGACCCCGGAAGAGGACCCCTGGCAGTTCTTCCAGGACGCCCTCTCCAAGCAACTGCCCTACAGCCCGGACGAACCCGGCTATGACGAAAAAGTGCAACAGGCCATCGCCGCAGCCGAAGCGGCCGGCGCCGTAGGCTATGAGATCGGAGGCATGGCGGTCGAAGCCCCGACCGAAGGCGAGGCAGGCGCGCCTGCTGAGGTCCGGGCCCCGGAAGATCTCTTCAATTCCCTGGGCTGTGTAGGCTGTCACAACATCAACGCCGACCAGACCGATGACAACAAGGGACCCATCGCCCCTAACCTGGGTAACCTGGCCGACCACGCTGGCAGCCGGGTGGAAGGCGAAGACGCCGAGACCTATGTTCATCAGAGCATCGTCGATCCCGGCGCCTTCGTCGTGCCCGGCTACCCGAACGGCGTCATGCCACAGAACTTCGCCGACCAGATGAGCGAGGAAGAGATCCAAGGCCTGGTCAAGTGGCTGCTGAGCCATTAAGGCCAGCAGATAGCCGGGGCTAAGAGCCGCCCCACTGGACTCAACGTCAAAAGAGACGTCTGGCGCGAAGCCAGACGTCTCTTTTTGGAATGCGTAGCGCACACAGGCTCGTAGTGAGCGCTTTAGCGCTATTCCGCCCAGGCTCTGCGCTAAAGCGCATACTACGAACAGCGCTAAAGCGCATACTACGAACAGCGCTAAAGCGCATACTA
>Ga0114931_10011130_pt1 | contig 10662 bp, 9 predicted proteins | sample 2SBtaG_FD_89579 | JGI IMG/M metagenome (GOLD analysis project Ga0114931, IMG submission 89579) | Deep subsurface microbial communities from Kolumbo volcano to uncover new lineages of life (NeLLi) - 2SBTROV14_V59a metaG | ecosystem: Environmental > Aquatic > Marine > Volcanic | place: Kolumbo...
GAGTGGCTTCGCCTACCCCGGCAGCAACGGAGGCGCCGTTGTTCAGCAGATTGGCGACCGCGTCTACCTGGTAGGCATCGTCACCGCCGTAGATTCCCATCGGAAGGCCTTTGCTGTCCATGCGCGGCAGTTCCGCAAGCGCTTCCTGGAGATTGCCCCGATTCCACCCCGGCCCAAAAGTCCTCACTACGACGAGAAGCTGAAGAAATGGGTGGATGAGGACAAGTAGGCCCTCCGTCGATCTGATCGGCAGGAGGGCAATGACCGGCAGGGCCCATCTGGCTCAGCGCTGCCGGCCCTTCTTCTTGATGAGATGCGGGCCGACCGCGGAGGGGGTGGGCAGAGCGGTAGGCCTCTTGCATGAGTCGGTTGAGGTCAAGGCGCATTTCCAGAGAGCCAACCTCGCGCTTCTTCTTGGCCTCCAGGCGTTTTCTCATGTCGGGGGGGATTTTCTTCAACTGCTCTCGGGCATCGGAGATCTGCTTCTTCAGCTTGAGCTCGCCCAACTGAAGGCTGTAGTAGACCGGGTGATAGTAGGGGATCCACATCTGCTTTTCTGGCTTGCTGATTTCAACCTTGCTGACATCTGGTCGAGAGAGATGATCGTAGCGAATCGCCGATGCTCTCAACCATGCCAGAGTCTTTGCTGGGAGCTCCCGGAAGTCGTGCTCCGAGAGCTCATCATGACGCGTACGGATGAACTCGGTGACTTTGAGGACGAGGACGTGGACGTGGGGAGCCGCGGGGTTCTTGAGTGCCTTTCGACCCTGGGCCTGGCTGAGGGATCCGATCGTGACGACACAGAGTAGAGCGAGTGGAGTCTTGTTCATGGTTCTAGCTGGCGATGGTCAAAGGGGTCGGGATGAATCCGCGCCCTGTGTGGTCAAGGCGGTGCAACCGGTGAATCCGGAAGTGCATCAGACCTCGAGAACGCGGTATGGGCTCACTTCTGGAAGTGCATGGGATCGGACTTGGTGAAGAAGCCGCCCCACCGAAAACCCGCATCCAGCAGGATTTTCACAGTGCTCCAACGGATCGCGAAATGGGATCCCGGATTCTTCTTGAGGGCCTTGTAGGCCGCCTCGCTGGACTTCGCCTTGCGGCGGATCGTCTTGCCATTGACCCTGGGACGGCGCACATTGATGGTTCGCTCCAGGTCGACCGCCCTACCGAGGGCGTGCTCTGAAAGCAGCGTTGACTTCCCCCTCTGCCCTCGCACGGCGATCCCCTCGACCTTCTTGGGCACGTAGCCGGATTGCAGTGCTTTGTTCAGCGCACGCACAAGATCCTCGGCGAGATCTTTGTGAACATCGACCTTCTGGATGGTTGTCTTGCCTTTTCTCAACTCGATCCGCTTGCAGCTCCTCGCGAAGTAGCTCCTAGCCTCCTCGAGTTGCGCCTTCTCGGTCTTGGCTGTGCCCCCGATCCTCTTGAAGAACTGCTTCTTCAGGCCGTCAGTCAGCTTCGCGAAGCTTCCCATGTAGTCCTTCACCGCCACCTTGGGCGTAGGGCCTTTGACAAGCCAGAGCTTCTTGGGTGCATCCTGCTTGCCGCTTGCCAAGAGCATGGAGGCAAGGAAACTCGAGACGATGACAGTACGGAGCATGGTGGTGTCCTCGAGAGGGGGTTGTGTGGTCAGTCCTCTGGTGCGCGGGAGGATAGGCAGGGCCGTCCATGTTTGCAATCCCCCTGGAAGGCTTGCCATGATGGTCAGTGCCGGTGAGGTCGTAGGCGACTCGTCGCGGCTTGCCGACGATGGCGTAGCCATCCGTTCAGCGCCAACGGATGAGCAGCAACGAATCGTGCTGTGTGTCCAGATTGGTCATACGTATCCAGACGCTGCGCGAGTCCGCGCTCACAAGTTGTGGGCTGCCAGGGGCATACTCCGCAAGAGGCATGGCGAAGAGTTTTTGTTGCGTTCGTGTGGATTGGATGATGAGTCGCTGATCCGGGGATACCACATATTGGAGATCGGAGCTCTTGTCCGTGAGCGTTTCCCTCCATCGGGGAGTCTGGGTGGGAGTGGGTGTCGTGGACTCAGCCTCGATGGTGGGCGGCGTTCTCTTGATGGTCACCGATCGAGTCTTCGTCGAGGGCCCCGTCGTCCACGACATCCTGCTTCCATCCATGCTCGTACGGACCGACAGGAGATCCACTTGCGGTCCCGATTGGGGGAGCCTGGCCACGACCTCCCGGGTCTCGAGGTCGAAGAGCAGCAGCTCCCAAGAAGAAGCGCGCTGGATCCCTTCTCTGGGCCTGCTGCTCGGTGAAAGCTGGTGGCTGCAGAGTGCGAGATGGCTCGCGACGGGGAGCGATAGCAGTCTATAGATGAGTGGTGGTGGAATCCGATACCAGGACTCGACAGGTCCGGGAGGGGATGTCCAGACCGAGAGCCTGCGGCCCCAGTTGCTGATGGCAAGCGCATCTGTCCAGGGACTTGTGGCGTGTGCCAGCAAGCCCCCTCTCCGGCAATCAATGGCAGGGAGCTCGCCGCGTGGTTGGAGGTTCCAGATCCGGATACGCCTGTCCGGGCGCTGTGCCGTGAAGGTCCTCGGCCAGCTCGCGGTACAAAGCCGAGCACCTCCTGACCACCCAAAAAGGCCGGTCACTGGTTGGGGCGAGGCTTGCCAGCGTACGCTGCTCTTGTGTGTGGCCAGATCGAAGAGGCTGATGCGGCCTTGTTGGTCACCGGTCCACGCCAACTCTCCCGACCCCTTCCAGGTGAAGCTCGAAATCGGCACTTCGTCCCGATCCTGGGGGGAGCCATCGCGCCGACCAGGCCCGCGAAGGCTCTCCACGAGGTCGCCGGTGTCCACCGAGTAGGCTGCCATGGTGGGGGAGGAACCCATCAGCCATGCCCTTTGGCCGTCAGGTGAGATGCGGGCTGCGAGCAGGGTGGTGGGTGCGCACTCCAGCTTGATGGCCCTTGTGTCGTTGGGGAAGTTCTTGAAGAGAGATGCCCGACCATAGCCTGGGTTGCGCATGGGCACCTTGCTACGTTCGGCGACCAGGAGGGTCTTTCCATCCGCGGCGATGTCGATGATGTCTGGCGACATGCCGAAGTCGCCTGCCTTCTCGACCGCAAGTGGCAGGCCTTTCCACAGCTTCCACGTACCGTCTCCGGCACAAGTGAGCAGGCCAGAGTCAGGAAGGCTGCAGATCTGGACGATGGCAGCCTCGTGCGCCTGCACCGAGCAAACCTGCCTATCCGTGTGGGGATCCCAGGCAAACAGATGCCCGGTGTCCGTCCCCTCCCATAGGCGCCCCTGTGAATCCCAGCAAAGCGAGCGTGCCCAAAGTTGTCCAGGCACGGGTGTCCAATGACTGGCCTGCAAGTCCATGCGCAACACCGTGCCCAGGAGCACCGGCGCAGGCGAGCTCTCTTCATGATCCGCCGGGCGTAGTTCTTCCAGGCGGACGATCAGGTGTCGGGCCTCGTCGTCCAACCAGGCTTCATCCCACAAGGCTTGGGGGATGTTTGCAGGCAGATTGCCCTGGGCCTGTCTCGTCCAATGGCCCGATGGTCCGGGACCATACAGCCTCCAGGATCGCCCCCCACCCAGCGCCAGCAGCCTGGTCCCGGAAGGTGAAGTGGCCAGGCGCTGGATACCCGTTGCCAGTTGCGTCGTCTTGTCGAGCCTCGTGGCGATCGTCGAAAGGAGGTGCAGTTGTCCTTCGGTCGTCAAGACGGCTATCGCCGTGGGACTCAGGAGGCGCATGGTCTCCACCTCCACATTCTTGTTGGCCGCAATCGAAGCCAGCTCCTGCACATGGCCATCGATGTCGATCCCGAGCAGCTTTCGGCCGGGCAGCAGGACCTCGAATCTGTTCACCGCCCCGTGCCAGCGCACCTCGCAAGCCTCCGGCAGGCTCGAGTGGTCGAAGACTCGCTCTTGGCCGGTGCGGAAGTTCCAGAGGCAGGCTTGATCACTTCCGTAGAACAAGGCCCAACCCGATCCTGTGTCGAGGTCCATTCCGAGCGGTCCGACCGGGAGGGCACTCAGCGAAGCCGCTCGTTGTTGGGAGGCCAGGTCCCAGATCTCGGCCGCGAAGCGAGTGGTTTGCCCTCGCGGTACGGGCAGTCGCGGATCTCCTCGCAGGTAGACGACCAGGGCGAGCGACGCCCTGCGATGAAAGGCCAGGACACGACCAGGGCGAATGGAAATGTCACCAAGCAGCCGGCCATCCGTGAGATCCCGGTGACGAAGATGTCCGTCGTTGGCGTCCCAATAGCCCTTGGCCGTAGCGTCGGGTTGCCCATAGGGACCCAGGTCCGGAAACATGAGCGGGCGCTCCCAGATATGAGGCTGGCTGTAGCAACGAGCCAGAGCCAGTCGAGCTTGCGAAGACTCGTCCGGCCAGAGCCGCTCCGCATCTTCGAGCCGTGCCAGAGCCTCGTCGTAGCGTGCGGCTTCATGCAGGGTCCGGGCCTGGTTGCGGAGCTCCCCTGCCTCCGACTCCAGGCGGATACGCTGTGCGACGACGAGCGCCAACACCGCGATCACCATGGCGATGGCCGAGGTCCAGAGGAGCGAGCGCGGTAGCCGGTAGCTGGCATGGAGACGCCAGCGCGCCATCCTGCCCTGCAGGCCGGCGTGCGCCCATGTGCAAGAAGCCCCGAGCGACAACTCACGCCAAACGACATCGAGTGCAGCGCAGGGATCCGCAGGACAGTAGATCAGCTTCAGATCCGGGTAATCATTGCGCCACCTCTGATGGAGTTCCTCGTCCTTCGGGTCCACGAGCAGGACCGTCGAGTACCCGATGGCCTGGGCGGTCTCGAGCTTGGTCTCGATGCCCTCCGCAGGTACGAGTTGTGGAGAAGGGCCACCCTGCCAGGTCCCCGTGGTCGCCCACCGAAAGGGACGTTGGAGTGCACTCGCGGCTCCCGCTCGGGCGCGTTCCTGAACCGCAAGAGCACAGGCCACCAGTGCCGCCAGGCCAACCGAAGCCCCATCGGTATGTCCGGGCAGGTCGAGGTGTACCTCGAGCTTGGAGTCGAGACCGCTGGTCTTGTGGATCCACTGCTGCACCGAGTCGAGCGTGGCAGCGAGGCGTGGGCCGATGTCCGCGCGGTGGCGCAAAAGCGAGTCGGCAGAGCCTGGTCTCAGGTCCACGAAGCCCACGGCACCCGAAGACCCTGCCGTGTCCTGTCCGGAGCCAGCGAGCAAGAGCGGCACGCCTCGCGGCTGATCCTGCCGCCTGGCAAAATCTCCTGGTGCGCGGATGGGGGCCTGGGTCGGGTCCTCGATCTGGCTCAGGTCGATAGATGGGTCAAGGCATGGGGCGAGGCATGGCTCGAGGGATGGATCGAGGCCCGCCTCGAGATCCGCGTGGAGCTCCGAGGTGAGCATGAGTCGCGCACGAATCCACATCGCCAGATCTTGATGAGCGTAGAAGGCAGGATCTTGGTCGAGAGCCTCGCGCAGCAGACCTGGGGGCAAGTGCCAGATCTGGGCAGGACTCGTGGCGGAGATGACTTGGGCAAGGGTCTCGGACATGGACGACTCCGCCGAGGCGGCGAGAAGGTCGTCCGATCATAGGGGAGCTCCGGCGCGCCTGGCAATCCCTGTTGGAGGCAAGGCCCTGCCCCACAGGCTTGCCGGCCCGAGGCTACTTTGCGATGGCATCCAAGATGACGAGTCTGGTCCTGTGGCCTGCGCTGCGGAACTCGGCTTTGAGATGGTGGACCAGTCTGGGTGTGGCTCTTGTACGTGCCAGCCAGGCTTGCGCTGCCTTGCTCCACTCTTCATGGACCCGGCGGGGCAAGAGGATCCAGATGGCTTGCAGGCCGTGTTTGTGCCTGACCTCGGGGAAGTACCGCTCTGGAAGGGCACGCAGGTGGCGGCTCATGCCTGGATACTCCGCCTTGGGTGCACGAGCAGCAAAGCCTGCTTTGGCATCCAGCTCGACTTCGATGCGAGGCGCACCAGAAACCCCCGTGCGAATGCCGACCACCTTGAGACCCAGCGAGGCTACCAAGGGAGCCAGGTCTGCAGGTGGTGGCCAGTGGATGCGTAGAGGGACGGGCAGGGGTGGGGAGTCTGCGCTCGGATCCGGAAGCTGGGTGGGTGCAGGACCCTGATCAGGGCTCGACATGCTCGTGGCACTCGAGGAGAGGCGGGCCGCCGAGGGGGCACTCTCCGGGGGCTGTGGGGGATCAGGCCTGGCCTCCTCTGTGGGGTGTGACTCAGGATGGGGCGCATGCGCGGGCGCAAGATCCTTGGGGTCCGGGGAGATCTCGCCGGGAACTTCCGCATCGTCGGGCTGTGGAAGAATTCCCTGCTCATGGCGCAGGCCCTCGGAGTCGGCGGGGAGCAAGTCCGCAAGGCGCGCGGCAGGGCCGGCGAGGTGCTCTGGGCTTCGGTGGGGCCACACATACAAGGCCCCGTGAAGAGCCAGTGCCAGGACCAGCGCCAAGGCGTAGCGAAGCAGGGTGGACATGGACTCAGTCCTCGGGTCGGAGTTGCAGGGAGATGCCGCTGACCTTGTCCTGGATGCCGAGGAGGGTCGAGACCAGGACCTTCGAGGGTACTCCGGCAGGGATCCGGAGGAGGAGATGGGGGTGCAGGTCGGCAAGCAGGGCTCGCACGGACTCCTGGGTCAGGACTTGGCCCTCGTGGACCAGACTGCCATCTTCTTGCATCGCCAACTGCACGGGCTCCTCGGCCTGACGCAGGGGTGTTGCACTGTGCCCGGCGATCGCGAGTTCTGCGGCTGCAGATCCAGGGGGTGGTTGGATCGCCAAGGTCATGAGTGTCAAGAGCAGGAAGTCGAGGAAGGCCAGGAGTCCCGCATCCGATTGCCCGGTCATGGAGCTTGGAATCCGAGACCTGGCAGGCTTGGACCTGGCAGGCATAGACAAGGCAGGCTTAGACAAGGGGGTGGTTCGGTGCATCGGGGGAGCGTCCTGACGTGATCAAGAGGAACAGACTGGCGATGGTTGCATTGCAGATGCCAAAGGCCGTGCTCCAGTAACTCAGGCCGAGCGCCAACTTCAGGCTCGCTGCCGGATCCTGGCTCTCTTGGAAGATCTGGATCATTCCCACGAGGGACCCGAGCAGGCCGATCTGCGTGCTCAGCATGGCCAGTTGGCTCATCCTTGCCCGTGTCCCGGCGCCGGCGTGCCGGCGCGAGAGCAGGAGGGCAATGCCCATCGTCCAGATTGCCAGGGACAAGAGTGTCAGGAGCGCGCCGAACACCGGCCCGCAGTGATGGAGCGCCTGGTAGAGCATGACTACTGTGGCTTGAGTACGAGCAGAGGCAGTCGGAGTAGTTGCATCAGGGCTCTCGCCTCGCTTTGCCAGGAGGCTAGGAGCAGGATGCGCACGCGCTGCTGGTCATCACGGGCGCGGCTCATGGATGGCTTCTTGCGGCTAGCCTTGTCACCGGGTTCCTTGGAGCCGTCCGTCGCATCCCGGGCCAGGGATGTGTCGGGCACGGGGATCTCCATCATGGCGCAGTGCGCGAGGAGTCGTGTCTCCAGGGCATCGAGCCGTTCTTTGCGGAGGAGCACATATGCCGTCGTTTGATGGCTCAGCCGCCTCTCTGCGCCTTGGGTTTCCCGGGAGGCTGTTTCCAGGCTCTTCTTGTAGGCCCTCCTGGCCTTGCGAATGCGCGCCACGAGCTGATCGAGGATTTCCTTCTCACTGGCCACGCTTGGCACGGTGGCCTTGGTACGGGATGCGGGGGCCGAGTCGGTCGGTGTCGTTTGAAGATCGGCTTTTCGCTGCCCGATGGCGGGACCAGAGGGCAGAGCGAGCGCGACCAAGAGGCAAGAGGTGGGGATCATCGTGTTCATGGTTCTACTTCCGTGCTGGGATGAAATTGCGGATGGTGGAGCGATCCTCGTGCGAGCTTGCTGCTCGGATGCGCCGGGCCAGTTCGTCAGGTGTCATCTGCTTCTTGCCCTTGGGGCGGTCCACGGCCAGTCGGCTCGTGGCCTCCTCAGCCTTGCGGCTCATGCGATCCGTGTACTGCAGAAGGCCCGAGGTGATCTCTCCCATGTGCTCCGCCAGTTTGCCGAAGCTCGGAGCACTCGCGGCCGAGATCTGATCGATCGTCTTGGTGAGTTCTTCGGTGGCCTCGAGGTTCTTGATCAAGGCCTCGAACTTCAGCAGCAGCACGCGCTGACGCTTGACCGAGAGTGTGATCTCATTGGTGCGGATCGCAGCGGTCTCCAGGTTTCTACGCAGATTGCGTAGAAACTGCAGGACGTTCTCGAGCACGACCTGGTCCGATGCTCCGACCTCGGGCACGAAGTTCTGCATGCGCTCATGCAGCAGGGAGAGTGCCTCGAATCGGTCTTCCAAAGCCCTGCGGTTGGGGCCGGGCTTCATGGCGAGGATCTCGTCCGCAAGACCCCGAAGGAGGCGCGGGGGCTCCGCTTGGGATGCATGGGCGGAACGATCGCGCCGATCCAGAGCTTTGGCGAGGAGTCCCCGAAAGTCACCGATCCGGCTGCCGAGCGCATGACTGCCTTCCCAGATCCGTTGGCGCGCACGGGGCAGGCCGGCATAGAACTCGTCGAGCTCCGCTCTGAGTGCACCCAGTGCATGGAGCACGGCCTTGCCATCCACCTGTTTGCCCGACAGCGTGCGACTCAGTGTCTGGTAGCGCTCCTCGAGGGCACTCTCCTGGAGTTGCTTCTTCAGAGGTGTGATGGCGCGACGATACAGTTGCGAGAGCTGGGCTGCGTCGAGAATGAGCTCGCGGTCGAAGACCTGAGCGGGTGCGGGACCGGGATCGCCCTGTGCAGCGAGAGCGCCGCCTAGAGCCAGTGGAAGCAGGTACTTGGCAAAGTTCATCATCTACTCCTCTCTCGCATCCGCGATGGACGACGACGGACGATTCCCCTGCCCAGCCATGAGCTGATCCAGGAGGTCGCGGTCTGTGATCTGGCCCCACTCCGTCTGCGCCAGGGCTGCGTTGCCCTCTGCGTATGCCTCGAGCCCTTTGCAGAGATGGACCATGTCGAGCGTGCGACGGCGTGCCCTGCCCGAGTCCTGTAGCTTGGCGGCATAGGCGTAGATCGTGGCAGCCTGCCCGTACTCGCCCTTGCGCATCCACAGGCGGCCCTCGAGCTCGTGGAGGGCCAGGTCGCCTGTCCGCGAGTTGAGATCGGAAACAGCCATCTCGGCGGCTTCGATCTGTCCTGTCGCCAGCAGGAGTTGGGCACGCAGATACTGTGCCTGGATCCACAGTGGTGAATCCTCGGTCAAATCATGGATCTCGGCCGAGATCCGCTGGAGTGCCGACTGCGCGTCGCCTTGTTGGTAGGCAGCCCGGACTCGAGGGAAGGGATGTTCGATAGCCGATTCCCGCGTTCCGCTGGCACAAGAGGTAGTCATCAGGAGCAGCGCGCCGATGGCGCCACTGCGTATCGCGATCGTGGATTTCTTCATGTGGATCTCCTTTGGGGCTCCTGCCCGCGCTGGTGGAGCAAGCGCCGCAGATGGCGCACTCCGGATCTGTCTTCTCGATTCCCTGCGATGCGTGGCTGCCCGGGCTTGTCACGAAGGGTCGGCAGCCTCGACCGCATGACGGAGAGCCCATGACTGGGAGAAACATGGGGCGCACCCGGTGGGATCCCTCCAACAAGGTCCTGGGGGTTCGGGTCTCACCGAGGCATGAGCTTCCTGCACGTACGACGACTCGCTCGCGCTGGGATAGGAGTCCGATGGGGAGTCGCCGTGCGCGCAATGGCGTTCAAAAAAAGTCCACCTGGGGGGGGTTGCGAGATCCGGAATCCACCCCTACCGTCCCTTGAACCCCGTGTGAACCGACACGGGGAGCTTCACATTTTCTCTCTCACTCTCTCTCACGCATCCCATGCAGTCCCAGACCTCGCCCAGCCCAGGAACCGTCGACGAGACACTTCGGTCCGTCATCCGGTAGTCCATGGCGACAGAGGATGGGCGGCTGAGCGATGCAGGCGTCGAGCGTCTCTGCGAGGCCCTGTGGGACCACCTGTTGGCCATGCATCTCAGGCACTTTCGGCTGACTGTCGACGAGTGCCTGGATCCGGACACGAGGGCTCATACCCGCAGTGAGCCTGCGCGCACCCTGGTGTTGCAGTTCATCGCAGACCGCGTGCATCCCCTGTGGCCACGGCTCTGCGCGATGGCGAGGCAAGTCGGTTGGTTGGAGGACAGGGAGTCGGAGGTGGGCCTGCCGGCTTTATCGTCCGCCCCTCGCCCCGTGAATCCAGGCCCGGGTCCGGGTGCCTACCTCTACCGGGTGAGCCTCAACTACTTCCAGAGCATCCGCCGCAAGTGCAGCCCGCTCTCGGCGCGCGCCTACGATCACACCCGGGAGCTCATGCTGAGCTACCTGGCTCGGCCCGGGTCCTGGCGCACCGAGGGGGCCCGCCTCCGCCTGGATGCGCAAGGCCGGCCCATGCCGCGCCTCCAATTGGGTGGCTACCAGGCAGACATCTCGATCGACGACACCTACCTCTCGCTGCTGCGTGCCCCGAGCCCGATGGCGGTCGTCCACTTCGATCTTGGGGAGTCCTTGCGCTGTCTCGGACCTCTCAAGAGCAAGACCTCATCGGATCTCTCCAAGGGACCTAGAGTGGCCACCGCTGCCTTGGTCCAACTCCTCGATGCCCTGCCCTCCCTCGATCTTCCGCTGCCGACACGGCTCGACTTCTCCACCATC
>Ga0114931_10011131_pt1 | contig 10661 bp, 10 predicted proteins | sample 2SBtaG_FD_89579 | JGI IMG/M metagenome (GOLD analysis project Ga0114931, IMG submission 89579) | Deep subsurface microbial communities from Kolumbo volcano to uncover new lineages of life (NeLLi) - 2SBTROV14_V59a metaG | ecosystem: Environmental > Aquatic > Marine > Volcanic | place: Kolumbo...
CCCGCGTTCAACAATTGAACCATAAAACCGTTAACAGGAACAATGCCGCCGCTCAACGACGAAACCCGCTACCGCCTACTGAAGCTCCTGGAGGCCCGCCCCGAGCTCAGCCAGCGCGAACTGGCGCGCGAGCTGGATGTCAGCCTTGGCAAGGCCAACTACTGCCTGCGGGCGCTGGTGGAAAAGGGGCTCGTCAAGGCAAAAAACTTCCAGGCCAGCAAAAACAAACGCGCCTATGCCTACTACCTGACCCCCAAAGGGGCGCAGGAAAAGGCGCGTGTCACAGCGCGCTTCCTCAAACGTAAGGTGGCCGAATACCAGGAACTCAAAGAAGAAATCAGGCGTTTGAAACAAGAGGTCGGTAAGCAGTGGGAAAGCAATAATAGGTGAAATTTCAGAAATAGTAGATGAAGAGACGTTCTGAGGCTGTGTTTTGCAGTTATACCAAGGCATGTAAATAGGTACTTATCGAGAGAAATTTTTGCGACAAGATTTTGAGTTGTATTTCCTACCTTATGTCTTTAGGGCTAAAAATTTATAGGGTTGAATAATTTTACGCTAAGTCGGTCCTCAAGTATTGGGCCAGAAATATTTTTTGGCGTGTGAGTGTGCAGACGAGGAAATGCTAATGAAGCAATGGTTTAGTGATAAACGGATATTGATCACTGGTGGTCTTGGGTTCATTGGCTCAGCTATAGCACGTAGGTTGGCTGGAGTGGCTGATATCGTCTTGGTGGATTCTCTTATTCCTGAATATGGTGGAAATCTGGCTAACATACAAGGGATCGAGAACGAAGTGCGGATCAATATCTCAGATGTTCGTGATTCACATAGTATGCGTTATTTGGTGCAAAACGTTGATGTGATATTTAATATGGCTGGACAGACTAGCCACATGGATTCCATGTCTGATCCTTATACTGACTTGGACATTAATGCGCGTGCACAACTTTCTATTCTGGAAGCGGTAAGACATTATAACCCTGCCGCCAGGGTGATTTTTGCCAGTACCCGACAGCTTTATGGTAAGCCTGATTACCTTCCGGTAGATGAGAAACACGTTATTAGGCCAATTGATATCAATGGTATCAATAAAGCAGCGGGTGAATGGTACCACTTGCTTTATCACCAAGTCTATGGGATTTCCACATGTGTATTGCGGCTAACTAACACATATGGGCCTGGTATGCGGGTTAAGGATGCACGGCAAACTTTTGTTGGCATATGGATTAGACGATTAATTGAGGGTGGAGCTTTCGAAGTGTGGGGTGGAGACCAGTTGCGTGATTTTAATCATGTAGATGATGTGGTGGATGCATTTTTACTGACAGCCATGGAAGACCACGCCATAGGACAGATATTTAATCTGGGTTCAGCAGAAGTGGTTTCTCTACTGGGTTTGGCAGAAGTCCTTGTGCAGGCAAACAGAGGTAAAGGTGTTTTTGAGATAAAAGAATTTCCCTCAGAGCGGAAGAAGATAGATATAGGCAACTACTATTCTGATTTTACTTTTATTTCTAAGATACTAGGCTGGACACCACGTGTTTCACTTATCGATGGGATGAGGAAAACTCTAGAATATTATGGGAGAAATATGGGGGCTTATCTATGATTCCGCAATGTAACCCTTTGGCGGGGTATGTAGCCCATAAGAAAGAAATAAATTCAGCCATTTCCAGAGTATTGGAGAGTGGTTGGTATATCCTGGGAAAAGAAGTTGAGGCATTTGAGCGGGAATTCTCTGATTGGTTAGGTGTTACGCATTCAATAGCAGTAGCCAGCGGGACCGATGCAATTGAGCTAGCCTTAAGGGCATGCGGCATCGGGCAGGGAGATGTCGTTGCAACCGTTTCTCATACGGCAGTTGCCACCGTCTCTGCAATTAGCAGAGTTGGTGCGACGCCAGTGTTTGCAGATATTGGTGAGGACTATCTGATGTCTCCATCCTCTTTGCTGGAAATACTTGAAGATAAATATACACCAAAGCCAAAAGCAATAATTGTGGTGCACCTGTATGGGGCGATGGCAGAAATGCCAATTATTCTTAAGATTGCCAGAGATTATAATCTTGTGGTTGTTGAGGATTGTGCACAAGCACATGGGGCTAGCTTATTAGGGAAGAAATCAGGTGGTTGGGGTGATGTAGGTTGCTTTAGCTTCTATCCGACCAAGAATCTTGGCGCATTGGGAGATGGTGGTGCGGTAGTTACTCAAAGTGACGAGATTGCTTGTAGGCTACGGATGCTTCGCCAATATGGTTGGCGCAAACGGTATATAAGTGATGAAGTAGGGGTGAATAGCAGGCTGGATGAGCTACAGGCCGCTGTGTTAAGGGTGAAATTAAAATATCTCGATACTGATAATGAAAAGCGGCATATAATCGCTGCTCTTTATCGTAAAGGGCTGAAAGATACCCCATTGGTCTTGCCGAAAGCATATTCCGGTAGCGGGCATGTCTATCACCAATTCGTAATTCAATCCAATGTGCGTGATGCCTTAGCTAAAAAACTTAAAACCGCTGGTGTTGAAACAGCTATCCATTATCCTGCTGCCATACATCAGCAACCTGCTTATTCCAGGAAATCATATTGCCCTATTGCCTTGTCCATTACAGAAAAAATAATACCATATATATTAAGTTTGCCAATCTTTCCAGGTATGACGGATCTGGAAGCAGAGAAAGTACTTGATGCAATATTAGATGTTCTTTCTGGAGGCGGGATTAGTGAAATTTAAGTATTTCACACATAATTGGCTTATTAAAGGGATTTTAGATAGAGAAGTACACCGGATGATCGGGGCGTATGCATCTGGAAGTATGCTGGATATCGGATGCGGTGATAGGCCATATTATTCTTGCGCTATAAAATATGTAGATTCTTATACGGGAGCAGATTATTCAGGTACGCCACATTTGAACGAGCACATCGATATTTTCTGTGATGCTTATGAAATCCCTATGAGAGATGAATCGTTTGATTGTATTTTATGTACTGAAGTATTGGAGCATTTAGAAGAACCATCTGTGGCTATTCAAGAAGCATATCGGCTTTTGAGAAAAGAGGGATATGCTTTGTATACTGTTCCATTCAGTTGGCCGATTCACGAAGATCCAAGAGATTTCTACCGCTATACTAAATACGGATTAGAGCACCTTTTCAAGAAAAATGGTTTTGAAGTTGTTGAAATTAATGCATTGGATGGCTTTGCTGTTAAAACAATTCAACCGATAGTTTATGTAATGCAGAGGCTAAGAAAAGGCGGGCGAATCAACCCACTTTGGTGGATAGTTCCTATTGTTGGTTCACTGATGCAAGCATTAGCCTTATACGCAAATAACCATAGGAAAAACAAAGATAGTCCAAACACAGATCACTACAGCATAATCGCTAGGAAGTTATGAAAGAATTATCTACTAATTATGAATTTATCAAAAAAGAAAGAGTTATATATTCTATTGATAATTATTTAGATTTAACAGCGAACTGGGTTTATTTCCAGATGAGTGGCCTAGTGAGATATAAGCCGGTGGTTTTTTGCATTTCAACAAATAATATTTCTAATTTTCCCCATGAACCCATATATTCTTTGTCAAATTTATCACCAAGACAGATTATATATAATAAGGCACTTAGAAGAATTAAAAGTAGTTGGTGCTATCCGTATCACAAAAAATTGATCTCAGAATTAGCTCCCTTGTTGATTCACTCTCACTTCGGAATGAGAGGGTATGCCGATCTTGAATTAAAAGAAGAATATGATATTCCATTGATCACATCTTTCTATGGGATTGATGCAACCTTGATTCCCAAAAAAGATGCAAGATGGCTTGATAGATATGCGCAGTTGTTTGGAATTGGCGAATTATTTCTCGTTGAAGCACCTAATATGAAAAAGGTGTTAATTCAGCTCGGCTGTTGTCCAGATAAAATAAAAGTACAGTCCTTAGGGATAGATACTAATAAAATAAGATTCCAAGAACGGAAAAGAAAAAAAGACTTATTAAGTATTCTCATTGCTAGTTCATTCAGAGAAAAAAAAGGGATACCTGATAGTTTGGAAGCGATTGGGAGATTAAGAAAAGATCTGGGAAATTTTACTGTCACAATAGTCGGTGATGTAGTTAATTTGCCAGGCAGTCAAGATGAGAAACTAAGGATACACCAAACGATTGATAAATATCGTCTGCAAAATAAAATTTTATTTAAAGGGTTCATGGATCATGCATCATTGATAGATGAGGCGTACCAGCATGATCTCTTCTTTGCGACAAGTAGAACCGCAAGATCTGGCGATACTGAAGGGGGTACCAACATCGTAATTTTAGAGATGGCCGCTACCGGATTGCCTATTATGGCAACCGATCATTGTGACTTTAGACTAACTATGGGGAATGAGAATAGAAAGTATTTAGCAGAGGAAGGTAATGTTGAAAGCATTGTTGAAAAGTTCTATATGCTCCTGGATTCAGACTGGGGCCTTATAGGAAAAGAAAATAGGTCTTATGTGGAGGATAATTATATGTTGAGAAAACAGGTTGTTAAACTTGAGAATATTTATCATTCGATAGCTAATGAGTAAGAAAATTAATACTATTTGGAGAAATGTTTGGCTCTCTCAAAATAACGTCAGTGCAGATGATGTGTTTAGTAGTAGATTATTTGTCGAGGGGTATCAGTCTATAAAAGGCCATATTCCCCTGGATGCAATTTCTATGCTTGAAGCTGGTGGGGGAACAGGTCGTTACGGAATCCAAATGGCCTGTGATTATCCATATAAGAATGTCCTCGTAATTGACTGTTTAAATGAATCACTTGAGCTGGGGAGGTCTTTGGCATCTCGTAAAGGTGTTAAAAACATTAGATTTGAATTAAATGATATTTTGGGGCTGTCATTTGATGATGATAGTTTTGATTGCGTCTTTTCTGATGCAGTTATTCAGGTTTTTGTAAATTACCAGGATGCTGTCAATGAAATAGCGCGCGTATGTAAGCCTGGAGGGACGGTAATCATTTCGGTCTGTAATAAATGGAACTTTCATACTTTGTATAAATTTATATTGCGGCTTGCTAAGCAGCCGTATATGTATGGATATGAAAAATCATTTTCTCACACAGAACTGCTTAAGGGTATTAATAATGCTGGTCTGAAAAGGATTGCAAAGGGAGGTTTTTTTGTATCTTATGGGATTAGGCGACACAATAAATTGATTTATCGTATTGCTGGTAAGTTATGCGATTTAGTAGTGAATTTCCTTGATCCGATATCAGGTGGGTCTATTTCTAACTTATTTGGCTTTGAAATTTTCATTGTGGCCAAGAAGCCTAAACGTTGAAGTATCCTATGCTGCTCAGTAGTAAAAAAAAGAGTGAATTAAGAATAAATGCCGTACATGGGGTGAAATGGTCAGCAATATCTCAGTGTGGGCGGATGATATCTCAATGGATAACCTTAATTATTCTTGCTCGGATTCTGTCTCCATCTGATTTTGGGCTAGTGGGTATGGCGATGGTTGTGGTTGGTTTTATGAATATATTTCGTGATATGGGAATGTCATCAGCTATTATTCAGAAGCAGGTTTTATCTGAGAAAGTCTTATCCAGCATTTTCTGGGTGAATTTTATGATTGGCATACTGCTTATGAGTCTCGTCTTTTTTGCCGCGCCTCTGGGCGGTTTACTGTACAAGGATCCGCAAGTTGTCCCCGTCTTGCAGATGCTTTCCATCAGTTTTTTCATTTCAGCCTTTAGTTTGGTGCATCAAGCATTATTAGAACGATCATTATCATTTAATGTTTTAGCAAAGGTAGAAATATTTTCTTCAGTATGTGGTTCTGTGGTTGGGGTAAGTCTTGCGCTTTTTGGTAAAGGTATATGGAGCCTAGTATTTCAGTCTATAACCACGATTTTATTAACATCTATGCTGCTCTGGATCAGAGGTCCTTGGCGACCAAAATGGATTTTGCATTGGCAAGAGATAAAATCTATTTGTAATTTTAGTTTAAACCTCACGGGGTTTGGTATATTTAATTATGTTATTCGTAATGCGGATTATTTACTGATTGGTCGTTATCTTGGTGCGCAAGATTTAGGCTACTATACCCTGGCATATAAGATATTGCTGTTTCCGGTACAGAATCTGTCAGCAGTCATTGGAAGGGTATCATTTCCCGCCATGGCATCAATTCAGAACGACAACCCGCGCATTGCAAATGCCTATTTACATATCAATAAGGCCATTGCAATGATTAGTTTTCCTTTAATGCTCGGTGTTATGGCCTTGGCTGATCCGTTTGTGAAAACCGCATTTGGAGAGCAATGGCAACCCATGATTATTCTTATACAAATCCTCGCCCCAGTTGGGTTAATGCAATCTATCATATCACCAGTGGGGCAGATTTATTTGAGTAAAGGAAGGGCTGATTTGATGTTTCAGTTAGTCATCATATCTGGCTTGCTCACTATACTATCCTTTGTTATAGGCCTGCAATGGGGCATAGTGGGAGTTTCGGTTGCTTATGCAGTTATCACCTTTGCCCTCGCATATGTTGAGCTCTATATACCATTCCGACTCATAGATCTTAAAGTATTAACCTTGAGCAAGGTATGTGCACGCCCCTTTGTAAATAGCATAATCATGTTCGTTCTCATGATTACACTAAACAGCATACTACCCCAATACAAATTAGGCATAGTTAATTTAATGATAGCAGTTTTGTTCGGAGGAACTATCTATGTCTTGCTTTCATGGAAAGAGGTAGTTCGGTTGTATGAGAGTCTGTTGGGAAAAAGAAGTATGGCCTAAAAGGATTGACGTATGAAGTATCTAATAATTACAACCATTAACCCAGCTAATATAGGATCAATTGAAATGTTAAGTGATTCCTTATCTGGTTGGGAGATCGTAGTTGTCGGTGATAAAAAGACACCAAACAATTGGTCATATCCTGGTGTTAAATTTATATCTACTGACGAGCAGTTGGAAATATTCCCTGGTTTTGCAGATGCAACTCCGTTTAATAGTTATTCCAGGAAAAATATAGGGTATGCCTATGCGATTAGAAATGGTGCTTCTGTCATAGCGGAAACTGATGATGATAATTATCCCTATAGCAACTATTTGGAAAGTGTTTCTCAAGATATTAAGGGGTATTCCATACAGGAACAAGGAAAGTGGATAAATATATACCGCATCTTTACGCAACAAGCTATTTGGCCCAGAGGTTTTCCACTTGATCTTATAGAGAAATCTTTCAAAGGCTATGAGCTTGAGGTTACCCCATCGCTATCGAGAGCGATTGTGCAGCAATATCTCGAAAATGGTGATACTGATGTTGATGCCGTTTATCGTTTAACAGTTAATAAGGATGTTGAATTCTCTGCCGATTTGAATATTTTTTTAAACAAATCTCAATGGTGCCCGTTTAATAGCCAAAATACGGTTTGGTTTAAGGATTCTTTTCCCTTAATGTATTTGCCAAGTTTTGTGAGTTTCAGGATGACAGACATTTGGCGATCTTTTGTGGTGCAAGCATGTTTACATGCAATGGATGAGCGTATAGTGTTCTGTTCGCCAACTGTATATCAGGAGCGGAATGAACATAATTTAATGGCTGATTTTAGTCAGGAGATCCCCGGTTATCAACATAATAAAGAGCTTGTCGAGATCTTGGCTCAATTAGAATTGCAGAGGGGTAAGCATCATATCAACAACAATGTATTTCTCTGCTACAAAGCATTGCATGACATGATGGGGGTCATCACTTTAGAAGAGCTAGACTTATTAGGCTTATGGTTTTATGCTATTGCTGAGGAATAATAAAGAATGCTGAAAGTGGTATATATCGTAACAACAGTTGATGGTTATGGTGCTGATAAATCAATATTGAATAACATTCTATACCTTAAGCAGCATAGGATGGTTGACCCTTTTGTGATTATTCCAAAGTCAGGATTGATAGAGGAGCAATTCCTTAAGAATGGGCTTCCCTATGAAATATGTGATCATCGGTCATGGTTTGCAGGACACAAGTGGTTCATTAATAGACGTGTTAAGAGGAGTCTTAAGTCTTTTTACAATCGTTTTATGGCGAATATCCTTGCAATGAGACTAAGAAAGATTGGTCCATTTGATCTTGTCCATACCAATACCATGACCACAAATTTTGGCATCCACCTCTCAAAGTATATCAATGCGAAACATATTATGCATATAAGAGAATTGCCCGTTGAGCACTTCGGATGGTGCTATGAATATGGTGAGAGGCCTACTCTACTATTCATTGGTCGACACTCTTCCGCTGTTATAGCTAATAGTGACTATGTTGCGGATAAATTTGGCCATTATTTAGGTAGTATACGTACTCTACACAATGGCATTTTTGAAAAAAAATTAATGAAAAACCCTTGTAAATATGACTATCGTAATGGGCTGAGAATTATCATCGCCGGTCGTTTAAGTGAGGGCAAAGGGCAGATGACAGCAATCATGGCTATGAAATATTTAAGAGAGATGGGGGGGCTATGCTCGGATGTTTGTTTGGATATCTACGGTGATGGTGAGTTGGGAGATGTGTATGCGGACTACATCAAGAAGTATGATTTGACGGAGACCATCAATATGATTCCCTTTGATTCAAATCTATATAAACAGATGAAGAACTATCACATCGGTCTGATTTGTAGTCGGTGTGAGGCCTTTGGGCGCACGGCGATTGAATACATGGGTAATGGTCTTGCGGTTATCGGGAATAATTCAGGGAATACCCCTTATATAGTCAGAGATGGAGAGAATGGACTTATAGCAAAATTCTCTGATCCAGCGGACTTGGCAAAGAAAATTGGTTTATTGGTTTCCGATAAGACATTGATAGCTAAATATGGCAGAAAAGGTTTTGAATCTGTTCTGTGTGGTTTTTCTATTGAATCCTCATCTCGCGAATTGCTGAGTATATATGAGTCAGTGACATGAAGATCATTGTTTACGATCCCTTGTATTCTAGTATGGGACACTTCTTCAGGTACAATAAATATATACTAACATTGCTTTCAGATAACCCATCCATAAGGGAAATTATTTATATTTCCAATGAAGGTGAGGGGGCATCATTTGATAAAATATCCAGTAAGATAAAGAGTATGAGTATTCCTGGTATCAAGTCAGCTCAAATTCTATCATTTCAATCATATGGGTTCGGCAAGATAAAGCTATATATAAATATGCTTTGGGGATACTCTCGTGTGATTAAGTATATCAATGAATCCCGGTGCGATTTATGCTTTTTTACCTCTAATGGTATGTTGCCATTCTGGCTAGCAGTAAATCTTAAATTGAGGAAGAAGTATATCGTATCGGTTATCTCTCTGAAGTGGCTTTACGACAAATATTCAGGTAAACACCTTCTGTTTCTTGCGTATCGATATTTTTTGCGTCATACCATTCGTGCTTTGGTAACAGAGGAGTGCTATATAGGCGCACTTGTTTCACGTCAGGTTAGGCATGTTTCTGTATTGCATGATCGTTTTTTGCATAAAATAGAGCCCATTTCTTCATACGGCGTCAATATAAGTGCTGATAATAGGACCAAATTAATAACTTTGGGAACATTGTCTCATAGGAAGAATCCGCTTGAATTCGTAAAGCTTCTGAGATCTATTTCAGAGCGCGAGCGCACTAGATTGCGCTATGATATTTATGGAAAATCACTGGATGACACCGGAGAATTATTACGGTCTTTAATAAATAATGATTCCATCATTAATTATCACGATCAGTATATTGGCGATGACGAGTATGAGAGACTAATGTTACATGCTGATTTTATCGTGATTCCATACGATGGTTCATATACAAAATTTATGACTTCTGGTGTTATGTGGGATTGCTTCGAATATCAAAAGCCAATCATCTGCCCTGATGTGGAACCATTTCGTCATTATATATCAACTTATAACATCGGATTTATATATACTCCCGATACTTTGGGAAGCATAATTAGAAAATTGCACCAAAATAAAGACAAGATAGGAGAAATGATGCGGCAGAATTATAAGAAGCTATATGAGATACAATCCTATCAGAATACATCAGAACGATTTGTATCCCTGGTTGTTGAATCTACCCGTTGAACCCGAAATAGAGCAGAAATATGTATTCTTTTATCAAAAATATTGTAAGGAAAATATATGACCGTAATGAAGCCTTCAATAAGCACCTTAGGAAACTTGGGGCGATAATAGGAAAAGATGTGCAAGTTGTCGACCGCTTTAATTTTTTGTTTGAACCATGGTTTGCTAATCTGATTGAAATAGGGAATGGTGTTGTTATTGCGGCTGGTGTGCGTTTTGTTTCCCACGATTCCTCCTATGCGAATGTTTTTGGTGATATGCCCGTTAAATTTGGAAGAATATCAATTGGGAATGACTCCTATATCGGAGTCAATAGCATTATATTGCCAGGAGTTTCTATAGGAGAATCATGCCTTATAGGTGCGGGTAGTATAGTGAATAGAGATATACCTTCCTATTCGATTGCTGTCGGCAATCCGGCGCACGTAATCGGCGATTCAAGAGATGGTTTGAAACGCTTTGAAAGTAGAGTGAATGAGAATCTAGATGATAAAGTGTTTTATTTGGACGTGGGCGGCTCATTTAAACAGCAAA
>Ga0114931_10011132_pt1 | contig 10661 bp, 4 predicted proteins | sample 2SBtaG_FD_89579 | JGI IMG/M metagenome (GOLD analysis project Ga0114931, IMG submission 89579) | Deep subsurface microbial communities from Kolumbo volcano to uncover new lineages of life (NeLLi) - 2SBTROV14_V59a metaG | ecosystem: Environmental > Aquatic > Marine > Volcanic | place: Kolumbo...
CGTCAGCGCATTCATCACCTCGCTGAAGCTCACCTGCACCACCACATCCGTCGGTACGTCCACCGCACCGTTGGCAAGGCTCACCTGCGTCAGCGTCGGGCGGACCGTGTCCGGAAGAATACCGGTCGTGAAAGCGCTGCCGACCGGTCCGGCGAAGGCATTACCCACCAGGTCACGGATCTGCGCCGAGACATTAATGTTGTGCAGCAACGCCGGAGCGAGAGGCGCGGCCGGTGTGAAGGTCAGGCGGCGATTGCCGTCCGACAGCGCAATGGAACCCGGTATGTCGCTACCCGCAGCCTGCACGGTGACTGCCGTCTGGAGGTCGATCAGGCTGAGCGGCTCATCGAACAGCACCTGAATCAGCCCGTTGATGGGAACGGGATTCTCACCGTCGACCGGAGATATACCGAGCAGCACCGGCGGCGCGGTGTCGGCCGTGAAGCCGGTCGTGAAACTGAAAGAGCGGGTGCCGGTCAGGAGATTACCTGACGCATCGGCAACGCGGCTGCCATCCAATATTACGCTGAAATTGCGTCCGATGGCGAACGGCTGCTCCGGTACGAACGAAGCCGTCGTACCGCTGCCGTCAAACTGAATCATGCCAGGAACGTTCTGGAACGTCGTATTATCACGAATGCTGAAACTCGCATCATCCAGCGTCGCGGGATCCATGGGCTCGTCGAACCGCACGGTATAGGGCGCATTGACCGGCACGCCTGTCTGACCGTTGGCGAGGCTGGTGGCGGCAATTGTCGGAGGCACGTCGTCGATAAACTCACCGGTGGTGAACTGGCTGCTGAAGATACCGACGAAGGGATTGCCCGCGAGGTCGCGAACACCCTGCACTTCCAGCGTATAGGTTGAGAACGCACTGAGTGATTCGCCGGGCTTGAACGTCAGCGACAGGCTGTCACTGGACAGCTGAATATCGCCGGCAACCGCCAGTGCCCCCTGGAACAGGCGCACCGAGCCCACGATGATCGATTCGGCAAGCAGCGGCTCGGTAAATCTCAGCACCACGCGACCATTGGTCGGAAAATCGAGCATGCTGTCAGCCGGGTCCGTCCGGGCAACCGCCGGCGGCGTGGTGTCGGGGTTGCGCGGATCGGTGCCCTGACTGAACTCATCGAGGTTGCTGATACCATCGTTGTCACTGTCCACAAACGCATCGGCGGCATCGTTGGGATCGAAGCCTGCAGCGATCTCGAACTGATCCGGCAAACCGTCGCCATCCGTGTCGCCCGTCGTCGGGTCGGTACCAAGGGCGATCTCCTCGCCGTTGGTCAGGCCGTCGCCATCGAGATCATCGTCCGCTGCGCCGAGCACGGTGAGGGTGTTGCCCGGCGTACTGACAGCGTCCGACTGCCCCGCGGCATTACTCGCCTGTAGCACGAAGGTGCCGACCGCATCAGACGTGACGCCGACATCGAGGTTCGCCGATAATCCGTCCGCGGCGATAGCGGCGCCATTGACCGTCACCGTGGCCGGGACGAAAGCGGGTGTAAAGGCGAACGTCGCCCCGGTCAGACTGTCACCGGTCACCACCAACGAAGGTATGGCCGTGCCGGACAGGACAAAACGCGTGGACAGACCATTGATCGCGGGAACGTCGAAAACCTGAAAATCGTTGCCTGATGTCACTGTGTTGCCGCCGACGGTGATGGCTATCGGACCGCTGGTCGCACCCACCGGAACCTCGACTTCCAGTTGCGTAGCCGTGGCGTTGACCACAGTCGCTGTCGTACCGTTGAAGGAGACGGCATTGTTGGTCGGCACGGCATCAAAACCCCGGCCATCGATCACCACCTGGGTACCGACGGCGCCGGAGGCTGGACTGATATTGACAATGGCGAACGCATCGAGCGTCGTGTTGATGACCGACAGGTGGTTACCGACTTCGTCGTAGACGTATTCGATGGAGACCCCGGAGGAATCGGTCGCCCTGGCGAGGCGGTCGAGGTCGTCATAAAAATAGTTGTAACCGATAGCGGCAATGGCGGCAGGATTGATACCGGCAAGCATCATGCCTGATACAAGTAAACATTTTATATTGTGATTACGCATACCTTTGCCTCTTGCCCTGATTCACCTATGTTTTCTGTCCGGAAACGTTCATTGCATCGCGCGGGGTGCGTTTCCGGCTATCTGCCTCGCTGGAAATTACAGCGTTCCGAATCATCCGTTTCAATCGAGTCTGGCCCGACTTACATTGCCCTATTGACACTGGATCCTGCTATCATTCTTACAACAAGTTCAAGTCGGCTATTTCCTATCCGCCTGTTCGCCCCGAAAAGAAAAAAACTTAATGAGTATGAATAGCCATATAAAAGTCGTCACCAACAGCATTAGTAGCAATCCGCCAAGACTGGCATTACGATTCAGGCCCCAATACAAACCGCAAGTGACACCCGACAACAGTACTGCCAGCAGCCCTTTCAACAAGTGCGTTTTCATAACCAGCCCTTCATTTTGACGGCAGCGGTACGCCCATAGCGCACGAATTTAAGCTATCGGGCGCGGCCGGGTTTGAGCTATCGGGCGAGCCGGGCGTGGAATCGAGATTGTTAGGTATCCCGTCTCCATCAAAATCGTTTGTCTTGTTGGTTGGGAAGTTTGGAAATGGATCTTCGCTATTGGGCAATCCATCACCATCACTGTCGCTAAATTGATCGAATAGGTTAGAAATACCTGCGCCAACGCCCCCAGTTATCGCGCCCGCAACCGCCCCGACCGCCCCAAGCGCACCGGCACCAGCTACGGTACCAACTCCAGGTATTACCGCTGTACCACCAGTAGCCCCGGCAATCGCGCCGCCAATGCCGCCGGTTATCGTACCACCCACTACCCCTTGCGCTACCGAGGAACCGAACGAACCGAAACTAAACAAACCGAGCGGATCTCTAAATATCAGTGGATTGCCACTAGCATACACATAGAAGTTGACGCCAGCGCCGAACCTGGCTGGGTCCTCTTTTAAGAATCGCCCCACCATTGGGTCATAGAACCGCGACCGGTAGTAATAGAGCCCATCGCTGACCGGCAGACGGCCGGTGTACTGGATCGGGAAGGTGGTCATGGTGGTGCTCGATGACTGCCCGAACGGCTCGTAGCTGAAGGTTTCTACCGGATTGCCACTGGCATCCGTCGTGGCCACGGTGCTGTTGAGCGCATCGCGGGCGATGTAGGCTTGTTTGCCGTCGCTTGGTGTCACCACCAAGTGGTCATCGATGGCTCGACCGGTGAGGATGTCAAAGACATTGCCATTGCTGTCGCTCTGGCGCACGACATTGGTCAGGTCATCGACCAGGAAGTCGGTATCATTGTCACCCGCGGGACCTGCGACTCGCTGCGACATCAGATTATCGAAGGCATCGTAGGTGAAGTCCGTAACCGTGCCGTTTGGTTCACTGATGCGGGTCAGCCGGTTGCGGCTGTCCCAGGTGTAATCCGTGGTACCCTCGGGACCTGTCTTGGTCAGCCGGTTGCCGTTTTGGTCGTAGGTGTAGGTGAAGTCGCCGCGCCGCGTCAGCCGGTTGGCGGCATCGTATTCGGCATCGGCGCTTTGGGTGATGAAGGGTGCGCCCAGATCATTCTGCAGCGACTTCCGGTTGCCGACCTTGTCATAGCTGTAGGTCTGCCGGTCGATGACGCCGTTGGCGTTTTTGTGTTCGATGGACAGGATTCGGCTCAGGGCATCATAGCTCTGGGTGGTGGTCACGCCGTTGCCACGGTCGAGTTGAATGCGACGGTTGAGTGTGTCATAGGTGAAGTCGACGCTGGCCTGCGGGTTGGCGGCCGCGAGCAGGTTGCCGACCTTATCATAGCTGTAGGTCACCTCCGGCTGGCCAACCACCTGGCGCGACACTGTGCGGCTAATGGCATCGTAGGCGTAGTCGATCGAGCCATTGGCAGCGGTCTCACGCGTAAGCCTCCCCAGGGCGTCGTACTGGAAGGTCTGAACCCCGCTGGCGGAATCGTCGATGCGCACTTGGCGGCCGCGCGCATCGTAGCTGTTACGCACGATGCTGCCGTCGGCGTAGCTTTCCTGGATCAGGCGGTTCAGGGCATCGTAGGTAAAGGTATTGACCTGGCCGCGGCGGTCGGTGGTCTTGACGAGATTGCCGTTGAGGTCGTACTCGAAGGCCTCCGTCGCCCCGACCGCATCGGTGCGGCTGACCACCCGGTTCATCACGTCATAGGTGAAGGCCACGGTGTGGTTCTTGGCATCGGTGACCACGAGCAGGTTGCCGACGGCATCATAGCTGAAGGTCGTGGTCTGACCCTTCGCGTCGGTCTGGGAAACGATGCGGTCGAGCTTGTCGTAGACGATCTTCGTGCGACGCCCGAGGGGATCGACGGTTTCGATCAGGCGGCTGACCGCGTCGTAGCGGAACTGCGTGACGTTGCCCTGCGCATCGGTGGTCTTGACCAGGTTACCGAAGGCGTCGTAGGTCAGCGCCGTCTTGTTGCCCAGCGCATCCGTCACCTCGACCGGCAGGCCGCGACTGCTGTAGGCGAATCGCGTGGTATTGCCGTTGGCGTCGGTCGTCGTGAGCAGATTGCCCTGTGCGTCATAGCTGAATTGGCTAGTATTGCTGAGCGCATCGGTCACAGAGGTCGGTTTGTTGAAACGTGGATCATAAGTGAAACGGGTTTCATTTCCTAAGGCGTCGGTCTGCGTCACCACGTTGCCGCTGTCGTCGCGGGTCATGCTGACATTGCCGGCACTGACATCTCCACAGAATGCGCAGGTGGCATTACCGCGTTTGGCCAGCAGTTGGTTTCCACCGGGCTCACGCTCGAAGACCAGTTGCTGGCCGAGGGGATCAGTGACATCCAGCGGTTGCCCCTGAGGAGAGAAGCGATAGGTTGTTGTGTTGCCGCGGGCATCGGTGACCTCGGTTTTAATCACCGGGCTGAGTGCGACCGCTTCGTTGGTCAGACTGTAACGAAAGCGCATGACGCCACCGTCGGCGGCTATCTGCTTCCACACCCGTTCGTCGCGCACGGTGCGGGCGTCGTTCAGGCAAGCATCGCGCGCGGCTTGCGGCAGGGCGGCCAGGTCGTCGTCGGTGAGCCCCGTGGCACCGTTGCACGCCGGGCCGTAATACAGTCCATAGAAATTCTGCGCCACCAACACCCCACGAGCATCGGTAATGCTGGCCAGCAGGTTGGATTCCGTCGAGGGCGTAGGCCGCACATAGGTGTATTGCATCACACCGCCTTCGGCGTCAGTTACGGAGGCCAGTCGGCCGAAGGTGGTATAGCTGTACAGTACGGTGCGTCCGATGGGGTCGGCGATCTGGGTGATACGATTGCCGCTGTCGTAGCTGAGCTTCAGTTTGCGACCGACCGAATCAATGATCTCGGTGATCTGTACCAGATTGGACGGATTGCGCACCAGGGTGGTGGTGTTGCCGTTCAGATCGGTAATCGACTGCAATACCGAACCCAGTCTGAAGCCGCCCGGCACGAAATGAAATATGGTGCCGTCCTTGAAGGTGACATCGGCGGTCCCGTCTGTGTTCACCTTGAGCAATGCGCCACGCAGCGTCGGTTCGGTCGCATTGGTGAAAACACCGCCACCGTTATTGACCATCGGAAACTGGTTGCCTGCGGGTACGATGAAATTGATCACTGCACTATTCGGACTCGGGTTGGAGAGGTTCAGAAAGTAGCTGTAGTTGTGATTGCCGCCGATACCGAACGGCCCCGCATTGGTGGTCTGGGTGCGGTAGGTCCGCTGAATGGAAACGCCGCCGCCCGGAGCGGGAATGGCGACATCTGTTCGCTGTTCGATCACCAGCCCGGAAGCGAAATGCACAGGGTCGCCTCCGCAGGGTCCGTTGGGACAGGGATCGTTCTGGTTCGGTGCCGGACCGGCTGGGCCGTGCCAGTCGAAATGCACCAGGCCGAAGCGCTTGCCGGGATTGGCCGGATCTGGGTCGGGTACAATCTTGCGGCCGTCGTCGGACACGGTGCCGGTACCATAAGACACAATCCGCCCCTGGGTCGGGTCCAGCGTCATCAGTGTAACGTTTGTGGTTGGCGGCGTATTGATGGTATTGGGGAAAGTGACCGCGATGGGCTGATCAGCATTGGCGTTGGCCGGCTGAAACGCGACAATAAAGGGTGCCACTTCAGTGTCCGGCGGCATTTCATCCGGCAGACGGTCGACCGGTACTTCGATCGCGGTCAACGGGAACGGATCCGGTTGTGAGCCGTCTTTTAGTGTCAGCGTGGTGCCGGCGTAGACGGTCACCGACAGGTTCGGAATGGTCGAAAAGCGGAAGGTCTGATCCAGGTTGTGGTTCTGGATCACCATGACCGTTTCGCTGTTGTCGATACGCGGCAGGTGGATCAGTACCGGCGATTCGACGACCTGCCCGCTGAGTATTTCGTAGACCAGGTCGACGCCGGCATATTCCCCCGCGGGTGCCATAACGGTCGAACCGTCGTAACGAATCAGCTGCATTCCGACACAGGCGGCGGGCAGATTGGTGAAGGCGAAATTGCCCGCGGCGTCGGACTGGGTCTGCCCCGTACAGTTGGTGGCGTTGCCGGCATCGTCGATGCCCAGCAGCGTGACGGTCACGCCGGCCAACGGTGTCTGTTCGGGATCGGCGACCACTGTCCGACCGGTAAACGAGGTGGTAACGGGCTGGACATCCAGCGACACGGTGGCGGTCTTGTTCAGCGCGATGCCGTCCACGCTGGTGCTGGCGCTGATCTGCAGGCTGGCGGTCCCGGTCGGCTGGCCAGAAGGTGCGTCGAGCGTCAATACCGCCGACTGACCCGCAGCGATGCTCTGTGGGTTCAAGGTTGCGGTGACACCGGACGGCACGCCGCTGACGGCAAGATCCAAGGTCTGGGCAAAGTTGCTCACCGGATCGACACGGACATCCACACTGGCCGTCGCGCCCTGGATGAGCGCCACGGCCGAGGGGCTGGCCGAGAGTGTATAGTCGCTCGACGCGGTCACGGTGAGTGTGGGGCCGGAAGCACTGCTTTGGCCATTGACTGTGACATTGACACCGCCCGTGGCGGCCGAGGCCGGTATCGTGAAGCTGATCGTGGAGGCATCGAAACTCGATACCGGCGCACTGACCGTACCGCCTCCCTGCTTTGCCAGTGTGACCAGAGGTTGCGCTCCAGAGCGGGCGGCAAAATTGCTGCCGCTGAGGCTGATCAGGTCGCCGGGCGCGCCGGAGTTGGGTGAAATGCCGCTGATCTGCGGTACTGGCAGGGGCGGGATGCGCTCGACGGTGATCGACGCGCTGGTCGTATTGCCGGCGCCGTCCGTGGCCACCACGGTAACGAGGTTACTGCCCTGCCCCAGCGCGATCGACAGCGCAAAGGCATCGCCGCTCAGGACGGCGGCTGAGCCGTTGACCGTCACCCCGGCCAGGGCCGTTTCATCGCTGGCGGTGCCGGTGATGGTGATGGACGCTGTATCAACCTGGACGCCGTCCACGGTGGTGACCGAGAGCTGTGGTGGCGTGGTATCCCCAGCCGGCGGCGAAACGGGCGTTCCCTGTATATCGTAGCTCAGCGCGCCCTCGACAAACGGGAAACGCCGGTCCTGACGGAAGATGATGGTATCGCTGCTGGTTACCGTGGCGCCAGCCGGCACATCGCCAAAAGTGAGCGCGCCATCAACAATGGTTGTCTGCGGAAAGCTGCTGGTTACCGTGGCGGTGACGTTCTGGAAGTCATCGGGACCGGTATTGGTGATCTCGACCTGGTAGGTGTAATTGAGGACCGTGCGTCCGACGCGCTGCTTGCTGACCAGGGTCAGATTGCCAACGACCAGATCGGCGCACACGGGCGCCATCCATAGCAGGCAACCGACGAAAGCGATAAAACGCTGCAACCGCTGTTCCATGAAACCACTCCCTTTTTCTTGCTTGTTCATTCCCGGTTGCGCGGTATCTGAACATCCTTTTCCGCACACCCTGTGCCACGGTCTGCCGCGACGATACTGCGGCAGTATTATGTCGTCAACTCTATCGAACGCTTATGCCTGTTATTCGTGCCGGCGCCCACCAGGCCGAGCAGGCCGGAACCGAACAGCCAGAGCGCGGCGGGCACGGGCACAGACGCCAATTGGCTCGTGCCGGAATCCAGCGTGTTAAAGGTGAGGGGATCGACGATGTCGAACGGCTGTGCGCCGGGCGTACCCACACCGAGGAAATCGAACTGCACGCCGAACCCGCTGAGCGCACCACCCGGCGCGATGCCGGCTGCCACTGTCAGCGCCAGCGCATCGTAGAAGCCATCATCGGGAAGACCGGGGTCGGGCTGGATGACCAGCGGGTCCCAGCCGGCGGGCGTCGCTGTGGCCACGAGGTTTTCGTAGAGGGCCAGATCGAAAAAGATGGTGAACTCTTCGATGTCCTGCGCCAGGGTGTCGTTGCTGACGCTGTAGGTATATTCCCAGGTGTTGCCCGAAATATTCGCCAGGTCGTAAGTCACGGTGGTTGCCCATACCGGCAGGGTCATGGCTAACCCCAAGGCCCCGATCAGCCTGCTGATTTTATTGTTCATTATGTAACTCCTCCGAACCCGGCAGCATGACCTTGCTGCTTCTGCGTTAAATCCAGATTATACTGATTAACTATGAGCAATTTTTGGGCCATTGCTGTTTTTTCTTGAAAAACAAGGCAGTAAAAATGGTAGAAAACCCGGGATTGTAAAAAATCACGACACCTGGTCAAGGGATTGATCTGAGTCACTAATGATCTCAGCCAATTTGTCTAGCAGATTCAGAAAGATGGATCAACTCAAGCGATACGTTGGCGTTGTCAGAAAATCCGGCTCATTCGAATGAACCATGGTTGCAAACGTAATACGTTCAACGCGGAGCTCAGCGCCTAAGGTACGCCGCCTGCCCGACGATGCCGGTCAGGATTTTTACCAGCAGTTTCGATTGACATTTGGCGCCGGTTTTTTTGAATATGCCGCTCAGGTGCGAGCGCGCCGTTGGCATGGCGATGTCGAGGGTCTCCGTACACTCCCTGAGCGTCAGGCCCTTGACCAGGCATTCGGCCAGCCTGGCTTCGGCCGCGGTCAAACCGTAGTGTTTTCGCAAACTGTCATCGATGGATATATCCGTCCACCAATTGAAATAGAGACATACCATTGCCGTTGATGCGTCATCCGGCAGGGGTAACAGCATGACATCCAATGCGAGCCCTGCAGGCGTATGCGGCAGTCGCAGGGTATCTTCGCCACACCTGCCTGCCTCGAAAAGCGACTTGAGCGCATCAAGCGCTCCGGCATAGGGACTGTCCAGTACCCCGTCACGAATGGTCAGCCCGATGGACTGACTGAGCACAGCCTCGGCGGCGTCATTGCAAAAAAGCACGCACAACCGATCATCGACCACGAGTAACGGTATACGCAGGCGGTTCAGTGCAGCCCTGGATATGTCGGCGATACTGCCGTCAGTCCGGCCAGGTAAATACTCGGTGATCTCGTGGCCGTATATATTGATATGTCCGTCAATCCCGGAACGCCGATATGACCATTTGAATACTCGTTGATCGAAACGGTTCGTGGCGCGTATTTCATTATCACCGCCCAGGCATGCACCGACCAGTGCGTTGTGCTCATCGGGCAGCAGTTCCGCCATGGTCCGGCAGGTAAACTCATCAACGAGCGCGGTTGCCGCCGGATTGCAGAACACGACAGTACCGTCGTTCCGGCAACACAGAACAGGATCAGGATTAGCATCCGGCAGGCCCGACTTGTAATTTTTGTTCGCGTCCACAGACGGTAAATGTAGCACGATTCTTGATAGCTTTTAGCCACTACACGCCGAGCCACAGCCAAAATGGTGAACGCCACGGAGTAACACCCACAGCGGTTAGTAGTGGTCGACCTATAGTCGAGAAGGTTACGAATCACCGACTGTCGGGTTTTTGCCCGGCAAAATCCCGTCAGCAATTGCACTGAAACGAAAAACGGCTTGGCACTGCCGTGCTAAGCCGTTGAAGTACGTAAACGAATTTGGTAGCGGGGACAGGATTTGAACCTACGACCTTCGGGTTATTGATTCTGCATCCGCCTGGCACGTGATCGTTGAAATGGCAGACGATTTCCGGTGTTTTTCATGCAAGATAGGCCCCACAGATTTTCTTGTAAAACAAATGGTTATGGATTTCCATCCGGCGCCAGCTCTATGCAGCTGTAAAAACTACCGACAGCGCCGTCCGCATCCGGTCGGGACAAGCCTCTGTTTTCGCAGGGTTTGCACCGGATTACGGGCCGTCAAATCAGCCGACAGGGTTGATGGTCCGGAACCCTAATACACGCGGGCAGCCGGACGGTGAGCGATGGGTTTCAGCGCGCTTGAGATGTCCTGCCGGGACGGAGAGGGCTCGAACCTCAAAGATTTCTTGAACGTGCTTGCCGTAACGGCGACCGTCAGCGCGAATAATGCCGCAAACGGCAAAATGATGAAGGTCGGGTGCAGGCTGAACGGCAAGGTAAGATAGGTGACCCAGGTCAACACGACCAGCGGTAGTGCCGCCTTCTTTGCATAGCAAAGAGCTCCACACCGCGACGCATCCGGCGAGGATGGCGCGAACCGATACCTCCCTGGCTGCTGAAACAGCCAAAAAGACCGATAACAATGATTAGCAAAGATTGCTATA
>Ga0114931_10011133_pt1 | contig 10661 bp, 11 predicted proteins | sample 2SBtaG_FD_89579 | JGI IMG/M metagenome (GOLD analysis project Ga0114931, IMG submission 89579) | Deep subsurface microbial communities from Kolumbo volcano to uncover new lineages of life (NeLLi) - 2SBTROV14_V59a metaG | ecosystem: Environmental > Aquatic > Marine > Volcanic | place: Kolumbo...
AACACCCAAGATAGTACGTTTTTGTTCGGTTATGGTCCCTTTCCCGCCACACACCGAACACGTTTTGGTGCCTTTGTCTTTGTCATAACCCGCCCCGTTACATTTTTTGCACGCAACAAACGTACGGAACGAAATATCCTTTTTGGTACCCTCAAATGCTTCCTTGAGCGAGATGTCCAGCACAACCTGCACATCACTTCCCCGTTTGGGAGAGCGACGCGTACGTCCACCGCCAAAAATAGAGCCAAATAAATCCTCCAAATCAATACCCGCTCCATTCATATCCCCCATACCCTGCCAGAACCCAAAACCACTGGGATCAAAACCACCAAATCCACCTCCGGGCTGAGGACCCGCTCCGGAAAACGCGGAACTGCCAAATTGGTCGTATTGAGAGCGCTTTTGATCGTTGGAAAGCACTTGATATGCCTCGTTGATTTCTTTAAATTTCTTTTCATCCCCGCCTTTTTTGTCGGGATGATATTTGTGTGCCAAGCGACGAAACGCTTTTTTTATATCATCTTTGGATGCATTTTTATCAACACCCAAAACCTTGTAATAATCTTTTTTCATACATTAAAAAAATCTATGTATGTCCTGAATAGTAACTGCCACCAACAAAGCAATGATTAACAGAAATCCTGCCGAGTTAACCCACTGCTGAACTCGCGTGCTTACCGGAGAGCCCTTAATCTTTTCAATTCCTAAAAATACGATGCGTCCACCATCAAGCGCCGGGAATGGAAAAATATTAAGTGCGGCAAGGTTAATAGAAATTAAGGCAACAATATTTGCAAGATATATCCAGCCAAATCCGGCTGCGCGCGTAGTAACTTGGAATATTCCTACAGGACCGGCAATCTGTGAGAACAAATTCCCGCCCGTTACAATACTGGCAATAAGCTTAAACAGCATAATGAAAATAAGGGTAAACATAGAAGCGGCTGTTGCCAGCGCATCCCAAATTGCCTTATACCACACTACGCTTTTAGTCTGCCCTTCTATGAGCCCGACGCCCAGCGCCCCTTCTCCGGAAGGAGGATTAGTACGCGGTGTGGCAATAACATTTAATTCCTTGCCTCCTCGGTTGAGCTGAAGTGATATCTGCTCTCCCTTATGCTCGTTAACATATGAGATAAAATCATTAACGCTGTTGTATCCTTCCAAAAAGTCACCAGCCTCAATTCCGACCTGAGACGCGGGAGAATCCTGCGCTACCTGGCTGATAACAATATGCTTGGGGATTCCAAACGAAAAAACAGGGATAAGAATCAAAAATCCCAGCAAAAAATTCATCGCCACGCCACCGCAAAGCACCAGCACGCGCTGCCAAATCGGTTTTTGGTCAAACCAGTTCTTTTTGTTTCCGGTGACACCATGTCATTTTCTTCGGACCCGTCCTCGCCAGCGATTTTAACAAATCCGCCCAGCGGAATAGCGTTAATGCTATAGACCGTATCACCACGCTTGCGAGAAAACAGGCGCGGAGGGAATCCGACGCCAAACTCGTCCACTTGCATGCCAAAAAACCGAGCGGCGATAAAATGCCCGAGTTCATGCACCAGCACAAGCACCGCAAAAACAGCTATAAAGATAAGTATGTTTACAATCATAATAGAAATAGCATTACAACCCAATATCGGCCAGTTTGCGTTTGACTAATTCTTCCAACTTTTCGTTAAATTCCTCCATTTTATCCTGTACCGAGTCCATTATATTCCGCCTATCATCTTCGGTTAGATCGCCGTCCTGTTCTTGCTGGTCAATGTCTTTTTTGATTTTGTCTCGCGCAACACGCGAGCGAATGCGAGCCTCCTCAGTCTTTTGACGTATAATCTTTTCCAACTCTGCTCGGCGCTCTTGAGTCAAATCAGGAAGATTACAATGAATGACATTACCATCCCGCGCGGTTTGAATATTAAGTTTTTGAGCGATTGCATTTTCAGCCGCTGCGGCACTGTTAGCATCCCACACCTGCACCTGTATCTCGCGGGGTGGGATAACAGAAATTGATCCAAGCTGCTTGATTGGCACGTGTTGTTCAAAATATTCAACCATAATGTCCTCCACAAGGGCAGGCGTGGGACGCGCGCCACGGATAGAAGCAATTTCCTCCTTAAACGCAACCACAGCATCATCCAATTGCTTTTCCAAATACTTAATAACCTCTTTTTGCATATTCACATTCTACCCTAACAACATACAAAATGTCCAATCTACAGCATCTAAAAAAACAGACACTATGATATATCATAGTGTCTGTTTGATTCACATTTATAGTCAGTACAAACTTACTGACCAAGAATTACACGTCCTCCGACAAAGTAAAAATTTGCAATCTTGAACGTGTTATTCAAGTCTTGGATGTGCCAATTTTCACCTCCATCATGGCTTATAAACATACGCGTTCCCGAAACAACATAAAGAGCATCATTATGCACCGCAAACGCGTCAATGGACTCGGTCGTTAACGGAATAGTTTTTAACAAAGCAAAAGTCGTGCCGTGATCTAAGCTCTTGTAGACCTTATTGTCCGAAAGTACATACAATGTTCCGACGCTATTCCATGACGGCGTCTGCACCACTCCGGATCCAAATAGCCCTGAAAATCCCTGGCGCGGAACTTTAACTTGAGTAAATTCACTTGGAAATTGAGTAGAGTGCAACAGTTTATCGGAACTTAATTGTATGTACATACCGCTTGATGTCGGATAAAAATGCACAACAGATTTTGAGAATGCATTCACCACCTTTGCATAATCATAAGCAAGATTATATCGGATCAGCTGACCGGTAGACATTCCCAAATATAGCACATGACCGTTACGATACATCGCGTAAGGCACCTCTCCTGCAAAATCAACAATTCTGTTTAATGTAAAGAATGAGTCATCTGTGCGATACACGCTCCCTACACCATTTTCAAACACCGACACCAGAAATGATGTGCCATCGCTTGAATATGGAAGGACGGAAAACACCAAAGAATCGCCGGTGATTTCATTGTCAGAAGTAACAAAACGATTCCAGGTCAGCCCTCCATCACGGCTTAAAAATAACCCGTGATCGGTGCCGGCCCAGAAGATATTCCGATCCTGTCCGCGCACGACATTAAATAATCGCGTGACGGTATGCTGATCGGTAATCATCGTATGCACGTTTTTAAAGTTATCAAATGACACCAAAAACTTTCCACCACCACCAAACGCAGCCGGATCCACGGCGGCTAACGCGGTTGCAAAAAGATGTGATGAGGATTGATACGCAGAGGATACGGGGGCGGCAACCAATGACAAACCAAAGAGGGCTCCAAAGATCCCTAAAATAACTAGTGCCGAGATGATGAATTTATTGTCCATAGGGTATTTATAAGATGAATACGTTTATTGAGTCGCAGTGTGCGTAAAAAGAATATTGTGTTTGCGATAGCGTTAAGAGCAGTTACATTCTGCTCCACATTTACTCGTGCGCGCATCTCCAGTGCCTCCAAAAATATATCAACCGCCTCAGGAAATTCTTGGAATAGCGCTAAAACATCGTCAGCAATGCGCTCAATAGCGCGACTGTAGGCGATTTTTCCGCTCATTGCACGATCGGCAAGAGCTTCAACACGAGCGCGATGATCATTTTCTTCTAACATATGGCGCACGGCGCCAATACGCCCATTTGCCATAGCAACAATGTGTGCGACTTTTTCGTTGCTTATTTTACCATATTTATTCAAAAAGTCAAGTATCTGATTATCCGACACTCTGCCGATGTGTATAGTGGCAAATCGCGATAGAACGGTTGGCAATAGCATAGTTGTATTATCCACGGTTACCAGAATCAATCCGTGCGACGGCGGTTCCTCCAACACCTTTAACAACGCGTTCTGCGCGATAGGCGTGAGCCATCCGGCGTCTTCAATAATAATACAACGATACTTTGAAAAGACCGGTTTTTGATATAAAAATCGCTCCGCTTCGCGCACTAAATCAATGCCAAGCGATTCCTTCATTTCTTCCTCGTCTTCGCTGGCGCGCTCGCGATTGACAATCATCGTTTCCCGCAAATCCTTTTCTGGCTCATTAAACACGCCGGTTTCCACATATGAAGCGAGCGCGCGAGCAAACGACCCCTTGCCCACTCCCTTGCGACCGAAAAAAAGATACGCGTGAAAAAGCCCACCGCTATCGGCAAGACGCTTAAAATCGTTTTCCAGTTCCTTGTGCATTACCATGCAATCATTATATCCTTTATTGCCGTATATAAAAATACAGAGTTAACTCATCAGTTAACTCTGTACTTTTTCTTTGTTGTCTATATATACTATCTTTTATTCAAAAGTGTACGTTTATAAACATCCAGGTGGCTTAAAATAAGCCCCGTACCTTTGGCTACACAAAACAACGGCTCTTCGGCAACGTATGAGTTAACACCCAATGATTTTTTAATAAACAACGGCAGGTTGGCAATCTGTGCACCTCCGCCGGAGAGAATAATCCCCTTTTCCATAATATCTGCCACCAGTTCGGGGGGCGTGTCGTTAAACACATTCTGAACTTCACTAATAATATCGCTTAAGTGCGGGTGCAGAGCTTCTGCAATTTCGTTGGAATTGACAACCAAATCTTTCGGAAGACCGGTTGATACATCACGTCCGCGAATCTGATATTCTTTTTTGGAACGCATCGTAGTTGCCGAACTAATGTTAATTTTTACCTTCTCGGCGGTCTGCTCACCGATATATAAAGAATATTTCTTCTTTATATATTCTGTAATTGCTTGGTCAAATTTATTGCCGGCAATACGCACGCTTGCCCAGGAAACGATGTTGCCCAGCGACACCACCGCAACTTCAGAGGTTCCGCCACCAATATTGATAATCATATTCCCCGAATGGGCGTTAATCGGGATACCCGCCCCCAGCGCCGCCAAAATAGGCTCGCGCACAGGATGGGCCTCCTTGGCACCCGCCTCTCGCGCCGCATTTTTGACCGCGCGTCGTTCGGTCTGGGTAATGCCGGCCGGAACCGAAACCACTACATCTGGTTTAAAAAACGTCCCCAAAGCTCCTACCGCCTTGTTGATGAAATATTTGAGTAGGGCCTTGGTAATATAATAATCGGCAATCACGCCGTCTTTTAGTGGCTTGTAGGATACTATGTCTGATGGAGTTTTGCCGATCATCTCCTTTGCCTCTTTTCCAACTGCCAGCACTTTCTGATCGGGTACACTTAAGGCAACGATAGTTGGTTCGTTTATGATAAACCCTTTACGGGGAACAAATACCACGGTATTGGCAGTCCCCAAGTCAATTCCTATTTTTCGTGTCAGCATAGTTTATAACCCATATCATACGGGTTTTTTTATGTTTTTACAACAGAACAAGGGCTATGAAACACTACGCTCAATATTACCTCCCAGCGCGCGGATACGCTCATCTAATCGCTCATAACCACGATCAATCTCATCAACCCCGTCAATTTCAGATTCTCCTTTAGCCACTAGCGCCGCCACCACGTGTGCCATGCCGGACCGTAAATCACGCACGCGCAATTTCGCGCCTTTAATCTTGCTCGGCCCTTTAATAAGAGCGCTGTGATAAAACCCATTTCTATAAAACCGACATGGCTTGCCAAGACAACTTTTCAAAACATGTATGTCAGCCCCCATGCCATTTAAATCTTGAGCGTATCCAAATCTGTCTTCATAAATCGTTTCGTGGATAATGGACGACCCATTTGCCTGAGTTAAAAGCACCGCCATCGGCTGTTGCCAATCGGTCATAAACCCCGGATGAGTGTCTGTTTCAATTTCGGTAGATACAAGGTCTCCTTCTTTGAAAAATGTGATGGAATCGTCCTTGATAGTAAATCCTGCGCCTATTTTGCGCAAAGTGTTAAGAAACGTTATCAAATGCTGTTGTCCGATACCCTTCAACATTACCGATCCACCGGTCGCCACTCCCAATACGGCAAATGAAATCGCCTCATTACGGTCAGGTAAAATAGTATGCTTGGCCCCGTTAAGTTGATCAACTCCATCAATATAAATCATGCGACCTGCACCCATGCCAATAATCGCGCCCATTTTCTGCAATAATTGTATTACATCTAATACCTCCGGCTCCATGGCGGCATTTTCAATGACGGTTCGCCCCTTGGCAAGCACAGCGGCCAACATGGCATTCTCGGTCGCACCGACGCTTGGAAACCGAAATGTAATATTAGCACCCGACAACCCCTTGGGGGCAGATGCGTCAAATCCGTCGCGAGTTTCCTTAACCCGCGCGCCAAGTGCGGTCAACGCCGCGATGTGCAGATCCACGGGTCGCGGTCCGATTTTGTCCCCTCCCATCACAGGCACAAATGCCTTTCCTTTGCGCGCCAATAGTGGACCTAGGGCAAGAATGGGGATACGGTTACGTCGTGTCAAATCAGGAGCACGATGACCTATCATTTTCGGCGTATGGATAGATAGTCGGTGCGCTTTTTTATCAACGCTGATATGGCTACCAAGCCCCTCACAAAGTTCGGCGGTAATGTCTGTATCGCCAATAATGGGAAAATTGTCTAAAACAACCGGTTCATCGGTTAGTAAAGAAGCAATCATCATTTTGGTCGCCGCATTTTTGGCGCCACGAATACGAACCTCGCCTGACAACGCCCTCCCGCCTTGAATAATGAATTTCATGGGGTGTATGATAAGTATACGTTAATAACAATACACGCACGCATAGTATTTTACAAACATGTCATTTTCGTTCCGAAAAAAACTTTTTGTGCTTTTTGTCATCCTTTTTGTAATCGTGGGAGTCATCACAATACTCTGGGCAAGAGGATATAGATTTGATTTTGAACAATGGTCGCTAGTAAAAACCGGAGCATTGTATGTACAATACACCCCACATCCGGCACAGATGTTTTTAAACAAAAAACCACAAAAAGACACCTCTGGAATTGTACGGCGCGGCACTCTTATTTCCGACATCCTGCCAAAATCTTACCGCTTTCTGATTACTAAAGATGGATATTGGGATTATGAAAAAAACATTATCGTATCTTCAGCAGAGGTTACGCGTCTAAACAACATCACCCTCATCCCTAAACAAATCGCATTTAAGACCATTGCCGAAGGCATCAAAGGAGACAAGATCGTTGATATCTCCGATAATCAGGGAATTATTACTCTGGACACCAAAAAAGATATCTACTACAACTGCCCATTGAGCCCTCTCTCCACTTGCACAAATCTTACCACCAAAATAAAAACATTGGTAAAGGGCACAATCCACAACATCTCCTTCTACCCACATGAATCAACAGTCTTTTTGGTCAATACATCGTTGGGCGTGTATCGCGCCAATATTGCCGTAAACGAGGCAAAAGCGCTCTACAAGGGCTTATTTATTTTCGCCGACATTGCTCAAAATAATCTTTACGTTGCTGGGCCAAAAATCGTTACCACAACCGACATCGCTACATCATCCGACAAACGCCCCCAGACCGATATTACAATCTATGATCTTTCACTAAGCTCGCAAGCCGGGACTGTACATCTACCATTTGACCCAAATACAATCTCCAATATTGCCATTTCCCCATCAATGATTGCCATTCTTTTGCAGAACGGTCAGCTTTTTCTATATGACCAAAACGAAAAATCCTTACGCTCTATTGCAGACGCCGTACATCAAGTAAAATTTTCACCCGATGGAGGAAAGCTTCTCTATCAAGATAAAGACGGCAAGGTATTTGTCTACTTTGTTCAAGAAGATATCGCCTCGCTGGACAGGCAAGCCGGTGATAAAATGCAACTTGCATTAATTGATATCGCACACATCCAAAACATTGTATGGAATGATGGTTATCATCTGGTGCTCACATACCCGAACAAAATTACATTAGCCGAAATCAGCCCATTCCAACCTAACAACCAATACCCTCTATTTACAAATACAGCAAGCACTACCGACACATTCTTTAAAAACAGAACTCTTTATGCAAAAACCGGCGACTTTTTGAAACAATACCAAATCGGCTCATAACAATATTAAAAAACGACCCTCGGGTCGTCTTTTATTTTTAAAAAATACCTTTATTCTTTTTTAAAACTTAAGAGCGCCGCATAAAACGCAACAATACCATCCCCGCTCCCGTACCACCAACAATGTCCATCAAAAGATCTTTCATTGTGTCTGCAACATTCCCCTGCAATGGAACACCGGTAATATGGGTAAGTATAAATTCAAAAAACTCCCACAACACCCCAACAAACACTGCAAATGCAATAACAAGCACCAGCACCTTTAAATATTCAACGGGATGTGTGTATGCCTCGTGGCGCACTACGCCGGTAAAAATAACTAAAAACAATCCACCAACCCATACTCCACCGGCAATATGCATAACAATATCTAACCACCACACCGTATTAAACAAGCCAAACCACAATGCCACCACATATACAATTACGATGGCAACAAAAAGCGTGACCAAAAATTTAGAAAGAGGCTTCATGTGCTATTATCGTTTTGACCATTGCGGAGCACGGCGTGCTTTTTTAAGGCCATATTTTTTACGCTCCACCATGCGCGGATCGCGTGTTAGAAACCCAAATATTTTGAGTTTTTTCTTAATATCTGCGTTGTGTGCCACCAATGCTCGTGCCAAACCATGCACAATTGCCTGCGCTTGAGCAGAAACGCCACTGCCATTTACTTTGACGGTAATGTCAAACTCGCCCAGCTCTTCTACCTTGGTTAAGACATTAAAAATAAGATCACGGTGTTCCTTTTGCGGAAAGTATTGCTCAATAATGCGTCCATTAATCGTGACGCTGTGCTTTTTTTTGTCGCTTGGGGTAATGCGCACGCGTGCCACTGCGGTCTTGCGACGCCCCACACCCTCTACATATTTCTTTGTTTTCGGCTTTGTAGCTGTCTTTTTTTCAGCTGATTTTTTGGCAACGTGTTTTTTTGTAGCAGGTTTTTTTGTTGTTTCCTTTTTTGCTGTTGGCATAATTTTATTCAAATACTATATGTTTCATACGACGCGCGCGCAAGCGATTTTTTGGTAACATGCGCTCCACCGCGCGACGTAAAACCCATTGTTTTCCACGTACCGCGACTACTTTTTTGTATGAACGCTCTTTAAGATGTCCGATCTGGGTGGTATGAGAATAATATATTTTCTTCTCCTCCTTATCTCCGCTCACCTCCAAATCATCAATATTTTTTATTATTGCACGATCATCGCCTTCTTTGGATGGATCATAAGATGGATTCTTCTTTCCTTGCAAAATAAGCGCAATTTCTGTCGCGATTCTTCCGAGGCGTTTACTTTTGCAATCAATTGTGTAGTCCATAATAGAAAGATAATCTCTAAAATATTTTCGAATTATTTTGATATATTTGTAGTTTCGTATCGGTTCTTACTTACGTCCTTCGGCAATTTCTTGTTCAATATTCTTAGGAACTTCTGCATAATGAGCAAACTCCATCGTAGAATATCCTCTACCCTGAGTTGCTGATCGCAATTCGGTTACATAACCAAACATCTCCGAAAGTGGCACCAGCGCATTGATCACTTTCATAGTATCACGATCTTCTAATTCTTCAATGTGTCCACGCTTCGCGTTAATACCTCCGGTAACATCTCCCATATATTCGGCAGGTACAACGACCTGCACCTTCATGATTGGCTCCAACATTACCGGCTTGGCGCGTTTGACAGCTTCCTGTAATGCCATAGAACCGGCAATCTTAAATGCACCTTCTGACGAGTCCACTTCGTGGAACGATCCATCAAAAAGCGTCACGCGAATATCCACCAGTGGATATCCGGCCAACACACCCTTGTCCATTGCTTCTTTGATACCTTTCTTCACAGCAGGAATAAATTCTTGCGGAATTACACCTCCTTTAATTTCATCAATAAACTCATATCCGCCACCTTTTTCATTCGGCTCAACACGAAGTTTCACGTGGCCATACTGTCCACGACCTCCGGACTGACGAATATATTTGCCTTCCGCTTCTGCCTCGGTTGTAATTGTTTCCTTGTAAGATACGCGCGGACGGCCGATATCAGCCTCCACACCAAATTCTCTCTTCATACGATCCACTAAAATATCCAAATGCAACTCTCCCATGCCGGCGATAATGGTTTCGCCAGAGTCAGGATCGGAGCTGACGCGAAACGTCGGATCCTCATCAGAAAGACGCTTGAGCGCCATACCAAGCTTCTCTTGGTCGGCTTTGGTTTTTGGTTCAATCTTCATATTAATAACCGGCTCTGCAAACGTAATCTGTTCCAAAATAATAGGATGTTCCGGGTCTGACAATGTATCTCCGGTAGAGGTGTTTTTCAACCCCACGATGGCGCCTAAGTCGCCGGAATACATTTCTTCCACATCTTCACGATGATTGGCGTGCATGCGCACAATACGCCCTACACGTTCTTTATTGTTCTTACTCGCGTTCAAAACATAGGTGCCTTTTTTCATAATTCCGCTGTATACACGGAAATAAGTCAAATTTCCCACATACGTATCGGTGGCAATTTTAAACGCCATAGCCGTAAGTGGTTCATTATCATCGGGTACACGAGTAATGGTTTCATTGCTTTTTGGGTCAACTCCCTCAATGGGCTTGAGCTCAACAATATCGGTATGTG
>Ga0114931_10011134_pt1 | contig 10660 bp, 17 predicted proteins | sample 2SBtaG_FD_89579 | JGI IMG/M metagenome (GOLD analysis project Ga0114931, IMG submission 89579) | Deep subsurface microbial communities from Kolumbo volcano to uncover new lineages of life (NeLLi) - 2SBTROV14_V59a metaG | ecosystem: Environmental > Aquatic > Marine > Volcanic | place: Kolumbo...
ACATGAAATTCTTTGATGTATTTTGGTCTTGACAAAAATACTAATTGATCTCTATCTGTTACAAAGGATGTGTCTGGCTCTTGAAAAGGATTATCTCCATTGTAAACATAAAGCTCTCCATTTCCTGAACACGTATTTAATTCTATTTTTGTTAATTCTGTTTGTCCTGTCGCAATTGCGTTAGTGGCAAGCAGTAAAACTAAGATGAACATTAAGCAACTTAAGTTTATTATCTTCATTTTATTTTTAACCCCCATTAATCTAAAATAATCTGTATTGTATTCTTTTTTAGAGGAGAATACTTAGTTATATATAAATTTTACCCTATTCACTATTTTTAAATAGTGACTGATTTTGTCGTGCATAAACCTACTATTTTAAATGTTTATTAGCTAGTCTTATGAAAAATGAAGAAAAATATGATGATTTTTACGATTTTTTTACTCTTTTTACTTGTTTTTTCCGGTTGTAAAACTGTTGACGAAAAAACAAAAGCAAAAGAACTAGCAATAAAAGAAATAAAAAAATCAAATGAATATATTGAATCTCAAGGAAAAAATATTGAAATGCTTAATTATTCAAAACAAGATTGCAACGGATGTCATATCGTAAAAATAAAATATTCTAATTCTAATAACGAAGAAAAAATTTACGTTGTACAAATAAGAAATTGGGTAGTATATCATATTAACGAAGAACTAACTGCGCCAAACATATAAAATATGGTGCTGTTTTTAGATTTCAGATTAACAAAAAAGCTGTTATGGGCCCTCCCAGGATCGAACTGGGGATCTCCCGCGAGTCGGGCGAGCGTCATAGCCACTAGACCAAGAGCCCAAGATTGATTTTTTCGTGCTGTCTTGTGCAGCACTAGCGCTTGTGTTCAATAAGCAAAACTATTGGACCAAGAGCCCAAGATTATGTTTGAGAATTATTTTCATTTTATATGTGTTTTGTTATTTGTACTTTAACAATTTATTATAATCGTTGTGATTTTGAATTTTTAGAACAAAAATATATATCTCTATTTTAGAACCTTCCATTGTATAAAGCAGTCTCCAATAATTTGACAATTCTATTCTATAGAGGTTTTGTATTCCTATACTTTTTAGTTCGTCAGGTATTAGTTTTTTTGATATTGGTTGTCCATGCTGAGGATTTAATTTTAATAATTCGATGCTTCGTTCTACTGATTTTATTATTGTTTTGGAATTTTTGTCTTTACGATTTTTTAATTCAAGATACTTTTTCTTTGCTTGTCCCTTTAGAAAAACTCTAACTTTTTTTTGTTTCACATGTTTTAACATATTTGTTTTTTATATGCAGACGAGACGAGGCAAGACTACTTACTTTAGTTGGTAGATATATCATACGACTCGTCTCTTGGCATCGCAGAAACTCGCTTTTTAGAAAATGCGTCGCACCACGTCCTTTAGGGCATTGGTAGCATTTTCGCGAGTTTCTTACGATATGTTTGAGCACAATAATTTCGAAAAATATCCGGTTATATTTCTAAAGAATTATTTTTCATCTTGTTAAGATGTTTTTTGTCGACAAAAACCCATTGAATTCCTTTTGGACCGTATATTATTTTATTGCTTTCCCATAAATATTCTAATATTTTTTTTAGTGTCTGATGCATTATTTGTTTTGGTAACTTTTTTTTTATTTCAGAAATTTTTAGAGGTAAATCTCTATTTTTTTTCAAAACTTTTTCTACCATTAAAATAGTTCCTAGGTTTGGTTGTCTTTCCATTTTAGTATCTATTGATATCAAAAAGTTATCATATTATATAAATTTTGTTATTTGTCAGAATACATATCATTGTAAAATTTTGTAGCAAAACTATAAGCCTCGCCGTAACTTTCAAAATTATGGATTAATTCTGAAGGAATAAAATCTTTACCTAATTGTTCATATAGCTTTATTTCACTTCTTGCTCTTAAGTACCCTTTACTTAAACTACTGACAATTAATTCGAGTTCATAATCTTGAAAATAAGTATTTAGTAAAATATTAGAAACCCTATCAGGATTTATATAATCAACATTGTTTCCATAATAATGAAATGTATCTACAATATCATGATTATCAATACAATGAACGTTTTCTTCAATAGTTTTTAGAGAATACTGAGGATAACTAGGTAATCTGCCATTCATAATAAGAAGAAATACCTTCAACTATAAAAATATTTACTCAACTAAAGTTTCTAAAATAACTGCGAATGCTGGTCTTGTAATTAAAACTCCAATTGTAACTCCTGCAATTGTTGTAAGTGCAAAACCTTTCAAAAGTCCTGCGCCTGCAAACCAAAGTGGAATCATTGCAACAACTAAAGTAAAGTATGAAGCCATAATAATAAAGAAAGCTTTCTTAAGTTTTTGTTTCCAATCATAATTTTCTTTCTTTTTAGCACCTTGTGCTAATGTCTCATCTGTTATAACAATTTGATCGTCAACACCCGAACCAATCGCGATAATAATAGCTGCAATTGCAACCATGTCTATTTTCCATCCAATCATTGATGCAAAACCTAAAAGAATTATAACTTCAGAAAGCATCGTAAGAGCCATAGGCGCAGCAATTTTCCATTCTCTATATCTTATTGTAACAACTAATATAACAACAAGAACTGCCATAAGTCCTGCTAAAATAGCATTTTTAATAAAGCTTGAACCAAGAGCTGGACTGATTGTATCTGTTTTAACAATGTCTAATTTTACAGGAAGACTTCCTGTGATAAGAATTGTTTGAAGTCTTTTCATATTGTTAAGTGCGTCTGTTCTTGCAGAATCTTTGTCAGAGCCAATTCCTGAACCAGATATTTGAATATTAGTTACAGCGTTTCCTTTTAGTCCTGCTCCTATTCTTAATTGATCAACAAGTTCATCATCTAAGTATAAAGATAAATTTTCAGTTAAATAACCTTCTGCACTATTAATGCCTGCATCAACAACGCCAAGATTTGCAGTTGCTGCTGCTTGAGCTTCCGCAGCACGTTGACTTAATGTAATTGAGAATCTAAATCTACAAAATATTTGTCCATCGCCGTTAGGAACACAAGCATCGTGATCAACTGTGGAACATGATGCTGTTCTACAAACATAAAGTACATCTTTGTTTCCTCCTTCAAAAATGGTTTCTTGTCCTACTTTTGCTTCGAATTTTCCTTGTTCTGTTAAGAGATTTTTAATTTCTTCTTCATTAACTCCTGCAATTTCTACTGAGATAAACGTATTTCCAAAGAAATCTTTTGTTGTTCTAACAGTAACATCATTTACTCCATAAACATCAAGTCTTTGTTTAATATTTTCTAAAATAATATCTACGTCTTCAGGATTAATTTTTGTTTCAGGTTTAAGTAAAACTCTTGTTCCTCCTTGTAAATCTAATCCTTGTTGGATATTATTTGAAGGTTTAGGATAAACAGATAAACCAATATCTTGCACTCCCTTTATTTCTTCAACTGTTTTATTTACAGTTTCGTTAATTGTAACATTTTCTGTTGTGTTAAGTTCTTGATTAAAAACTGCTTTAGTAACTTCATTTGTTTCTGTTTCAGAAAGCGTTTTGACTAATATTAAAGGTTTTGTTGTAAGATAATATGTTTGTTTGTTAGTTTTGATTGTGACTGTTTCATTTACACTAAAGTTACTAGTTGCTTCATAATAATCTTCTACTGTATTAATTGGTTGTCCATTAACTAGTTTGATTACTTCTCTGTTTGTAGGCTTTGCTGTTGAGGGGGGAGGAAGCATAGGTTCCGGTCTTGCTTCTGCGGCAGCAGAATCTTTAATTACTCCTCTAATTGCAACTCCTTCAGAAAATTGAGGACTTATCAAATAAATAGATAATAAAATGAAAAATAACACAATTATTACTCTCGGATTTTTTATTATCTTTTTTAGTCTGCTCATTCATCTGACCCCTTTTTCTTATGTTCAAGGTAATATCTAAGGATTGTTGCGTTTTGAAGCCAAGTATTAATAATATCAATAACTAAACCTATTATAATAATAATCATAATTTCTCTTAGAACTTCTGATTCTGCAATAAAATATGTGGATGCTACAGCAACTAAAGTTGTTATGCTCATAGTCATACCTGTTTTCATTGCGTTAATAATTCTATGATAAATTGTGCCTTCTTTTGATTTTAGAGTTCTTGTTGTTAATAGAATATCTGTATCTACACTATAACCAATAAGCATCAAGAATGCGGCTATGCCTGCAGTTCCTATTTTTATTCCCATTAAATCCACAATTGCTAGTGTAACAACAATATCTGAGAATGCTGATAAAATAACTGCTGCGCTTGGAACAAACGTTTTAAAATATAAGAATACTACTAATCCCATAAAAACAAATGCAATTAATATTGCAACCATTGTTTGTTTAAAAAATGAGTTTCCAAGTGATGTTCCGATTGTTTGGATGCTCATCTCTTTTTCTGTTATTCCTGTTATCTTTGTAAGTTCAGCTTTAAAAGCAGTAGATTCAGCTTCATTTTCAGGTAAAATATTTGCTTCTACAGTAAGACCTATTTGTGTTCCTGCGTCTTCAAACTTCCTAACAATTATATCTGTATCCGGAAATGCTTCTTTAATCTGAGCTTCTAAATCGTGCATATCTAATGTTTGAGTCGGTATTTGAATACTAATACCTCCTTTTAAACTGATGCCTCTGTTAATGAAATCTCCTGTTGTAGAGTAATTCATAAAGATAATAACAAAAGCCATTATTAGTATAAGATTAGGTATTAATAAGAGTAGTTTGTAATGTTTATAGTAAATAGACTTAGATTCTGACTTATTGTCTTTACCAGGTTTATCTTTGCTAGCTGCAAGGTATTCTTCTCTATTAAAACTTGCTTTTTGCTTTGCATCGCCATATTTTTTCTTAATTCTATCTCGTCTTTTCATTAAATTCTCTTTTAAAAGAATCATGTCTTTATTAATAAAGGTTTTGGAAAATCTAGTTGTTAATGTTTAATTAACATTAAATTTAGGTTTTTTTCGAATGATTTTCGAAAAATGAGTCAAAAAACTTATATAATATAGTAACTATACTGGCTATAGAATGAACTCTACAATTCAAATAAGCAAAAAAACAAAGGAAATGATAAGTACATTTGGCACAAAAGAGGATACTTACGAAGATATAATAAAAAGAATGTATGAAATGGCTGTAAAAGAACAACTAAGACAATTTCTTATGTCCTCAGAAGGAACAATGACAATAGATCAAGCAAGAGAAAGATTATCTAAAAAATGGCCAAAGTAGAAATAGTAGAAAGCCTATATATTATAATAGAAAAAAAATTCAAAAGAGAAGGTCACAAAATTTTGGATTTATTATATTCAGTAGAACAAAACCCAAAAAAAGGAAAACTATTGGGAAATATTGGTGATGTTCTTATCAAAGAATTAAAATACAAAGGATTCAGATTCTATTTTTTAGTTGAAGGACATAAATTAAAATTTTTTTCAGAAAAAGAATTAGTTGACTTGTTATTGCGTTTTGTGAGAATGTCTGATAAGAAAAAACAACAAAAAACAATAGAAGAAATAAGACAAATACTAATAAAAATAGGTCCAAAAGGAATTGTTTAATTTTTCGAATGATTTCTTATATATTTAACAAAAAACACATAAATAATTATACATTATGTATAATTATGATTAAGGGTAAAATAATGAAATGGGGAAACTCGTATGGACTAAGAATTAGTAAAACTGACTTCGAAAAGTTAAACTTAGGACTAAATCAAAACGTGACCATAAAAATTGAAAAAAGAGAAAATCCGCTCAGAGAATTATTTGAATCAGGATTAAATTTGAAGAATACAAGAGAAGAACTCAAAAAAGAAAGAAAAGCACTTGAAGGTAAGTACTTAAAATGATTGCTTTAGATACTTATGCTTTAATAGAAATAACTAAAGTAAACAAAAAATTTACTGAGTTACTAGACTCTGATTTTGTAATTAGTGATATAACTATGGTAGAATTCTATAGTATAATATATAAAGAACACAATAAGAAAACAGCTGATTATTGGTACAAAAAATTCAGTTCTTTTTGTGAATCTGTCTCAATAGACATTCTCTTAAGTGCGACTAGATTTAGGATTGATAATGCAAAAAAAGGATTTAGTTTTTTTGACTGTGTAGGTTATATTTTTGCACTAGAAAAAAATTTAAATTCGTAACAGGAGACAAAGAATTCAAAGGAATGAAGAACGTATTGTACATAAAATAGTTATTTCAGAAATTCCTTCTCAAGTTCATTTAATTTGCCTGGAATAATTAAAGAATGCATTTCTTTTCCAAAATCAAAATGTTCTAATTCAGATAATTTTCCTGATTTTATTAATTCATCTTTATGTCCAAGTCTTGCAACTCCAATCGCAAAAGTTTCATCAGAAATAACTTTTTCATTTCTTTTACTTTCTATTTTTTTAAGAACTTTAATCGCTTGATTTATTGTCATGAATCTTGCAGGTTCAGGTTTATTTATTCCTTTAAGCAGGTTTTCTTTGCTTGGTTCTGCAACTTTAATATCTAATAAACATAAAGTATGAAGTCCTCTTTTTTGATTTTCCCCTATTATATTATAAGGAGTTTCTGGCAACCAATTATCATCATCAAAAACAATGCTAGTTGTTGTGCCAAATTTGTATAAATCTAATCCAGTTTTACTAATAACATTCATGATTGATGCATTGTTTATTATTTCAATTTTGATTCCTTTACTTTTTGCTCTTAAATATAAATCTGTATGAGTTGTTGCTCCAAAAACATCTCCAACAACTAAAAAAGAAACATCGCTTTCTTTTGCATCTTCTAAAATAATATTAGATTCTTTTTCAACTAAATCTCTTGATGCTAAAATTACTTCTTTACCGTAAAATTCTTCGAGTTCTTCTTTACTAGAACCAAGAACTGCTGTGTAATTCTCCAAAAAAACTTTTTTACTTTTCTTAACTGCTTCAAGCCCTTTTACAGTAATATCTTTACAGTCAGACAATCCAAGTCCTATTATATATAGTGTCATAATATTTAGAAAGGGTGTTTTGTTTAAATTATTTATTGGTAATAAGGTTAATTAGTTCTTTTCTTATTTGATTTGCTGTTTTTTGTTTTATTGCTCCAATTTTCTTGTGAACAAGTTGTTTGTCGATTCTTAAAAGCCTGTCTACTCGGACTACGGAAGGTATTTTCAAATCAAGAAGAGGTATTGCATATTTTTGTTTTTCTGTGTTTGATGTGATGCCGCACACTATTAAATCATCATGTTTATTATATTCATTATTTGATATTATTACTGCTGGACGAACTTTAAATTCTTCTTGATTTGTGAATGGGAATGGAACTAGTACTATATCATTTTTTAACATCGTAAAGTTTCCCCCAGTCATATGTATCTTCTTTCCATATATCCATTCCTTGCATACCTAAAAGCATCCAACCTTTGTCTTCTTTTCTTTCTTTTAGTTTTTTAAGTTTTTTTTCATACTCTTCTTCTGGCTGAAGCAAGAGTTGATTATTATTTACGTTTAGAACTAGTCTTGAACCTTCTTTTAATTTGATTTTCTTTCTAACTCTTTCCGGAATTACTAATTGTCCTTTTGAGGATAGTTTTACAATTTCAATCATTGTAAGATTAGTAAGATTGTTCTTATTTATAAGCATTATTGAAATAAATGGAATATTATTAATTAATATTTCTAAGAAAATTTCAAAAGATTTTTGGAATTATTAAAAAACCAATTTTTATAGTTTTGTTTTCAGTATTTTGTTAATTTTGCTTATGAATATTTTGGCTTCAGAAATTATGTGTTCTACATCTTCTTTTTCGAACTCATAATCAATCCCGTACAGCCCTTCGTGTCTTTGTTCTCTGGCAGCATTGAACTCAAATAAGGAATATTCTAATTGTTTTTCGTATTTTTCTTTAATGTAAATGATATGTTGCATAATGACTTTTTTCTTGAATTCCATCTTTGTACAATACTGCTCTTGCTGCATGAAACATTGCAGTGTATGCTGCTAAGATTACAAAATTTTCGCCTGATTTATTTTGCATGTTAGCTGCGTCTTTTAGAAATTTATGTGCAGTTTTATAGATTTTTCTGATTTTGGAAGATCCGGAGTTATTTTTCTTAGCAATCGCTTTTCAAATAACTCTTCAAGTTTCATATTATTTTTTCTCCATAAAGGGTGATTCCTTTAGAAACATCATTTACGTATGCTTTGTTTGTTTTTTTCATATCTTTCCATTCTTTCGGTGTGAATTTTTTTATTTGTAATTCTTCATCTTTGTACACTGTTGGTGTTTTATTCTTGTTATTTGTGATTAAAACAATATCGATGTCACTTTGGCTATCATTTTCGCCTTTTGCATAACTTCCATATAATGTTATGCTAATAGCGGGTTTTAGTTGGTCTATTAAATCTTTTAAAAAACTTATATTTTCTAGTATTTTGTAGTTCTTAAAAAGTATTTCTTCCATATTTCCGTAAACTATTCGCAGATTTCCCATTGTTTCCGATTTTAGTAAGTTTAAATTTATCAAAGAATCAATAGCTTTTTTTGTAGAACTTGTAGATATTTTTAGTTCTTTAGCGATTTGTCTAAGATAAAACTTTTCATAAGGTTTCTTAGATATGTGTCTTAGAACTTTCAAATCTGTCTTGCTTAATTTTTCGAACATTTGTTCTATTTAGAGAACATTCGTTCTTTAAATAATTTGTTGTTTGAAAAGAAAAATAAAAAAAGAATGAAGAAATAAAACTAGGAAACATTTATATATAAAAAAAATAAAAATTAGAATTATAATGGCTCATTCAAAAAAAATATTGGTTCTATTATTAATGGCTGGCTTAATGTTATTGTCTAGTTGTTTTCAACAACAGACAATTAGTGCTGCGGCACCCGTTTTTTCGCCTAGTACTTCACAAAATCCTTTTCCAGGTCAAATTTCAGTATCTCTGACTACTACAACTAGTGGAGCAGATATATATTATACTGTGAATGAAGCCTTCCCAGAAGATGATTTGAGCCAAGCAACATTATATACTGCTCCCTTTCCAATTTCATCAAATTCCTATATCAGAGCCATGACTGTGGATGATGAACTTCTCTCAAGTAATATAGTGACTGCGGCTTACACATTTACAAGTAATCAAGGAGATTGTGTTGATAACGACGGAGATTTAAGAGGAACGGGTTGTACTCCTGGAAATGACTGTAATGATAGCGATGATACTGTTTGGTTTGAAATGAGTTGTGAATATGATGGAACAACATGTGGAACACACAATTTGTGTGTTGGACCAATAGGTTGTCCTCAAATAGATTGCACAAAACCATCATGTGCTTCACAATCTGTTTGTAGTGGGCAAAATGGTTGTGATCCTCTTTGTGGAACAGGTCAACATTGTGTTGGAAGTACCTGTGTTAATGATATGGAATGTACAACTAATTCTGATTGTGTTGATGATAATGGTGCTGGTTGGGAGTGTAATACTACTACAGGAACTTGTTATGATAATAGTGGTTCTGGAATTGGAGACGATAAAATATTTGATACTGATGTTTGGGTTGAAGCTGAAGATGGAAAATTATCTGGAAGTATGACTACAAAATTAGAAGATGGTCTAACTGTTGTTTATTCTCCTGAAAGTTATGAATTTGGAGTTGATTCTGCATCAAAAGGAAATGTTGCATATACGTTTGATGTTCCGACAACAGATGATTATATACTTAAAGTAATGGTGAAAGCAATTGAAGGAGACAAAGATTCGTTCTTTGTTGTAGAATCAACAGACACAATAAAAAATCCATATAACGTTTATGATGTTGCAAGAAGTACAACGTTCATAGATGATGTAGTGAGTCTGAGAGGTGATACAGGAACATTCTCAGAAGCAGAATACGACCCAGCAGTATGGCATTTAACTGCAGGAAATCATACAATTGAATTTCATGCAAGAGAAAGTAATACTTTACTTGATGAAGTTAGATTAGAAAAATTCCAAGGAAATCCTTCTTCATGTACAACTGCTCAATGTGTTGATGATAATGGTGCTGGTTGGGAGTGTGTTGATGGTGCTTGTGTTCCTCCTAATAGTTGTACTGGTCCGAGTTATAGTCAGATTGATGATGGTGTAAAAGAAGAAGTTACAGGAATTTCTTCTGGCGATTCATTCAGTCATGAGGATTATTGTGATTCGCAAGGAAAACTCCACCAATATTATTGTACAGACACTAATGATCTTGGTTATGGTTATTATGATCTTAGCGAATGTCCAAATGGAGGTACTTGTGTTGATGGTGCTTGTGTTCCGTCTAGTGTTCCGCCTAATAGTTGTACTGGTCCTGATGAAGGTGCTAATGATCCCTTAGTTAAAGAGAGTATTGCTGGGGTTCACAATGGTGATTCATATGAGCTTTTTGATGAATGTGGTAATCTTGGTGAGCAAATTTTGTTAAGACATTGTACAGATACTAATTCGCAGGGTTATTCATATTTTGATTGTGCCAGTTTAGGTTCAAGTTATATTTGTGTTGATGGTGTTTGTGTTGCTGATCCTGCTTGTACTAGTAGTTTGATTGGTGGTGATGGTTGTACTGATAGTGTTAGTTCAAAAGATAAG
>Ga0114931_10011135_pt1 | contig 10660 bp, 6 predicted proteins | sample 2SBtaG_FD_89579 | JGI IMG/M metagenome (GOLD analysis project Ga0114931, IMG submission 89579) | Deep subsurface microbial communities from Kolumbo volcano to uncover new lineages of life (NeLLi) - 2SBTROV14_V59a metaG | ecosystem: Environmental > Aquatic > Marine > Volcanic | place: Kolumbo...
GCCTGCTGCCCTTTCCATAACGAAAAAACACCCAGCTTCAGCGTGAGTCCGCATAAGCAGTTTTATTACTGCTTTGGTTGTGGCGCCAGCGGCAATGCCATTAATTTTCTCACCAATCATGATCGTCTCAGTTTTCAGGAAGCTGTGGAAGAGCTGGCCACGCTTGCTGGTATTGAAGTGCCGTATGAAGAAGCACACGCTTCCAGACACAAAGAAGATTATTCTGATTTATATGAACTGCAACAATCGGTAGCGAAGTTCTATCAGCAATCCTTGTTTGAACATCCACAGGCGAGTCAAGCACGCGATTTTTTACGCAAGCGTGGACTCAATCAAACAGCGTTAAAAGAATTTGAAATTGGTTATGCGCCACCTGAATGGCGCAATCTGCCGTCTGAATTCAATCAGGATCGACTCAAACAACTCGGTTTGTTGATTGAAAAAGAGGACGGAAAACAATACCATCGCTTTCGAAACCGTATCATGTTCCCAATCCGTGATCGTCGGGGACGCGTGGTTGGATTTGGTGGGCGAGTCTTGCATCAATCGACACCAAAATACCTGAACTCACCAGAAACCATCCTGTTTCAGAAGCACAGAGAGATTTACGGACTCTATCAAACCCTGCAAGCGCATGATCGTTTACAGCAGCTACTTATTGTCGAAGGCTATATGGACGTGGTCAGTTTGTCCAGACACGGGGTTTCCAATGCTGTTGCAACACTGGGAACAGCCAGCAGTCGTGAACAATATGAGTTACTGTTTCGTTATTGCAAGCATCTGGTGTTGTGTTTTGATGGTGATAAGGCAGGGCAAACCGCCGCTTGGCGCGCGATCACAAAACTGTTGCAAATTATGCGCGCCGAGCGTGAAGTCCGGATTGTGCAGTTACCGGAAGGTCAGGATCCTGACTCATTGATTCAAGCCCAAGGCAAGAATCACTTCACAGCGCAGATTAACAATGCGGCTGTGTTGTCAGAGTTCTTTTTCGACTATCTGGCCAGGCAACATGATTTGAGCACAATCGAAGGGCGGACAGCCCTGGTTAGAGTTGCCAAGCCATTGATCGCTGAAATACCGGATCAAACGTATGCTCAATTAATGCAAGCTCGCCTGGCAGATCTCGCTCAGATTTCCTTATCAACATCAACTCGTGGTTCCCAGCGAGCTCGACCACGTTATTCTCAAGCTGGATCAGGGTTTGATTTAAAACCTTCACTTGTCAAGACAGCAGTCAATCTTCTGATCCAAAACCCGGAATTGATTCGCGTGATTAACGCCCTGCCCGGCGACTGGAAAATCCTCAATGACCCAGAGATTGAATTGTTGTTACTGGTGTATGAGACGATAGATAATAACTCGGAGCACACGTTTCCATTATTGATGCAACTACTTGAAGATCATCCGTTATTTGATCGATTGAAGCCAATGATACAGAATCTGTTGCTAACTGAAAACGAAATAGAAACAGAATTTGCCGATGCAATTAGAGGGCTGAATAAGGAAACCCGCCAGCAACGGCTTAATCAACTGGTTACCAAAGCAACACAGACAATACTGAGCGAACACGAGAAAGAGGAATTAAGCCAATTGCTGTCTCACAAATAAATCTAAATCGTCATGATCAGGATAATTTGAACGACTGATGAATCGGCCGACTTGTCCTTATAGCAGACACTTGCAGGTGGACAGCTTTTTTTTATGCCGTTTTATATGCAGGTTGTTCTATGCCTCAAATAACCCTGTTTGCGCATGATTCAGGATAGCCAGCACTGCGGGATGTTTCAGTTTGCGTTGAGCTGAAACCGCGTAGAATCGTTCCTGAATTGTGTCAATCCCGCCGATAACTTCGGCACTATATTGGTGGTGGATTTCATTATCGACAACGACTGGCGAGACAAACAGACCAACGCCGGCGCTGGCAAAGGTTTTGAGTAAGGCGCTATCATCAATTTCTGCCAGAATATTCGGGTAAAGTCTTTCACTGTCAAACCATTGGTCCAGGGAACGTCGTAATGAGGTATTGGTTGTTGGTAGCAACATCGGAGCTCCATTGAGCGAATCAGGAAAGTTTTTGCGATAACGTGAAGCCAGTTTACGGGACCCGTAAACTGCGACTGTCGATTTACCCAGAAAATGATTAAAGACTTTCGTGCCTGCTGACGGTGTCGCCGGGATATCAGACAAGACCAGATCAAGATCGTGTCGCAAAATAGCTTCCAGCAAGCGTTCAGCTTTGTCTTCATGACAGATAACCTGTACTGGCTCTGATAAATTGAGCGCAGGCTCAATCAGCCGGTAAGCAATCAGTTTGGGAAGTGCGTCTGCCATCCCGATAGTTAATCGCAGTCTGCGCCCAGTCGGGCGACCTTTCAGAGTACTGATCAACTCTTGTCCAAGAGCAAAGATTTCCTCAGCATAGTTGAAAATGACTTGTCCTGTTTCTGTCAATATCAGTTTTCGCCCGATCCGATCAAATAATTTTTCTCCAACTGCCTGTTCAAACACCGCCAGTTGACTACTAATCGTCGGTTGTGCCAGGTGTAGTTTTTCACACGCTTTGGTAATGCCGCCTTCTTTGACGATATTCCAGAAGTAAAACAAGTGCTGGTAGTTTAAACGCTGCATAGCTCTCTTATTAATAGAAAAATATGATGAATTCGTTAGCAATATTCTATTTTACTCTAGTCATTGTTATCGGTAACCTGTGTATCAAAATAATCGTTAGCAGAGAAATTCCGCGTTGGAAATAAAGTGGTTGCAAATCTGTCGGTTTTTCAAGTTGATGGCTGCAATCACCTCATAACGGAGTTTTTTACTTTAGCTAAGCATCGAGGCAAATAACTATGAATACAACATTCAAATTCAATCAATCAACATCCTATCGGAATCTTTTGTCCAATTTGCAAGCTGATATTCCGGCAGGCGTTGTCGTTTTTTTAGTTGCGCTTCCGCTTTGTTTGGGTATTGCGTTGGCTTCCGGCGCACCGTTTTTTTCAGGGGTGATTGCGGGTATTGTTGGTGGTATCGTGGTCGGTGTTTTGAGTAGATCGGCTTTAGGTGTGAGTGGTCCGGCAGCAGGGTTGACTGTGATAGTCCTCGGCGCTATCACAGAACTGGGATTTGAGGCGTTTCTGCTGGCCGTTGTGATTTCCGGAGTTATCCAGATTATTATGGGGCTTTGTAAAGCGGGGATTGTCGGTTATTACTTTCCTTCTGCTGTGATTACCGGCATGTTATCTGGTATCGGTATTATCATCATTCTCAAGCAGATTCCACATGCATTAGGGTATGACCGGGACTTTGAGGGTGATTTATCATTTTTTCAATTTGACGATTACACCAGTTTTTCAGAATTGACGCATGTGATGCAATTGCTGTCTCCCGGCGCGCTGATTATTTCGGTTGTTTCATTAATGATTCTCATCATTTCAGAGCGTCCATTGATTAAAACTCATCCCTGGTTACGATGGATTCCCGGTCCACTGATTGCTGTTCTCGCCGGGATAGCAATCAATTTGATATTGCAACAGTTTTATCCGACATACGCTTTAAGTGCCCAGCATCTTGTTCAGTTACCCGTTGCAAACAGTGGTGTTGATTTGCTGAATCAGTTGACATTTCCGGACTTTTCTCAAATCACCAATTTCTCAATATACGTGACAGCGTTTACCCTGGCAGTGGTTGCAAGCCTGGAAACATTGTTATGTGTTGAAGCAATCGACAAACTGGATCCTGAAAAAAGAGTCACGCCTACCAATCGTGAATTGATCGCTCAAGGTCTTGGCAATGTCTGTTCCGGTCTGATTGGTGGTCTGCCGGTTACCCAGGTGATTGTGCGCAGTTCCGCAAATTTACAATCGGGCGCCAAAACAAAAGCTTCGGCGATATTTCACGGAATTTTATTATTGCTTGCAGTGGTGTTTATTCCGCAGATTCTCAACATGATGCCACTGGCAAGTCTGGCAGCTGTTCTACTGGTTGTTGGTTATAAACTGGCCAGGCCAACATTGTTCAAACGCATGTATGCGGCTGGTCCGTACCATTTTATACCTTTTATTGCGACAATTCTGGGTTTGGTGTTTACAGACTTGCTGATTGGCATTGGCATCGGGTTGCTGATCACACTGTTCTGCATTTTACTGGAAAACTATAAATCAGCGCTGTACTTCAAAGAAGAACAGAAAAACAACACCATTTATTTGAGATTGGGCGATACAGTCTCTTTTCTGAACAAAGCTAACCTGTTGCAGATACTTGATCGCTTGCCTGCCGGTTCAAATGTGGTGATTGATGCCTCATCAACGCGTTACATCGATTACGATGTGTATGAAATCATTCAGAATTTCAAGGTCGAAGCCAAACACAAGAGGATTGCTCTGTTTATCGAGAATTTAACTGGATATGGAAATGTCGAACAGCGTTGTAGTGCGTTACCACAAACCCGGGAGACTCAGGGACACTTAACTCCGAATAGCGTTCTTGAGATTTTGAAAGAAGGGAATCAGCGTTTTGTTCATAATCTGAGAACCAACCGGGATTTGCTCGAGCAAGTTAATATTACCAGGGAAGGTCAGTTTCCAATGGCGATTATTCTCAGCTGTATCGATTCACGTACCTCTGTGGAACTTATTTTTGATCTGGGGTTGGGCGATGTATTCAGTACGCGCGTGGCTGGTAATGTTGTCAATGATGATATTCTCGGCAGTATGGAGTTTGCTTGCAAGTTTGCTGGTTCCAAACTGGTTGTCGTGCTTGGTCACACCCACTGTGGTGCGATCAAGGGAGCATGCGATCATGTCAGTTTTGATCATTTGACAGGTTTACTGGGAAAAATTGAACCAGCGATTGAAGCAGTTGAGTCAGAAGGAATCGATCCTCAGGAAACATGTTTTGTGCAACAAGTCGCAAAGCAAAATGTGTGTTTTGTCGTTAATCACATCAGACAGGAAAGCCCTGCATTGGAGGAAATGTCCAATCAAGGTGAAATTGACATTGTCGGTGCAATGTATGACATTGAGACAGGTAAGGTTGATTTCCTCTGAGTTGTCTGAACAAGCAGACTATCAATTGTATTGCTTGCTTAATGCAGTCAGCACGGACCCGAAAACCATCAAACACGCGCCGACAAGACTCACTACATTCAGTAATTCTGCTTCAATGCGCTGTGGAAACCATTGAATGAGCGTCTGATTGAATACAATGGTTAATATCGGCGTGATTGCCAATACAGCGCTCACCCGGGATGCTTCCAGATGATTCAGCGCTTCTGCAAAGCTGCCATAAGCCAGTAGTGTATTCGCGCAGCAGAATATCAGCAGTAGCATGCTATCGCGGCTCAGTTTGCAGATTTGTTCTGGGTCGGCTAAGGGAAAAAAAACTAAGCCACCCGCCGTGTAAATACATAACATAATTGTGTTGGAGCTGATGTGATTCAGCAGTTGTTTTTGAGCAAGCGCATAAGCAGCCCATGTGATTGACGCAAGCGTCACAAGCGCGATTCCGAGTAAATAACTGGCTGATATCCCATGAATTGACATGATTTGCTGATTGAAAAACAGCCCGATTCCGAGCAAGAATACCATCAGGCCAGTCCATTGCCAGCGGTTAAACCGTTCCTTGAAAATCAGCAATCCGCCTAACAGTAATAACATTGGCGCCAGTTGAATTACAACCTGGGTTGTGCTGGGTGAGCTGAACTCCAGTCCTTTCAGGTAGAAAATATAGTTGCTTGTTAAACCGACAATTGCAACGCACATCAATCCAGTGAATGATCGGGTAATTGAGGGAAAGTGCATTGGTCTTACTGAAAGCAGCGCATACAATAACAAACAAGCCGCGGCTGTTGTAAAGCGATACCATGTGACTGTACTGGCATCCATTGAGAGCAGCAGTAATTTTAATGCGATGGGTAATAACCCCCATAATACAGCTGTACAAAAAGCCAGTGTGATACCAAGTTTCCAACGACCTGTTGTGGTGTGCATACGTGATTGATAACGGGAATAAGTCAGGGGGGGGAAGTGTTATTGAGCGATTTGTTCAGTCGGATCAACTGACTGTGTTCACAGGTTACCCTAACGAAACAAACAGCTTTCAGTTGATTATACCAGTGATGCTGAAAAGACTGCATGAGCTGACAAGTGGCCGTATAATCATGCAAGTCGCTCAGACAGGATAACAAAATGATATTACCGATTGTTGTGGATTTTTCACTTGCTGGTAGCTTGCTGCTGTTTGGTTACCTGTTACGCGCCAGAGTCAATATCCTCGGTAAACTATTGCTGCCTGCCTGCATTATTGGTGGGCTCCTTGGGCTGATAACTGGACCAAACGGGTTCGGTTTGATTCCATTTTCATCCGCTTTTTCCAGTTACCCGGGTATTTTGATCGCATTGATCTATTGTACTTTGCCGTTTGCTTCAGCAACTGTCGATTGGCGGGATTTGTCTCAGCAAGCGAGTGATTTATGGGGGTTGTCGGTTTTGGCGATTGTTCTGCAATGGGCAACGGGAATTGTCTTAACTGTGTACATTCTGCAATGGTTCTGGCCTGATTTGCATGACGGTTTTTCAACAATGCTTGCGGTCGGTTTTGTCGGTGGTCATGGGACTGCTGCGGCAATTGGCTCGGCCTTCTCTGAATTGGGTTGGAAGGATGCTCAATCACTGGCGATGACATCTGCCACTGTAGGTATTATCGCTTCGATTGGCGGTGGCATACTTTGGATTAATTGTCATCAGCGTAGAAAAGATGACGAATTATCCATCATAACCAAACAAACGAATGATTCGACGAATAACAACAGTGTCTTATCAACCGATCTGGGCCGAAATACCAGTCATACGGTGATCGATCCACTTGCATTGCAGATCTGCATTGTGTTGATTGCGTTTCTGGGTGGTTATTGTCTTCATCATCTGTGGAATACAAGCATACCGGATTTCAAATTGCCTTTATTCTGCCTGGCTTTTGTCAGTGCCTTATGCGTTAAACAATTCATGGCTTTGTCAGGGTTGTTGCAACTGATCCATAAACCAACCATTTCTCATATTGCCAGTACCTTGACTGATTTTCTGATCATTTTTGGCATTGCCGCAATCCAGTTTCCAGTTGTTGTCGACTATGCAAGCCAGTTAACAATCCTGTTTCTGGTTGGTCTGGCCTTGAGTTTTTTTATTTGCAGTGTGCTCGGACCGGTGTTTATACGTCATCACTGGTTTGAACATGCATTGTTTACCTGGGGCTGGATTACTGGCATTATGGCGATGGGTATTGCTTTGCTGCGCATTGTTGATCATCACAATAGAACTTGCACGCTGGATCACTTTGCTTTTGCGTATTTATTTATTGTCCCGGTTGAGGTGGTGATGGTGACGCTTGCCCCACAATTAATTTCCCGCCATATGCTGTGGATAGTATTGCTGGTAACCTTGTTGATAGCAATTCTGTTGCTGGGTTACTATGGTTTTCGATTCGCGCGAAAACAGCGCAAGTGATTTTTTGAGCACATTTTAACGTGTATGCAGCTAACAATTCTGCTCTGCATTTCATGATAGACAGGTTTGTGCTACCCTGTGCAGCCTGAATTAACTCAAATACCACGTTGATTTGCTCATGACTGTGTTGAGGAAACCCCAGCAACAGGCCCGATGACATCAAGCAAGGACAACCGATAAAGAATGAATATGGAAAAAAATTTTGCTGACATCATGGCAGCAATCGGGGAGGATATCTCGCGAGATGGTCTTGTTGACACGCCAAAGCGCGCTGCAGCAGCATTTCAATTTCTAACCCGTGGCTATGATCAAAATCTTGACAATGTTCTCAATGAAGCCGTTTTTGAGGCTGATACGGAAGACATGGTGATTGTCAAGGACATTGAGTTGTATTCAATGTGCGAACATCATTTATTGCCTTTTATCGGCAAATGCCACATTGGTTACTTACCAACAGGAAAAGTGATCGGTTTATCCAAACTGGCCAGAATTGTTGACATGTATGCCCGGCGTTTGCAGATTCAGGAAAAATTGACCAAGGAAATTGCTTCGGCAATTCAAACTGCAATCAACCCGCGAGGCGTGGCGATTGTTATCGAAGCACAGCATTTATGCATGATGATGCGCGGCGTGGAAAAACAGAATTCTGTCATGACAACATCAAGTATGTTAGGTGTTTTCAGAGCTGATTACAGCTCAAGAAACGAGTTTCTTAAACTGATCAGCCGGTGATATTTTTCTGGTAGCATCTTCAATTACTGTCTGGCGCTACGTCCTGAAAGTTGGATTCGAGGTTTGTTATTGCATAATCCAACACCTCATTAAGGAACGTGAACGAAGTAACTTTGGCAACTGAGGCAGGATTTATTCGTATTCCAGGCGCAACTATCGGCACATCGTCTGCTATGTAACGGTTGTTGCAACCCAGAAAGATGGATAAAAAGACACCTCAGATGGTGTGGTTATTTCGTGAACGTTCCATAAGCTTCCTGAAGCGTTTCCAGTTCCTCCCATTGAGCGTAGGCGTGTTCAAGTTGTTGTTCGATTTGTTTGGCCTGGTCAAGAAGCTTGTTAATTTGTTGCTGATTACCGGAATAAAAGTCAGGATCTGAAATCTGCTCGTGAATTGCGGATTGTCTGCTTTCGAGTTCTGCAATTTTTTCTGGTAACGCATTGAGTTCCCGCTGTTGCTTGTAACTGAGTTTGTTTTGCCTGCTGCGTGTTTTTGGCTTGGTTTGCGCAGATTGTGATACTTGCTTGCTTTCGCTTGGTTGCGGAATCTTGCGCTGGCGTAACCAGTCACTGTAACCACCGACATACTCATTGATCTGGCCACTGCCCTCGAAAACCAGTGTGCTGGTCACAACATTGTCCAGAAAAGTTCGGTCATGACTGACCAGCAAAACCGTTCCCTCAAACCGAACCAGTAAATCTTCAAGTATTTCCAGTGTTTCCACATCAAGATCGTTGGTTGGTTCATCCAGTACCAGCAGATTCGCTGGCCTGGTAAATAATTTTGCCAGCATGACCCTGTTCTTCTCACCACCGGACAAGCTGGAAATTGGCTGCCTTGCGCGTTGCGGTGAAAACAGGAACTCCTGCAAGTAAGTCATGATATGCACCGTGCGTTGGCCAATGCTGAGCATTTCCACGCCATCGCCGACACAATCAATGATGGTTTGATCAGCTTGCAGCTGCGCGCGCAGTTGATCAAAATAAGCAACCTCGACATGGGTTCCCATTTTCACTTGACCACTATCTGGCTTTTGTTTTTGCAACAACACATTGATTAAAGTGGTTTTACCTGCCCCGTTTGGCCCAACCAGGCCAATTTTGTCACCACGCAGAATGAGGGTGGAAAAAGCATGAAAAACAGGTGTCTCTGAATAGCTGAAGGAGATATGTTGCGCTTCAATGACCAGTTTTCCAGACTGTGCACTGTTTTTCAGCGAAATTTTTGCTTTCCCCTGTTGCTTGCGGCGCTGGCTTTGTTGCGCGCGCATTGCCTTGAGTGCGCGTACCCGACCCTCATTGCGGGTTCTTCGTGCCTTGATGCCTTGCCGAATCCAGATTTCCTCTTTTGCCAGTTTTTTATCAAATTCAGCTTCCGAACGCGCTTGTGATTCGAGTAATTCAGCTTTGTGAGTAAGATATTGTGGGTAATTTCCAGGCCAGCTGGTTAATTTTCCGCGATCCAGATCAATAATGCGCGTCGCCAGGTTGCCAAGGAAAGTTCGGTCATGGGTGACGAACAGCAGTCCACCGGAAAAATTCAGGCATTGCTGTTCCAGCCAGTTGATCGCTTCAATATCCAAATGGTTGGTCGGTTCGTCAAGCAATAGCAAGTCTGGTTCTGCGACCAGAGCGCCGGACATGGCAACCCGTCGTTGCATTCCACCGGACAAGGTACAGATTTTCTGCTCCTGTTTTAATCCCATGCCTTGCAAATAATTGTTAATTTTTGCCTGAATGTCCCAACCGCTTTTAGCGTCAATTTTATGCTGTAAATCAGCTAACGTAGTGATCTCAGTGTTGCTCAGGTCTTGTTTTTGCGTCAGATGTTGATAATGAATCATCCATTGACCAATTTCACCAAAGCCTTGAGCAACCACATCGTAAATAGTAGCCTGTTGCGGCCAATCAAGCGTTTGGTTAAGGATGTTGACTCGGATGTCGGGTTGTTGCCACAGTTCTCCGCTATCAAGTTGGGCTTGTCCTGCAATCAGTTTCAGCAAGGTTGATTTACCTTCGCCATTGCGCCCCAGAAGCGCAACCCGTTCAGCGCTTTCAATCTGAAAATCAACATGATCCAGCAAAGGTTGCATGCCGTAGGCTAAACTGGCTTTGGAGAAGCGAACAAGAATCATAGGACAGAGCGTATCATGTTAACCTGGCTTTCGAAAATGCTGATCAGAAATTTATATCACTGGTCTTGCGGGTAATGAAGCGGGACGGCTGGGTCGTTTTTTTTAAACCACGGAACACTCTGAACACACGGAAAAAAGGTAACTACTCAGTGTAATTCTGTAACTGCTCAGATTGCCCACTATTTTGCTCAAGAGCAAGGCGAAAGCGCGGAGTTTACATGGGTAAATGAGCACTTTCAACGCGGCTATTGGGCAAAATAGTGGGTAAGCTGAATAGTTACAAAAAAAGAAACA
>Ga0114931_10011136_pt1 | contig 10660 bp, 12 predicted proteins | sample 2SBtaG_FD_89579 | JGI IMG/M metagenome (GOLD analysis project Ga0114931, IMG submission 89579) | Deep subsurface microbial communities from Kolumbo volcano to uncover new lineages of life (NeLLi) - 2SBTROV14_V59a metaG | ecosystem: Environmental > Aquatic > Marine > Volcanic | place: Kolumbo...
TATTTTTGGTGCCAATAAATAAAGGTGTGGATGTTGATGCCCTGCGCTTTGCAAAATTTTGACTTACTCAAACTGCCTCGAAGGTAGGCTTCTACCTTCGGAAACATTTCTTTGGCTGTCCGCTGTCTGCTGTGCTGCTTGGTTGATTCCATTTTTTTTGACCACAAAGCTACCGCGAACGCTGGGCGAACGCAAGTTGTACTTGACCGGATGGATACGGCAAAGAACTCTCAGGCGTACCTATGCCATCCCCCCTTCTATGGCATAAGTACGCCAGTTGAACTGATGTGGAGACAAGCAAGAGATTTCCTAAAAGCAAAACATTGGATTTTGTGCATCCCGCTTTCCATTTTTGGGTGCAGCGTTGAGGACGAGGTAGGAAAAATATTGTTTATGTGATAAAAAAAATCACGTTTGATTTTGGGACAGGGAGCGCATTGCCCGGTTTTTTGTCGCTTTAGACATCGCAATAGCCTTCATTATCGCCGGCAATAGTTGAAATTCAACAGCCTTTGTATGTTTTACCTTGCCCGGTCCGGCTTGGAATACTGCTCCAGGAGTTGTTCTTTGCGTGTCCTATCGCTGTTGTTTTTGAAGGTGCTCCATTTGGTGAACAGCGGCAAGATAAGGGAATAGCAGCAGGTCTAAAATCCTATATTGCGAGTTTTTTCGACGGGTAAAACGTTGATTTAGAGCCTTTTATGTTCAAGGGTCCGTGGATGCGAGCATTGTCGTTCTCCACTTTGTCATGTCTCGTATTTAAGCGGTTTTATATGGTTGAATCAAGATGTCTGCCGGGATTGATAAGGCTTTACTCAACTTTCTAATAATATTGATACTCATCGGTCTTTTGCGTGATAGGATTTCTGAAGCCCGGCTTTTCAAACCAATTATTTTCGCAAGGTCTTTTTGATTTAATTCCATCTGTTCCATCTTAAACTTAATTGCTTCAATTGGATCTGGATCTGGAAATTCGCCTACAGTTTCCAATTCATATTTTTCGATCAGCAATACAATTACTTCTAATTCTTCATGTTCCTGAGTTCTAGGTTCTGCATGAAAAATCTTATCTAATCGATTTAATGCTTTTTGATAATGATCTTCTGTTTTTATTAATTTGATTCGCATGTCTAAATTGTTTTCGGATCGATTTTATCGTAATCATCGTGCTTCCCTATAAATCGAATCCAGATTATTTGATTGATAAAAGTTATTCTAATTATGAGTCTGTAATTATTACCTTTTATTTTGAATATAATTCTGTCGGAGCCAACTATTTTACAAGTTCCAAACTGTAGTTTTACTTCATCAAATGATTTCCAATTCGCTTTTTTTGCTACTTTGTACCAACTTAAAAGCTGTTGTTCACAATCTCTGTATTTTTCCCAAAACTCTTTTAATGTTCTTTTGGCAATTACTCTCATTAAAGTAAAACTACAACCTTATTTACAAAGTTCCAAATTTGGGAATTATTTTTTTTGAATGAGACATAACGGTTAGTATGAGAATAGTAGCCGATTGCGGAACTCCAAACTTTCAATTTATGAAACTGTTGAAGCGGGCTACAATCCTTGAATTTACTACTATTTCGGCTATTATTTTTATACATTGTTAGCAATAGATTTCATTGTCATTTGGAATTCCTTATTGCATTTTTATTATTTATTCACCGTTCCTAAATGTCCAATTCATTCGGATTTTTTTCGCCAACGGGATAGGTTTTGCCTTTTGAATTCTTGTCATACCATCCCACATCCTCCAAATCATCGCTACCGGCATATTTGAAATCATTGCTTTCATTGCCTCCTTTCGCTGAAAATTCCCACCCGGCATTCAGCAAGCATGCGGTGAGCAAAAAGACAATTGTCGGCCTACCTTGAAGTCACACCGACAATAGGGTGCAAACCCCTCACCCCTCCTTCGAAACCATCCCCGTTTTTTCGCCAAAGTATTGGACGAATTTCTGCATTTCTACTGCCAGTTCTTTGTTTTGGGTGGCTTTGAAATAGGTGTCGGCCATGGCGCGGAGGGTTTGAAAAAAGAAGCGGTCCATTTCCATGATTTGCATGTCGGTAGTCCAAAGGTCAATTTTCAGGGTGTCTTTGGAGGCTTTGTCAAACAGGGAAAGAAGCATGGCTTTGCATTCCTGCGGTTTTGATTTGGAGGTTTGGTCCTGCGTTTCCCATTCCATTTTTACGGGAAGATTGCTGGTGTTCAGTCCAACTTTGATTTTTATCTGGGAGGATTTAGTTGCTTTATTTTTCATATTCAATTTTTGCAGCCGAGTGCTTCCAGCACTTCAAGCGCTGGAAGCACTCAATCATTTAGGTTTCATTAGATTCGCGAGGTCTTTATTTGCCAATTCCTGAAGCAAGGAAGAAGGGTAGAGGTGGAATCCTGGCTCCAACTCCTGCGCGGCATTCACCATCGCTTTTGCCACTACATCCGCCTCGATGGGGCGGTATTTGGTGAGCAAACCGCCAGTGACGCGGTTGAGGAGGCTTCCGAATTTCCCCGCCATTTCTTCGCCCCAACGGTTTTCATTTCGCGTTCCCAACAACAGAGAAGGGCGGAAGACGTGGGTACTCCAAAAGGGTAATTTTTGCACCGCCAATTCCAATTCTCCTTTTACGCGGTTGTAAAAAAAGAGTGAATCGGGGTCTGCCCCAACCGCCGTCACCAAAAGAAATTGGTTGACGCCATTTGCGACAGCGCTTTCTGCAATTTGGAAAGGGTAGGTGTAATCTACTTTGTAAAAGGCTTCCCGGCTTCCTGCTTTTCGCATCGTGGTTCCCAAACAGCAAAACAAATCATCCCCTGAACGGAGGTCTTCATAATTTTTTTTGTTATCAAAATCAAAGAGATGCTTTTCCAGTTTGGGATGCTCTATTTCGATGGGTCGTCGGCTGAAGGTGACCACTTTTTTGTAGGCCTCGTTCAGCAGCAGAAATTCGAGGAGGTGCCCTCCGACGAGGCCGGTTGCACCAAAAAGTAAAGCGGTTTTGCGGTCTTTGCTAATTTTCATAAATCAAATTGAGGGGGACAAAAATAATCATTCCTCCCGGATTATTTTGCACCACAACTTAGGCGGCTTTTTTCCCGTCGTGTGGAAAAGTGAAAAATTCATCGAAAAAAAGTTGACCACCGCTACTCAATTGTCTACCTTCCGTTTGTTTTTTAAAAAAATCTAAATTTGTTCATCTAACCTCTAAAATCGCAACGCATCATGGGATTATTTGACTTTATCCGCGGCGAATTTATCGAAGTAATCGATTGGGTGGAAAAAGACCAGGACATCATTCTCTGGAAATTCCCCGACAAGGACGCCAACATTAAGTACGGCGCGCAACTCACCGTGCGGGAATCACAAACCGCCCTTTTCCTCGACGAAGGCCGTTTCGCCGATGTTTTTGAACCCGGCCGTTTTGAATTGATTACCCAAAACATGCCGGTGCTGACCACTATTCGCAATTGGGACAAAGGCTTCCAAAGCCCCTTCAAATGCGACCTCTATTTCATCAGTACCCGCACCTTCACCGGCTTGAAATGGGGGACGGCCAATCCCGTCATCCTGCGCGACCCGCAGTTCAAGCAAGTCCGGGTGAAGGCTTTCGGAACTTATTTTATCCGCGTCAGCGAACCGGAGAAATTCTTCACTGAATTTGCGGGAACGAATTCCGTCCTTCGCGTATCACAAATCGAAGACAGCCTGCGGGACATCGTCTCTCCCAAATTCGCCGAAGCCTTAGCCGAGGCGAAAGTTTCCGTTTTGGACATGGTTTCCAATTATACCGAATTGGGTGACCAAATCGCTCCCATTCTGCAAAAAGACCTCGATCTCTTTGGACTCGAACTCACCAAATTTCAAATCACGAGCACTTCCCTGCCCAAAGAAGTGGAAGAATTTTACGACAAAATGACGAGCATGAACATGGTGGATGACATGGGAAAATTCTCGCAGTTTCAGCAAGCACAGGCCATCGAAAAGGCAGCCGAAAATCCCGGCGGTGGTGCAGGGGAAGGCATCGGAATGGGCATGGGCTTTGGCATGGCGCAAATGATGATGCAAAATCAGCAGAAGCAAGCGGCGACTTCCAAACCGGAATCCAAAGAAGAAATATTGGCTACTTTGAAGGAATTGGGTGGTTTGAAAGAAGCAGGCGTTTTGACGAAAGAGGAGTTTGAGGCAAAGAAAAAGGAGTTGTTGGCGAGGTTGTGATTGGGAAATTGAAACCGTTAATTTTTGAAACTAGATTTGTTTGGAAATACGGTATCGGATACCTGGCAGTTGTGGATGATAAAAAAAATGTTTCAAATTCATCGGGAAAGCCCCGAACTTGATTTTTTAAAAATGAATGAGATGAAAGATGCAGACATTAAATTAAAACTAATTAGGCTGATCAATAGCCAAAAGGGCGCTCTATTGCACGAATTATACCCAATAGTCGCCAATAAACGCTACAAAGAAAAGAGTAGGAAGGAATCTCTTCCGGTAATTGAATTGGGATATAAAGAGTTGTCTGAAGATAAAGAAAGAGAAGAAGATGCGGTCGAATGGATTGAAGGGACACTCAATTCGGAAGGATTATGAAGAAAAGAGGACAGATTTGGTGGGCTAATTTCGATCCTTCCATTGGTCAGGAAATAAAAAAACAGCGCCCTGCTGTAATAATCAGTAATAACTTATCCAAAAAATACCTCAATGGATATCAAGTTGTCCCAATATCTTCTCAAACTGGAAAATTATATCCAAGTGAGACCATTGTAATGATAAATGGGGAGGAGGGTAAGGCAATGGCTGACCAGATAACCAGGGTCAGTGAGCAACGATTTGTGAATAAATTTGGGAAAGTGACTTCTATGGAATTAGAAAATATTGAGAATGTAATTAGGCTACAATTGGATTTGTAAAATAGAACGAGTTCACAACAAAATGCAAAATGTGCATGTGGCCAATGTGTCCACACGCCAATTGCACCGACCGAGATCCGATACCTTTGGTTCTCAATCATTTGAATCCGAATGCAAGATTTTCAGGAAAACCCATCCCTCAAAGACACCTTAAACCTTCCCTGTCCTTCCTGCGGCAGTGAACTCCACTGGTCTGCCAAGTCACAAAAAATTGCCTGTGACCACTGTGGTTATACCGAAGAAATTGACCATTCCAAGGGCAAGGTCGTCGAGAAATCACTTGCCGAAGCAGCCTCAAAAGTGAGTAATTTTGTTCCGGAAGATGGCGGAAAGAAAGTTTTTGAATGTCAGAATTGCGGGGCAAAATTCATGGTTGAAAGTGACAAGGTCGGTATCAATTGTGGTTTTTGTGGTTCTGAAAACATCAATTTGGAAGCCTTTCAACACCAATTCATTCAACCCCTTGGCATCGTCCCTTTCAATGTCTCTAAAGAGAGTTCAGAAGAGCATTTCAACACATGGATACGCCAGGGTTGGTTTCATCCGAATAAATTGAAGCAACTAGCTGCCATCGAAAATTTGCACGGCATTTACCTCCCTTTTTGGACATACGATGCGCAATCGGAATCGGATTGGAGTGGGGAGGCGGGACATTATTACTACGAAACCCGGCGGGTGCAAATCAACGGTAAATGGCAGAACCAACAGGTGCAAAAAGTTCGATGGGTACATCGGTCGGGGCATCTCAACCACTTCTTCGACGATGTTTTGGTAGTGGCTTCGGGGGGCTTGCAGCAACGCGAGGTGGAACGGATTCTTCCCTACCGTCTGGAGGAAATTGTGAACTTTGACCCTCGCCTCGTAGCAGGTTGGGAATCAGAGATTTACAACTTGGAAGTAGATAAGGGGTATCAGGTGGCCAATCAAATTATGGATGCCAAAATCCGCCAAATGTGCTCTGCACAATTGGGCGGCGATACGCAACGGAATCTTCGCATTCGGAGCCAAAAATTTAATCAAACATTCAAACATATCATCCTTCCCGCCTGGATTTGCTCGTATGTTTTCAAAGGAAAAACTTACCGCTTCACCATCAATGGCCAAACCGGAAAAGTTCATGGAGAGAAGCCCCTTTCCTGGAAAAAAATTGTTTTCCTTGTTCTTTTGTTTGCGTTGTTTATTTTTGCGATTTATCTGCTACGGCAGAGTGGGGTGGCATGATGGGTTGCCTTAACACCCTCGTACACCTCCACATGCCATCATGCCATCATGCCATTCAACCTTCCTTCTTATGATTCAAGTTTTTGTAACAGGAGGTACTTTTGACAAAGAGTACAATTTCATTTCGGGCGAGTTGTTTTTCAAAGACACTCATCTCCACAATATGTTTGAACGGGGGCGTTGCACATTAGACATTGACGTGAAGACGCTTATGATGATGGATAGTTTGGAAATGACGGACGATGACCGCTTGATTATTGCGCATAATTGCAGGCGGGCTTCGGCGAAGAAAATATTAATTACGCACGGGACTGATTCGATGGTAAAAACGGCTGAGTATCTTGCTGGTGTGAAGTTGGAAAGCAAAACGATTGTGCTTACCGGCGCAATGATTCCGCACGCTTTTGGAGTTTCTTCGGATGGCTTTTTTAATTTGGGTAGCGCGTTGGCATTTGTTCAAACCCTGCCTCCTGGGGTTTACGTTGCCATGAACGGGCGATGTTTTAATTGGAACAAGGTGCGCAAGAATCGAAAAACGGGGTATTTTGAAGAGATTTAAATAGCCCAGAAAGTAGATTTGTAAATATTATCAGTGCCTTCCAAGGGGCTTCAACCCCTTGTGTTTCAGAAGCAAGGGGTTGAAACCCCTTGGAAGAAAAATTCTGATTATTTGTGGTGACCTCCTATTTCACAATGATTACCTTTTTGATAAAAACCTGCTCCCTTTTTTCAAATTTCAAAAAATAAATGCCCGGGCTAAGGGCAGCCGTGTTGATTGAAATAATCGAATTTTGAGACGCATGGGTCGTGTAAAAGGATTGTCCTATCGCGTTCAATAATTCAATTTTGAGGGAGTCGGGCTTTTCAAAATTGATTTCAACATACAAGACCGAAGTAGCTGGATTGGGGAAAAGTTTGACTTTCACCCCCGTTTCGGGTTCCTTCGTACTGACGAGAACACAGCCGCTTGAAGCCAACAAAGCTGCCCGTGGTCCATTCAAAGCAGCCATCATGCGGGCCTTTTGTCCGAGGGTAAAAAGGGCCATGCAAGCATCGTCGGTGAAGGTCATGTAGTTCATAAACATATCCAACGTTCCGCAAGAGAATTGTTCACCGGAAGGGCATTGGTTGAGATAGGTTTCAGAGGTTACCGGCGTGTCATTGACGAAGTCATCTTCATCGCAGCCACTGTTGATGCTGGGGCCCCATAGGTGTTCTAGGTTGAAATAATGTCCGATTTCATGGGTGGTGGTTCTGCCGAGATGGTAAGGAGGAACAGTATTTATGGTTCCAAAAGTATTGTATTTTACCACAATACCATCCTCGCCGGGCGGGGCTTCGCCGGGGAAAGCGCCAAGTCCGTTCACCGCACCGGAGAAATTAGCCACCCAAATATTCAGGTAATGCTCGGTGTCCCAAGCGTCATGTCCTCCCATATTGGTAAAATGGATGGAGGAAGAACCGCCAATAGCTGGATTTTCGGTAAAGGTTCGCGTGATGCCATTGGTGGGATTGCCTTGTGGGTCCACCCCTGCCAGGCAAAACTCGATTTCGACATCGGCAATGAAAGCCTGGAATTGCGGTGGCACAATGTCGAGATTGGTATTCAAGGCACGGAGGTCTTGGTTCAAAACCTCTATTTGGGAATTTATTTGTTCTTCCGAAATATTCTCCGCTACTTCATGCCAAACAACATGTACGACCACCGGAATGGTAAGGACAGCCCGTTGAGACAAAAAATTTTGGTTTTCTCGAATCCATTGCCTTGTAAAGTCTTCTAACTCCATTCGCTTTTGGAAAAGCTTTGGATTGGCTTTGTAGAAAAGCGCCCTTTGTCTATCAACGCCACATCTAAATTTTGCCGATTGGGAAAGTGTAGTGGAGAAAATTGAAAAGAAAAGAAGGATGGAAAGTAAAACCGGTTTTTTCATATTTAAATTTAAAAACTTTGCTGATAAATAAAAAACCCCGGTTGAGGAAACCAGGGTTTTTTAACTTCTAATAAAAAATTTTTGGAAAAGGATGTTTTTTCTGTCATCGAATTTCAAGGTTTTGAAAGAAACTACCGAAAGCAAAAAAGTAGCCCATGTAGGATATGGCTGGAGAAGCAAGCCGGGCTAAACTTCCACCTTCCGCCGGTTCTCCGAATACCGTCCATTTATTTCCCTCGTTGTCCTTCAAAATAACCGGCAATTCACCCTGGACAGCATCAAAGGAAAGTAACCTTCCATCGGGTTGTTTTCGATTGAAAGCAACGATGAGGTTTCTGCCCTTACTCCCCACAATAACATAATCTTCTCCCTCGAAATTATCCTCGATGGCTGTAAAGTTGCTTCCCGGAAAGTTGTCGAAGGTATAAACTTTGGTGTTGCCGTTTGCAGCCGTTATGCCAAGTACCCTTTCTTTGACCGGCCGCCTGGTATCATTGGTGCAATTTTGGAAAAGCAGCCAAGGTGATTCCCTGTAATCCTGTCCAGCGCCGTTGATGTATGGATATACACCGTAAGGGCGATTAAAACCGGTGACGGCATTCAGAATTTTAGAGCCGGGAAACATGGCTTTCCAGGTACCCCAACTTGTCTCCAACATAGGGTGTGTGGTGATTTCAGTTCCTTTCAAACTGCCATTGACAGATTTCAAAAGCATTTGCGACCAATTGCTGTTGCTATTCCGGTCGTAAGGAATGATGTTGTTGTTGAATAGCAGACCGGATACGCCGAATTCAGTGACGCTGCCGTTCACGTTGCGGTCCCACGCTAGTACGGTGCCGGTCAGTGGGCAATAGATGATGCCAAGCGGTTTATTGCCTACAATATCATTGGTTATTTCATGCCAATTCAAGACACTGTAAGGATAGGCCCTAATATCACTTCCGACCTTTATGCCGGCCACCAACAAGTTATCGTTGGTGAGGAATGACAGGGCATTAGCGTTGGGGTCCGTTGAAAATTTAGGATTGTCAATGGATGGAATGCCATCCTTGCCAGGACCTCCGTCAGCCACGCAATTCGTGGGGATGAGCCAGGCTGCCGAAGATGGTGGCGTGGTAGTGCCTCCACTTCCATTATTGACTTGGGGGTCTATGCCACCGGGAGTGGTGTCGGAATCTGAACTTGAACAGCCGCTAAATAGCAAAGCGCCGAATAGTAAAATCGCCGAGGTTTTTAACATTAATGATTTCATTGCATTGAATTATTTATGATGTTATCAGGTGAAGAATGTTTTTGTTTTTTGAAAGGTAGTCTATAAAAAAAGCCCATATTGAGTCGATAAGTAGGCGTGACTTGTGTGCCTGTTATATCAGCGAATATGGGGAGGGTGATATTGAAATTATAGGACAAATCGGGCAAAATCCAATACGTCAGAGATGGGTTGATGAAAATCCATTGTCCCCCTGTATTTGGCAGTTCATTAAATTTTTTTACTTGTGACTGGTTGATTTTGAATCTATCCGCGTAGGCTTTTCGGTAGCGCACTGTCAAGGCACCGTCGAATAAAAGCTTCCCCACGTTAACGCGCTCGCTAAGACCTGCCATGACTTGAAACTCCCGTCCGAATTTGTAAGTCCGTTGCCCATTGTCGAAACTATCGTTTATGCCTCTGTGGGTGTAGGTGGCTTGTGAGATAAAACTCATGCTGGGGTGGAAGCCGATAACATGCGTGAATTGTTCCCAAAAAATGAGGTCCCAGGCGCCACTCCCCGGCTGTAAATCAGCCGAAAGGGTAATATCTTCCAATCCGGATACTGAAGAAGTATAATCGTCTCTTCCGGTAGGCGTTTTTACCCCGAAGGCACCTGTGAGAACGGTGGCGTCGTGATTCAGGGACAATATTTTGTATTTTAAAAGGACTACTACATCTCCGATATTGCTAGTGCTTACAAAATTGCTTGAAGTGCGCGTTTGTCGGACGTAAGGGATGAAGGCATCCACGGAAAACCGCTTGGTGAAAGCATACCCCAATTGGAGCATCACCGTGTGGGTTTGGCGTTTGCTTTCAGCATTTTGCTCTTTTTTGGTCCCTGTTTTCAGGGTGTTTAATTTATTGAAATCGTAGGTCAAACTCATTTGAAGCGTATTAACTGCGCTGGTAGGCATACCAAGATTGGCCGAAGTAGGCACTCCCCCCGAACAACAGGTTTGTGCAATACTTTTCGAGGCTAGAATAAGGATGGAGCCAAGAAGTAAAATGGGTAATTTGGTAAAATTTTTCACAAGGTACATCTTTAAAATTTCAAAAATAACCAACTTCATCCATTGCTGTTCTTGGGGTTTTGGACTAAAGGGAAGTAGTGTCCACGTGAGGACATTAGAAGGAATGTTATTTTCAACTTTGTATTTTAGGTGACACGCTTTTACATGGAGGAGGGACCTCTTGAACCGAATTAATTGAAAAGTTGATGGAAAGTTAAGGAACGGTGAATAAATAAATTGAGGTTTTTGGGTTGATTATTTTGTTCTTAGTTTTTGCTTTGAAAACAAGAGTTATGTTGATATAATGACTGTTTTCAAAGTGAAAAATAAGGACA
>Ga0114931_10011137_pt1 | contig 10659 bp, 11 predicted proteins | sample 2SBtaG_FD_89579 | JGI IMG/M metagenome (GOLD analysis project Ga0114931, IMG submission 89579) | Deep subsurface microbial communities from Kolumbo volcano to uncover new lineages of life (NeLLi) - 2SBTROV14_V59a metaG | ecosystem: Environmental > Aquatic > Marine > Volcanic | place: Kolumbo...
ATGTCGGGCTGGGATATTCGTGCAGCTGATGCGATCAATAATCCTGAACAAATTCGCTTTGGTTTTATCGACGAAAATGTTGACGGGACCCTCGTAACCACCGGCAATGCGGTCACTGCCCAGATGCAAATCACTAGTAGAGACTTGGGGGCGGGACCTGTCGTGCGACTTGAAGGAAGTGCGCTAGGAACTGGCTCAACGAGCCTTTCACAAGCGGTAACATTAAATACCGTTCAGACAGCGCCGTTTGTCATGGTGCTGGAATTGGATAAGACGAACAACAGGTATGAGGTGTTCTATAAAGATGGCACGAACCCTTCTCAATCTTTGGCCCAAGGTTTCGTCTCCCCTGGACGCGACGGCAACTCGATCCGGTTTGTTGCCAACTACAACTTTGGATCCAGCAGTTTCGATCAAGGAGGAATACCCGTAGCTGATCCAGGTGAGTTCTTCTCAATTGATCGCGTCGCGCTAACTGACACAAATCCGCTGTCTGATTTGCTGACCGTGGAAGTCGATCGCGACTCTGGCCAAGTCAAGCTAATCAACTCGTCAGGTGCGGCACTGAGCGGGCTAGAGTCGTACTCCATCACTTCTGGGTTGGGCGCGCTAGATTCCACCGGCTGGAAGCCAATCACTGATAACTACGATGAAAACCTAGTTGGACCGGGGGATGGTTCGGTCGACATGGATGACAATTGGATGATTGACTCGACTACAACCTCCCTCCTAAGTGAGTCGGTAATAGCCGGAAACGGTGGTGACTTGTCGATTGGTCAGGAAGTAATTCTCAGCACAGGCGGCGGGCCGTGGATCAAGAATCCCAACGAAGACATTGACGTCGAATTAACGTTTGCCGGCGGCGTAACACGACGTCCCAGCGTTCACTTTGTTGGCAACGGCGGCGTCCCTTTTGAGGTCGCCGATCTGAACTTTGACGGTTCGATCACGGCGGACGACTGGACACTATTCATCGCAGGAGCCGAAGCCGATCTCTCTGCGCTATCGCCAGCCCAAGCTTACCAAATGGGCGATTTGAATTTTGGCGGTGTGAACGGAGTCGCGGACTTCGCCATCTTCAAGGCTGCCTTCGAGGCTGCGAATCCTCTGCAATCGTTCGAGGCGATGATAGCCGGGGTTCCTGAGCCAGGAACTTGCGTATTGCTTGCCATCGGCTGCTTGGGGCTGGCGTTGCCCCGACGACAGCGTACAGCACGTTTTCAATAGTGTTCTACTCCACTTTCTCTTCAGAGTTTACTGCTTAGCTATATCCATAATAAAAGGAACCTTCCATGTATTTCAGAATCAAACAACTAGCCATCCGAAACGGTCTATTGATGAAGAACAATCACAATAGGGCAAACGCCTGGGCCGCTCTACTTGCGATAGCTATCGCCTCGCTAATGACGACTCCTTCCTCCGCTGTGATACAAACATTCACCGATCTGGCGTCGTGGCAAGCAGCGGTTGCTGCCCCAACTTTTTTGGAAGACTTTGAAGGGCAGGTGACTGATGATTTTTTTGGCACGGGAACCGCTACTAGCCCCAATGGCCAGCTTCAGTTGTCGGCGAATGCAAACTTCAATGACAATGCGATAATCGATGTCTCTCCTTTTGTAAGTACCGGTGCAGACATTAACGGAAATGTCGTTGTCAACATGCGTTTCCTCGATGGCGGTGCCGGTGCAAATCCTCAAGAGACTGTTACAGTTGGTTTGCTTCCTGGCATATCAGCTTTCGCTTTTGAGTACAATAATTACGATACAGCCGGTGATGGAACTTTTCTCAGCTTTGCTGGTACCAATGGTGGCACGGTCCCCGCGTTTGACTCGACGTCAAATGGTTTTTTTGGTGTAGTCGATACCGGCGTTGGAGCGACAATCGATTCGTTTTCATTCACCGGCGATCCAGCAGTAGGCACTGGTTTCAGTGCGTTTAACTCCTTTGACGATGTTCGATACACTGAGCCCCACTTGCTAAAAGCACGAATCGATGTTGGCACAGGCGCTACAGAAATCGTAAACGATTTCGCTACTTCTCAAGATATCGACTACTACAAGATTGAAAGCACGACCGACGATTTGAATTTCGCCAATTGGAATAGTCTTAGCGATCAAGCGATTGACGCCGTCGATGGGCCTGATCCTGATTCCCTCGTCGGCAATTGCATTGGTGAGACGTGGGACGAAGCCGGCGGTTCGGACGACGGTGTCTTATCCGAGTCGTTTTTACTGGGTAGCTCTGTTTTCGGTACGAGTCGAACTGAGTCCTTGGGCAACGCGTTCAAGGTTGGAGGCGATACGAATTCGCTGTCGTTCGAGTACCGTAGAACGAGCGACGGGAGGGTGTTTGAAGGCACCCTTGATCTCGTGGGAACAGCGGCAGACGCTGATTTCGACGGCGACGGCACCGTCGATGGCAAGGATTTTCTCACATGGCAACGTGGCTTTGGCCTTGCGGGGCAAATAAACAATAGCAATGGCGACGCAGACGGTAGCGGTACCATCGATGACCTCGACTTGGCTGCCTGGGAAAGCCAGTTTGGTAACCCACCACCGTTGTCTGGCTTGGCAGGCGCCGCTGCAGTACCAGAACCGACTACAGGCTGCCTCCTTGCCCTGGCACTTGCCACTACCCTGTTAAGTGCCCGCAAGCATCCGTTCGCAAATGGTAATAATTAGGCACCCTTATGCTCAGCATTTGGTTTTTCCGCCGTGAACATTCCGCCGTGCTGATCCCTTTTTATGCCGCCTGAGACGGGTTCGGTACGGTCTTGCCTTTGAGCTTGTATACGTATGCTAACACCTCAGCGACGGCAGCATAGTCGGCGTCGGGAATGGGGTGGCCGATCTCGACGTCTTTATAGAGCGATTGGGCCAGTGGTTTACGTTCCACAACTGGCACATTGTTTTCTAAAGCTAAGCGGCGAATACGTTGTGCGAGTACGCCGGCGCCTTTTGCTAGAACGATCGGCGCTGCCATTTCCTCTGGTTTATATTGAATCGCAATCGCTAGCTCAGTGGGGTTGGTCACCACGACATCGGCTTGAGGCACTTTGTCGCCGATTCGGTTCATCGTTAACTGCCGTTGGATTGCCCGTCGGCGAGCGATCATTTGAGGATCGCCCTGCATATTTTTTAGCTCATCCTGAACCTCTTGTTGCGTCATGCGCAGATCTTGCTCATGTTTCCATTTTTGGTAGGCAAAGTCGAACAAAGCTAAGACAAAAAGAGCGACACCTACCCACAACGCGACCGAGAGTGCCAGATCAATCATGAAGGGGGCTAGTTCTGACGCCGACAGTGCGCTGGCCACCAGAACTTCTTCGTGACGCAGATAGAGAACCGTCGCAGCAACCATCGAAACGACCAAGACTTTGAACAAGCCAAAGCTAAGTTTCATAAATCCTGCGAGCGAAACGATTCGCTTCACTCCGGCCAGAGGGCTGAGCCGCTTGAAGTCGGGCATCAGGCGATCAGGCACAAACAGAAAACCTGTTTGGAATATGCTAGTGCAAACCCCTGCCAGCGCAAGTAAGCCAAGTATGGGGAAAACTGCTTTGCCTATCGAGTTGACCAAACTATGGGAAAGTTCAACCGCATCGGATCGGTCGATGGCCAGGGAGCCTACCGTGCCCAGTTGATGTCGCATAAACCGGCCGGCCGCTTCGATTACGCTGCCACCCCATGATCGAATCAGCAGGACGCTGACGATCAGCATAGCCGCCGAACCAAGATCCTGACTGTAGGCAACCTGTCCCTCCTCGCGCGCTTGCTCGCGCCGATGCTGGGTAGGTTCTTGGGACTTTTCACCAGCTTGATCAGCCATAAAACGGAGGAAGGGGCTGGGGGTTGGGGACTAGGGCAGGGGAACGGCTGCTTGCTGCACGGCTTCCAAAATTAAATCGATCGCCGCGGAAGCTTGTTGCGGAAAGGCCCAGGCGATCGCGCCAAGTGTCGTAAATAGACATCCCAGCGTGAGTAAAGAATTGATGCCAAAACCAACGGCTAGAATATTGATCTGGGGCATTGTGCGGCCAATTAGGCCTAATACCAGAGTGGAGAGCAATAAGGCAGTCATTGCTGGAGCTGCGGCTCGAATTCCAAGCAAGAAACTTTGGGTTAGCAATGTCGTGAGAGCTTCAACATAGGTCGTGCCCAACGATGCCTGGCCAGGAGGAAGCCAAGTGTAGGTATCCAAAAGTGCGTCCATCATCAGACGATGTCCATCCAGAAGTACAAACATCGCCAAAGTCAAAAAGTAAAACAATTGGGAGTAAATCGAAATATTTGAATCAAGTGTAGGGTCGAAGACGTTGGCCAATGCCATGCCGCCCAATTGGCTTATGATTTGTCCTGTTAGTTGAATTCCCGTGAGTAGCAGCGTCACGCCGAATCCCAGCAATACCCCGATCAACGCTTCGCTTGCCAAGTAGCGGGCGTAGGTCAACAGGTTGGTCATATCTGTCGGCGCTGTACTGGTAACCAACGGCGTGACAAGCAGTGTGATCGAGAGAGTAATAAGCACACGAGCTTGCAGAGGAACCGCCCTGCTGCCAAAAATCGGGGCCGACATGATTAAAGCGCCAACGCGGGCAAGCACGAGCGTAAAGATTGCAAACTGAGTGTAAAGCAGCGATTCTAACATAGGGGGCCAGGGAAGTAATAAATTAACCACGTCGACACGACGACACGGCAACACGACGAGAATTTTTTTATGTTGTGTCCGTTGTGGTTAAATTCTCGCCTATTTCAGATCGAATTGGGGATGTTCATGATGAGCTCTTCTGCATAGTCAATCAGCCGCGCCAATACCCATGGCAGGGCGTATGCCAAGGCAAGCACCATCGCGACAAGTTTTGGAACAAAAGCCACGGTTTGTTCCTGTACTTGGGTTAAGGCTTGGATCAGCCCTACGGCGAGGCCGACGATCATGCCCGACAGCAGTACCGGGGCTGCAATGAGCGTCGCCATCAGCAACGCTTCTCTGCCTAGGTCGACAGCATCTTGAGGATCCATTTTCTTTACACCTTGTCGTTCGTAGGCTGGGCACAGTCCACCAATTTTATTCGCCAAGTTCTCGTGAGCAGTGCCCACCCTACTTCGTGCCTTTCGTGGTTCTTCCCCTTGCGCAACATGTTTCAAGTCAACACGACAAAACTTTCTAGCAACATCTCTACTATCAGCCGCCAACCATCGACGAGTACGAATAGCAGGAGCTTAAAAGGCAACGAAATCAGGACAGGGGGAAGCATCAACATACCCATCGAAATCGTGACACTGGCAACCACAATGTCTAAAATCACGAAGGGCAAGTAAATCTGAAAACCGATGAGGAATGCGGTCTTAAGTTCACTGAGCATGTAGGCGGGCAACAGAGCTTGCAGTGGTACCAGTCGTTTGCCCGGTCGAGGGTTGTAAAAGTCGTAGTCGGGAAGTTCGCCAGTTTCCGAGATGATCTCGCTGGGCATGTGCTTGAGAAACAAGTAGACATCGTCCTCGTTTTCTGTGCGGACGATTTGTTCTGCCATAAACCTGCGGACAGGCTTCGTGCCCCGCTGCCAAGCCTCGTCTAAGCTTATTTGTTTGTCGGTATAGGGTTTAACAGCGTCTTCGTAGACGGCCGTCCAGACCGGGGTCATCAACAGTATCGTCATGAACAGCGCGATCGAGGTTAGTACTTGGCTAGGCGGTAGCTGCTGAGTCCCGAGTGCTTGGCGTAGGAGTCCCAACACGACGAGGATTCGAATAAAACTGGTAGTCATCAACAGCACCGCAGGTGCTAGGCTGATGACGGTCAACAACAGCATCACCTGCAGTGTCGAGGAAAGCCCCTCAGTGCTTGTCCATTGCTCGGGTCCGCCGATGCCAGCAGGGATCAAAGACGATGGCGCGGTCGCCGTCTGGGCTATCGCTATTGTCGGCGCGCAAGCCAACAGCAGCATCGCAGTTAGCGTCAGCGGTAAGATCGCTCGGTTTGACATCATGAAATAGTCAAGTTTTATCGGCGGAGACCTGCGGTCATTGCATGGGCCTCGTTTCCGAGAAAGCCCTTAGCAGGTTCGTTCGCCAGTTGTTGCAAAACATTGTGAAACTCAGCGGTCGTGCTATGTTTGTGCTTTCGTAGGCAGAGCCCCAGTAGTCGATCGACTTCCCCAGGATCGGTAACTTCGGTGATCGGAGTGGCACCGTCAGGAGTGATCGCGACTAGCACAAGCTTGTTGCCGACTTGGATCAAGTGGGCAAAATTTCTGGCCGCGAGCGGCACTCTGCCTAATACGGCCACCGCATCCTTGGGCAATGGCGTGGTAGGCTTCGGGCCGCTACGACGCATCAGCCACATGCAAACAAAGAACAGTCCCATGACGATTGCCAGACCGGTTCCTGCGGTGGTTAGCGATTCGATATGCGGAATGGCGAGATTCGTTACATCGCGACCATGTCCGGTTGGTTTTTCACTTCCCAAGTTTGTTGCAAAGCGAGATTGTGGTGCGAGTTGTCGTGGATCGCTGGGCTGATTAGCTGTTTGTGAGAAAGGGACAGGCGTTTTCTCGGTTGGGGCAGTTTCTAATCCAGCGGCTCTGACTGCGTGATCTTGACGAATCTGCTGAGAGACCTCGACCGCGGGAGTTGGCTGATCAGGACGCTGATAAGAGATGAGAGGTTTGGAGCCAGGCAGCGATTGGGCCGCAGCATGTGCGACACCGAGCAGCGACAGTGCCAACGGTATCTGCAGGAATCTCAAATGTAGGAAGATGGGGGGCATCGTTGGGCCGTTAAGGCGGATTCTCGGGACACAATGGGAGACGCCAGACGGCGCATCAATGTCCCGGCGCAGAGCGGCTTATAGAATTCGCCGGAGAATTCGGCCAGAGCAATTGGCCAATAGCCCTGCAGCTAGCACCTACGCGCAAGCACTTTCGCCCACGATTAGCTCAGCGACGCGAACGCAAAAATTGTCGTTCAAGACCAGCACCTCACCACGGGCCACCAGCCGACCGTTGACGTAGATGTCTGCCGGATCACCGGCTAACTTATCCAATGGAACGACGCTCCCTTGCTTGAGCCGTAGTACGTCTTCCAGGTGCATATGCGTTCGACCCAGTTCGATGGTCATGTCGAGTTGCACATCACGCATCAATTCGAGGGTGGTCGTGTCGGTGTTGGCAGCTGTGCCAGAAAATCTTTGGAATTCGAAGTTTCGGAGACCAGCTGGCATGACGCTTGCCGGCTGGCCGCTTTCTTGCTCGACCGAAGCGAGTGCTTCTTCTGCCTTGTTTAGCAACAACTCGATATCATCTTGCGAGACCTCAGCACTGCTAGCAGCAGTTGCTGCAACCGGAGTAGGCGAGACTGCTGCCGGTGCTGCTGCCGCAGGTGGTGTTGCTGCCGCACCGCTTAGCAAGGCTTCGATTTCAGCTTGGTCGACTGCAGCGTCTCCCCCCTCGGGCGAGGCTTCAGTCTTGGTTACTGGCGTTTCTTCGGCGCCACCGGCTTCTTGGGCCTGCTTCAAGAGCGCTTCAATTTCGTCTTGGCCGACCTGTTCAGAATCGTCCGACATAGGAATCCATTCCTTCTGTAGGATGTGAGCCCCGGAATTTCAACATTCACGGCGGCCAAATAGCTGACTTCTTATGGTTGCCGGTAACGGCAAGTTTAACGCTCGACAAACGAAAATTTACTGAATACCGCCTCGTGCAACAAGGGTTTGCCGAGGGCACGGTTGGTTTTCTCTAATATCTTTCGTTTAATCAAGCCCAACGTGGGGTCTGTCAGATCTGTCACCTCAGAACCACGGACTATGATATAGACTTGTTCCCGAATACGGTTCTCATTGCTTTCGAAGAGCGAAAAAAATTCGCTTTATTCGTTTGCTTGCACCGTTGCGAAGAGATCGAATTCAACATTCAAGCTGGCGCCCGTGTCGGGATCGTAGGTTACGACATGGAAAGCACCGAGCGAAACTTCGCTCATGTCGAGTGATGCTAGCGTTGCTGCAGCAGAGTCTTTGGCATCAGGATTTTCGTCAACCTCTACGTCGTCGGAAGTTCCTGTGGCCGCCAGTTGATTGGCAATTTGCGTAGTTTCTTCGGCTGAAGGAACGAGTACCGAAGCAGCTGCAATCTGCAACAAGACAATTACCGAAACAAAAGCGACTGCCTTGATTAATGTCATCAGACCTGATTTTTTCGACCCACCGGCACTTTCTTTGTTGCTGTTGTCGACATCAGATGTTTGTTCAGCTTGGTCAGCCATAATGAATTTTCCATTCAGGCACTTGTGAAAGCGATGTCAATCACAAGTTTTGCCATACTTCAGTTATCATTTAGCGATAATGTGTTAATAGGCGGGCGGCAGACAGGAATTTTCCTTCATAACCCGACGCGTAAGCGAGGGATAAGCCGGTACCCGCTGCATCCCACGCTTACGCGTCGGGTTCCGATTGGTAAGTTTTCATCTGCCGCTCGCCTAACATCCCTCAGAGGGAGGAACCCGAAGGAGTCGCTTCTAACTTCGTTCCGCCCAAATCGTGGACACGTTCATCCCACATGAGGATTTGAACTCGTGAGTTTTTCTTCAATCGGTCGGGATCGACGCCGTTGTACAACGGTTCTTCAGCTCCCGCATTGCCCTGGCGAATGCGACTGGGAGATATACCCTGCTCGACCAGGAATTGCCTCACAGATCGCGCCCGGGCTGCCGACACATCCCAAAGGTCCTTGAAGCCGCTTGACGGATCGACCGGGCGCCTTGTCGTGTGCCCACGAACTTCAATCTTCTGCGGTTTGCCAGCTATTTGCTCGATGATGCGTTGGAGATGTCGGCGCTGATCTTCAGTCAGCTCGGTTTGAAACTCATCAAAATATATATTGCCTCCAACCGAGGAATCGTCGCCAGGACGAACCGTTTGTACACGTTCGTTTTCACCGACCACCGATTTGTTCTCTTGCCCACCGTTCTTTAAGTCCATCTTCTTACTGCGACCCATTGTGTATACGGGACTTTTCAACGCTGCTCCACGCGGTCGGCTGTTGCCCGGTACCATCGAAGCCTGTGTCATATCGTGACCAAACTGTTCGCGAAACGATTCGACCATGGCTTGGAACTTTTCATCTTCCTTCATCTCACTCATCGAAACGAGCATGATGAAGAACGTCAGCAGCAGCGACATCATATCGCCGAATGTGACGACCCACTCGGGTATTCCAGGTTCTGGTTCTTCTTCAATGGCCATTATCTAGGCGATGGTATTAGGCTGTAGGCTGTAGGAAGGTTTTTACTTTGGATTTTCTTACGCAGCCTTGTCGCTGGCTCGTAATTTCGGAGGGATAAAGGTATTCAACTTTTGCTCGATCACTCGAGGATTCTCACCCGACTGAATCGCCATAATTCCTCGGACGATGATTTCCATCGCCAAAAGCTCTTGCTTGTTCGTAAACCCAAGCTTTTCTGCAAAGGGAAGGAAAACCACATTTGAAGCGACTGCACCATACATGGTAGTGAGCAAGGCCACCGCCATGCCGGCTCCAATTTTCGAGGGGTCGCTCATGTCGCCTAGCATGATCACGAGGCCCATCAGCGTACCGATCATGCCAAATGCTGGCGCAAAACGTCCCATGCAGTCCATCAACGCTTTTCCGTCTCGATGTCGGGTGGCGACTGCGTCGAGTTCAGTACGCATAATATCTTCCATCACTTCAGGCCGAGTGCCGTCAACCGCCATTTGAACGCCAAGCACAACGAAGGAATTTTCTATCTCTTCGAGCCGGCTTTCTAAAGCCAATAGCCCGTCTCGCCGGGCAGTCTCTGCCAAGCTCACAATTTCTTCGATCAAGCTAGGGACCGAGTCCAGTCTGTAAAAGAAAACTTTCAGAATAATGTTAAAAACACTGAGGAAGTTTTTCATCGGGAAGGAGATCATCGCGGCAGCAATTGAGCCGCCGAGCACCACCATGACCGAGGGAGGATCGAGAAATGCACCAAACGTGCCGCCCCCGAGGATAATCGAGGATAGAATCAGCCCGGTGGCGATCACAACACCTAGTACTGTAGCTATATCCATCGGCTTCTGTGATTAAATGCGGGGCAGGGGAAAGGTAGTTCGGAGCGTCTTGACAACCATAGCTTTTACAAGTTCCTCTGACGTAACACCTGGACAATACTCACAATGCAATGTTCCACTTTCCAGCGGTACTTTCAGAAAAACCCTTTATCCGAGTCGGTTTAATTCGCACAACCATCAGGAAGTAACCTCTTATTGCGCTGATACTCAATCGCCCGTTCAAGCACTTCGTCGGGTGTTTCAGCCACCACGATGCGATCGTTCGAGGTCAGTGTAATAAACGTATCAGGCCTGTGTTCGACATACTTAATCAGATCGGCATTAAGGATAAAAGCCTCGCCGTCGAGTCGTGTCAGTCGAATCATGTCAGATTCTCATTCTTTTGGGAGGTGAAATTGTCTTTCAACCGTAGCTTATGGAAAAGTTTGCGAGCTGGGCGGCGTAAGTCCCCCGACGTAAGTCCCCCGTAGTAGAGGCAGGCTTACCCCCGCCGCTCATTTTATCTACGGAGAGCCAGCAATTCGTCCAGTAGTTGCTGTACAGCAGTAATCACTCGGGCACCTCCACGGTACTGCGTTGAGGACAAAATAAGCTCGA
>Ga0114931_10011138_pt1 | contig 10659 bp, 11 predicted proteins | sample 2SBtaG_FD_89579 | JGI IMG/M metagenome (GOLD analysis project Ga0114931, IMG submission 89579) | Deep subsurface microbial communities from Kolumbo volcano to uncover new lineages of life (NeLLi) - 2SBTROV14_V59a metaG | ecosystem: Environmental > Aquatic > Marine > Volcanic | place: Kolumbo...
CCCATCCAAAGCGCGACCGGAAACGCGGTCGCCTCGCTGCCGGGCTTCGTCCTGTATCAACGCAAGGCCCCCGCGCAGCGCGCCAGCGCGGAGCGGGGGTCTGCTAAAGAACTGACCTATGAGCCGCGGTTAGCGGTAGCGGAAAATCCGCCAGCGGTCGCGACGCGAGCCGATCTCGAAGTGGAAGCCGAAGCTGAACTCGATGCGGGCGTGTTTGTTGACCAGCGCCGGCGGCGGATTGGGAAACGGTGCGGCGGCACGGAACGCCCGCGCGGCCTCGTCGTCCAAAAAGCCGACGCCGCACGGCTTGATGACCATGATGTCCTGGACCGAGCCGTCTCTGTGCAACCACACGCGCAGCACCGTGATGCGATCTTTGGTGCCGTAGACGTTGCCCTGAGGATCGCGCTGCGCGTACACGCGGCCGGGATGCCAGTTCTGCGCGACCTGGCGCTTGAGCCGGTTGAAGAAGTTGGCGTGCTTCCACCGGCGTGAATTGAGCGCCGTGCGGTCGCCGCGCCGTACCCGCTGAAGATCATCGACCGAGCCGCCGCCGACGACGCGGCGCAGCAGCTCCTTGGATGGCTGCAGGTTGGGGATGCGCTTGCGCGCGCCGGCCTTGCCATTGGACTCGACGCCGCGGCGCGCCGGGTCTTCGGTGCGCGCGGCCACGCGCCGCCGGGCGGTGCCTTTGCGCGGAATGATGCCGCCCGGGCCGAGCTTCTTGGCGCTGCCGGTCTTGATGCCCGGCGTGATCTTGGTGCGTTCGGAAAGCGGCCACGGGTTGCGCATGGACAACAGCCCCGGATCTGGCTTTTTGGGTAGTTTGTTTTCGACCGTGGTCTTGCGGTTGGGGTCGTTGTCGGTCTTGGCGACGACCTTGGGGTCGTTGGCCGGGCCCTTGATCGCGTCCTTGTCCGGCGTCACCTTGCGCACCGGCTTGGTCGCCTTGTCAGAGGACTCGAGCTCCTTGGGCCCCGGTCGCTCGACCATCTTTTCGGTCGAGCCGCGAGCGACGGTCTCTTGTTTGACCCGGCTGTTGAACTCGGAGATGTTGCGCGTTTTCGTCGGCGCGATCTCGACGTCCGGTCGGGTGATTTCCACGATGCGCGCGCTGGGTGGCGGCCTCACGATCTCGCGCTTGACCAGCGCCTTGTGCTTTTCTTCGAGCTTTTTGGCCTGCTTGTTCTCGAACTCCTTTTGCTTGGCCTTCTTGAGCAGCGGCAGGATCGGCATCGGCTTGATCTTGCTCAGCGGCACGTTGTCTTCGAGCAGGGAGATTGCCGGCGGCTGATCCTGCTGGTTGCAGCCGAGCAGATCCAACGACAAGCGCTCGCGTGCGTCGGCCAAACATGTCGCGGCCTCGCGCGCCAGCGGCGTGGCGCACGCGCCCATGCGCGCCCCGGTGGCCAGCAGCACATCGGCGACACACGTCGGATTCATCGGCTTGACGGGCTTGGGCTTCTCCGCCGTGGCCGTGGCCGCATCCTTTGTCGGCTCCTTCACCTGCTCGAACGGGTGCCCTTTGCCCGGGTCCGCCACGACGAACACGACGAGCGCATGGAACAGCACTGACACCGCCAGGATGGCGGGAATCGGCGACGATGCTGTGTTCCGAGTGGCGCCCGTAGACACGCGGATAAGCGCTCCTTTGGCCGGCGATTAGTGAAAGAGTTCCGTGTTTTACGAGTCGCGGTGTGCGCACGGTCAGTATAAGAACTCTGACCGGGCCGCGCATGGTGTTTCTGGCACGTTCCGGACAACCGATGCTGTCCACACGCAGCTGAGCAAAAAATGCACAGCTTCGATTGATTCAACCGACAGCTACTATTGAATCAGTGGGTTACTAAACGCGTAGGGCGCTTTGACCAGCATGGTTTGCGACCCCTTCAGGATGGAGGACGGCACCCGCCCGAATGGCGCAGCGCGTCTTAGGGCAGTCACCACGGCGCGATCGAACTTACGGAATCCGCTGCGCTTGGTCACGTGAACATCGGAGATCCGGCCGCTGGCGTGGAGCCGAAAACTGACGATGACCTCGCCCTGTTCGAGGCGAAGCGCGAGCTCGTGCGGAAATACCACCAGGCGATCGAGCCGCTTGTAGATGCGGCGAAAATACGGATGCTCGAGCGGCGCGCGAGACGACGGCCGCCCCCACCCGGGCAAAAGATCAGCACGTGTAGCCGCCGTACCTACCCCGTGTCCGCGGCTGGCAACGCCGGGGGCGCGGTGCGGTCCGGCAACGCCGTGGCCACCCGGAGCGCCATGCGCGCTGGGCCGCGACAGATCGAACGGCTGCGGATCGCGTTCGTGGATGAGCCCGACCGTGGTCCGTTTGTCGGCGGTCTTGCCCTTGCGGAGCGTTTCGGTGGTGGGCACGCCGACGTCGGTGAGCGCGCGGCTGCGCCGGGCGACCGTGCGTCCGGACGCGCGCGCCTTGTGTTGCCGTGCGGTTTCGGCGGCGAGGTGCCGGATGTCATCGGCGTTGTGCTGGCGGGTAACCGCGACGGCCATGGCCACGCGGCCGCGGCCCTTGGCACTGCCGGCGCTGGCATGCGCATCGCCTTTGCGCGCGCGCCGGCGGCGATCCGTGGTGGGCTGGTAACCACGGCGTTTGTGTCGCGCCAGCGCCTCGGTGCTGCGCACGCGGTGGGACGTTTTTTGCCGCGGCGTCTGGTAGCGATCCGGGTGGTTCCACATCGCCGAGCGCAGGTCTTCGTTGTCGTGACGCCCCGTCCAGGTTTCGGCGCCACCACGGGCACCACCGCCGCGTGACGCCGCGCGGTCGCCGGGCAGGATGACATCCATATCCGGCGCCGGATGCGAGTGGTCAAACGAAGAATCGTTGGTGGGGCCGAGGATGGCCGGCAACGGCGCACCCTTTGGCGGCAAGTCGATGAGCGTGACCACCGTCGGCGCCGCGCCAGACGGCGGCGGTGGCGTTGTGTTGTTGTTGGCGGCGGTGGCCGTGGCGTTGGTGGCGTGCTGCTCGAGCCGCGGAACGTCGAAGGAAATGACCCGATGATCGCCCGCCCAACCGAGCGCGCCGAGAACGGTTAGATGCACCGCGGCCGTCACCACCAGGATGACCACCGCCGGCTGCCAGCCCAAAAGCTGCCCCTGGCGGGCCACCGAGCGGCGAAATCCCAGCCTGTGCCCGCGGCGGACCATACTATTAGTATGGGCTATTCGGGCTGACCCTGCCACGAGCAAGCGCGTCCACGCGGCCGAGCAACGTGGGAATGCGATGATCGCCGTGCATCGATTGCACCCCGGCGGCGGCCGCCGCGCGCTCGGTGCCAACCGCTGTGACATACAACGGCCGCGCACTCGTCCCCCGCAACACCTCGGCAGCGGCCGCCCCGGCGAACGCACTCTTGGCCACACCGACCACTTCGATGTTGCGCGCGAGCGCCCCCGCGCCGACGTCCAGCCATCGAACACCACACACGCCGCCCGCGAGCCGTCGTCCCGGTAATCGACATCTACCACCGCAAACACCACCAAAGCGTAGCCAATCCCCACCATCCAAGACACAAATCCCCCACCACCCGTTGTGTCACGCAGCTATTTGCATATAGTTGCCGGCGGAAGTGCTTCCCGGACTGGTACTGGGCTTGGTCTTCAAAACCAATGGAGCGCGTTGAGAGGCGTTGCTCGGCGGGTTCGATTCCCGTGCACTTCCGCTATAGCCAGTTGTAGTTGCTACGCTTTTTTCAGCCGGCCGCCAGTGTTGGCCACTGGTTGGCCAGGCTGAGTCGCGTGGGGCATTTGTCGCTGCCTTTTGTTGGGCTGATCGAGCAACTGGATCGCCGCCTCCGCCGCCGACTCCGTGAGGTGCATGTAGCGCATCGTCGTGGTGATCGATGCGTGTCCAGCAAGCCCCTGGATCGTGCGAATCGGCGCGCCCTTCATGGCCAGGTGACTGCAGAACGTGTGGCGTAGCGTGTGCCAGCCAAACTTCCTGAGCCCCGACTTTCGGATGGCCCGCTTGAGCGGCGTATCCGCTTCCCCGCGTGACCACATCTTGCCGGTCGCATCGCACAACACCCAGTCGCCTTTGAGGTGCCGAGCCTTCTTGAGCCCCGTGCGCAAACGCTTCGTCATTGGCACCCGTCTGACACGTCCGCCCTTCGGCGAACCAACGTAGCCCCGATACTCGTTGCGCTGCACCAGCACCTTGCCAGCAACGAGATCCAGGTCGCCCCACTGCAGCGCCCGAATCTCACCCATGCGTAGCCCCGCATCACCCGCAAGCAAGATCGCCGGATACGTCTCGGCGTCCACACTCGCAGCTTCCATCAACCGCTCGTACTCATCGAAGTCGAGAAAGTCCATCGGCTTGTCGAACGTCTTCACGAAGCGGAGCCGTGGGATCTTGTCGATGATCTCATTCTCCGCCGCGTACCGAAGCGTCTTACCCAGACAGCTGATCATGTTGTTGACCGTCTTGGGCTTCAGCCCCGACTTCAGTTTCTCAGCTTTGAACTTCTCAACATCGCGAGTGGCGATGTCATCGAGCCGCCGCCGACCAAACGCCGGCAACAGGTGAAGCTTGAACATGTACTCCTTGGCCATGCGCTCAGACGGTTTGTTGTTCGCCTGAACATACGTGGCCATGAACTCAACTTTGAATGTGTTGAGCGTCGGCACCTCCTTCTTGTTCTCTTCTGGGTTTCGAATCTCACTGAGCAAGCGTTCAATGTGTTCCCGCTCAGCAAGCTCCGCCCCTCGTTTCGTATTCACCAGTGGCGTTCCACTAACCCGAGCCCGCCTGCCATTCGGCAAGTTGACCCGGCGTCGACAGTGGCCCCTATCACGGTAAGCCGGCATAGCCATTCTCGCTTTCCGACACCGCGCGTTCATGCCTAACTAAGCCATATCACGAGCGCCATCCGCGAGAAAAGCAGCCGCCGCCCCACACGCCGACAAGGGATCTCCCCACGCCCAGCCGCGTCGTACACGCTATTGCGACTAAGCCCGAGAAACTCAGCCACCTGCAACGCATTCATGACATCCGAATCCGCCACTACGCCGCGTTCTCCTTCAGCTTCGTCATCCAGAAAAGCGACAACTGTCCGGCAGCAGCAGCAGCAGCGCCACCCGCAACCAGCGCGCCCCTGCCCGTGAGCATTGCCGCACCGAGCGCACCCAACGTCGCCGTTCCAGCCGCCGCAATCGGCAGCTCGATATCAAACAGCTGGTGCACCCACGTACTAACGAACGCGCCGGCCACACCACCAAGAGCCATGACCGCCAGGTCGATCAACTGATCAGTTTCGCTGCGAATCATCACCGCCCCCTTCCGTCCGCGTCTCCGCGGAGACGCCGTTGCTCTTCTTGCTCGCACCATTCGAACGAGACTTACCCGACAACATGCGGCGCACCTCCGCCACCGCGTCGTCGACCGTCATCTCCATCAACCGCCCCGTGAGGTCGCCAAGCGCCTCTGGTGCCATCGACGAGATCGCTATCTGCACAGCTGTCTGCTCCTCCGCCGTCAGCTTCTGCTCCACCTCGCCAATCCGACCCATGATCTCCAGCCGCGAATCCTCACGCGGCTCCTCCACCTCATCCTCGCCAGCGCCCTCCTCCACCGCCGCCGTCGCGTCCGGTTCCTCCACCTCCTTCGCCGCCTTCTTCTTTGAGGCAGCCGCCTTCTTCTTGCGACTGTCCATGAAGTCCATGGCCGCCGCGCCAATGATGCCCACCATCTTCTCGATCGACGGCTGCAGGGCGATCAGCACAGCATCCTTGCCCGCAGGCTGCTCATCGGCCGGTGGAGCCAGCTCATCCAATCGCTTCGAGACATCAACGTGCTCGTCCAACACCTCGCTCAAGTTCGAGGAGCCGCCTGCGCCGGAGCCGGCGCCAACCGCTCCACCAACCGAGCGATCAGATCCGCATGAACACGCTCACGCTCCGCCGAAGCCTTCTCCCGCTCCGCCTGCACACGCTGCATCGCCTCAACCGCCCGCGCCAGTGCAGCAACGGCCGCGTCACTCGTCCCGCCCGGCACCACTGACTCCTCACCATCATCACCCGAGCCCTCAACACCACGCCGAACCTCCGTGTAAGCCGTAACGCCCAGCTGCGCCCGCCCATCATCAACCGCATCCAGCCGATACGTAGCCGGCCGACAGCCAGCCAACCGCAGATCCCCCGCAGTCGACGCCAAGGAAACGACCAACGGCCGCCCATCATGGTCATAAACAGCCCCAGGCCGCCCACGCCCTCCCGAATGCCTTCGTACCAACCACCCCGAAGCATTAGCCGGAACCGAAAGCGGCGCCCCGTTCTCATCATGTGCCAGTGGAAACTCCATCCATCTCGCCTATCGATGTTGAGCCTCCACCATGACCCAACACCTATGCAGATTATGCACATCCTAATTAGGTGTCGAAAATGGCTCACGAGACCGGTGACAAGTGCGATGCTCAGCGCCGACTGGAGACTCAGAAATGGCTGTCTGGAAGTTCCAACTGCTACCTGCACAAACGGGCATCCTTGGGCCCCGCTACAGCATCGACACAATTGCTCAGACTGTCGCAGACGAGGTGAACGACGCGCTCCCGTATCGCTTCCGCTTTCACAAGATCGTTAAGATCGTCGTCTGGCTAGGAGCGCGGGACGGCGAACCCGACTACCACGAGTTGGACGGAGTCGCCGAGAAGCAGACGCCCGGCTTCTCAGTTCAGTCCTACGCAGACGCTTCCGATGAGGCGAAGATCGAGATGCTGCACAACGTCGTGCGAGAAGCCTTCGCCTGGTTCGAGGCGAACTTCGACGACGCTCAATTCATCACCGACACGCGAGCGAAGCTGCAATGGTTGACATCAAGCAATGACTAGCAACGCAAGGCATCCAAAGAATACTGCAGGCCCGTTCTACGTAGTGAACGGAGAGTGCATCGCATGCGGCGCGCCCCCGAGCGAAGCTCCATCGTTGATGGGGTTTGATCCGGACCACTGCTACTTCAAGAAGCAGCCACAAAGCGACGACGAAACCAATCAAGCGATACTTGCAGTCTGGGCCTCGTGTTGCGGTGCGGTCCGATACGGCGGTGAGGACACCGATATTCTGCGAAGGCTCGCTGAACTCGGCGACAAGGATTCGTGCGATCACCCGCCCCACGGCGTAGACACGGTGACGCGCAGCCACGCGACGTTCGCCGCACCAGGTCTTGAGCTAGCCGGAAAGGCCGTCGTCGCGGCGCTCCCCGGTTGGAACGCAACATCGTCCTCGACCCACCAATCGCTGTCGATTCACTTCACAACAGACGACCCCGATTTCGAACTGCGGGTACAGATCAGCCAGACCGATGAAGAAAACAGGTGGCATCTCAGCATGACGCCCCCGCACGGCCCCGTAATAGCAATAGACCAGCAACTCCGTCGTGAACCAGGCATCGAGGAAATCCGCTGGTTCACTGAAGGTGAATGGGCAGGCGGTGCGCCGGGCCAAGAATACCCGTTCTAACGGGCTCACCGTCAGTGGCCGAACGCGAGGCATTTGCTAACCTGCTGGCCTGGACCAGGAGATATTCAGAGCCCGACTACGGGAAGCCACCAAACGGGCCATAGAGTTCTCCGGTCAGTTCCTCATCGAACATCTTCCGGCCACCGCACGCTACCGCGTGCAGCTCAACAGCTCGTACGACGGAAATCCGCTGCACGAGGACGAGGTTGTCTTCCCCGAAGACAGCAGTATTCCGCGAGCCCGGGAACTGTCATTGTGTGAGGAAGGTGCTGTGGTAGATGCCCTCTGTCGTGAAGGTCGCGTGCCGGAGTGGATCAACGTCAGCGTTGTTGGGGAGAACGGCCAACACACGATCCTCGAAGTTCTCGCCTGCGGCCGGTACACGGCAAATGAGCAACTCCTCTACCACGAGCATGAGGGGAACCAGCCGTTTCATGTGTTGGGCCCATCGCTCCCATTCGACCATCGCGAGGGCAAGAGATTCAGCATCTACAATCGAGCCCAGTGCTGGACGCGCGCCGAACTAGAACGCGTAGAGCAACACGCCGAGCACGTGTGGTCGCTTGAGTTGACCGGTGACGTCTTTATGGACGAGGTTCTCGCCAATCTTGCTCCGCTTCGCTCGATGGAGATTCTGGAGCTAGCAGCTAGCCCAGCGACGGGGAGCTGGATGGAGCAGCATCGACCGACATCCACAGCTGCGCATCCTACGCATCGCCGTTTCCGACGCCACGAGCCTCTACCTCGAGAAACTCCCCCGACGAAAGAGCATGGCCGAGATCACCATCAAGAACGCGCCGAGCAACCTGCTTGGGCTGAGCGACCTTGAACGGTCTTGCCCAAAGCTAGACTCCCTTGGCCTCTCCTCGACGGACTACGAAGTCGAAGCGTGGCCGGTCCTGCGTAAGCTCGACACCCTGACGCTAACGCTCAAAGAACCTGCGGCAACGTTCCGGAAACGGAACTTCCCCAATCTGAGGTCCATCTCGCTCGAAGGCAGCTGGGTGCTGACACCGGGCGATCATGAACGCCAAGATCGGCGGAACGTGAACGCCAAGATCGGCGGAACATGAACGCCAAGATCGGGCCAATCTGAACGCCGAGATCGGGCCAATCTGAACGCCGAGATCGGCGGAATGTGAACGCCCGGATCGGCAATTTGAACGCTGGGATCAGGCATTTGTGAACGCCAAGATCGCCATTGTGAACGCCGAGATCGGGTTGTGATCAGAGCGGCTGGCCACCCTCATGACGAGCGGCGCGGGCCGAGGAGCAAGAGACGTTGGACAACGCGAGCGCCGTCGCTCCGGGAGGAGATCGATGGCGAGGAAGCGACTGTCCATCTACAAGACGAGAGAGATTCTTCGGCTCCAGTGGGAGCTGAGCAAATCAATTCGGGAGGCGGCTCACGGAGCGGCGCCAGCGTCGGCACGGTGAGCGACACGGTCGACCGCGCCAAGAAGGCCGGGCTCACACGGTGGGCGGAGGTGGCCGAACTCGACAACGCGACGCTGGAGGAACGGCTGTACGGGCCGCGCCGCGCGGCGGTCGGGGAACGCCCCGAGCCCGACCCGGTGTGGATCCACCTGGAGCGCAAGCGGCCGGGCGTGACGCTGGAGCTTTTGCACCTAGAGTACCTGACGGCCCACCCCGCCGGGTACCAGTACACGACGTTCTGCGACCGCTACCGGACGTGGGTCAAGAAGCACCGGCTGTCGATGCGCCAGGTGTATCGCGCCGGCGAAAAGATGTTCGTCGACTACTCGGGCAAGAAGCCGACAATCATCGATCCGAAGACCGGCGAGGTCACCGCCGTCGAGCTGTTCGTTGCTGTGCTCGGTGCCTCGAGCTACACGTTCGCCGAAGCGACGCTGACGCAAAAGAGCCGCGACTTCATCGCCAGCCACATTCGCGCGATGGAGTACTTCGGCGGTGTGGCCGGCGCCTTTGTGCCCGACCAACTCAAGAGCGGCGTCATCGAGGCGTGCCGCTACGAGCCGCGCACGCAACGCACGTACGCAGAAATGGCGCGGCACTATGGCACGGCGATCTTGCCGGCGCGGCCGGGCAAGCCGCGCGACAAGGCCAAGGTCGAGGTCGGTGTGCAGGTCGTGCAACGCTGGATCCTGGCGCGCATTCGCAACGAGCAGTTCTTCTCGCTCGACGCGCTCAACGAGCGCATCGCCGAGCTACTCGAAGATCTCAATAGCCGTCCGATGCGCCGCTACGGCAACGTGTCGCGGCGCGAGCTGTTCGAGCGCCTGGACCAGCCGACGCTTTCGCCGTTGCCGGTAGAGCGCTTCGTGCACGCCGACTGGGCCGATGCCAAGGTCAACATCGACTATCACATCGAATACGACAAGCACTACTACTCGGTGCTGTACACGTACGTAGGCAAAAAGGTCGAGGTGCGGGCCACGGCGATGACCATCGAGATCTTGCTGAGCGGCAAACGCATCACATCGCATGTGCGGAGCTACAAGCCCGGCAGGCACACGACGAAGCCTGAGCACATGCCGAAGGCGCACCGTGCGCACGCCGAGTGGTCACCGTCGCGCTTGATCGCGTGGGCCGAAAAGATCGGCGTGCACACCAAGGCTCTGGTCGAGGCGCTCCTCGCCGAGCGGCCGCACCCCGAGCAGGGCTACCGATCATGCCTCGGCATCATGCGCCTGGAGAAGCGCTACGGCGCCGAGCGCGTCGACAACGCCTGCCGCCGCGCGCTCGTGTCGGGCGGCCGCTCGTACAAGCACGTCGAGCGCATCCTCAAGCACAAGCTCGATCAACTTCCCGACGAGGAAGTACCTCGCAGTGACACCCGGCCAACGCACGCGAACGTGCGCGGACCCGACTACTACCAGTAAGACGAAGGAGACAATGAACATGCTAAACGAACCCACCTTGGAAAAGCTCATCGCGATGCGCATGCGCGGCATGGCCCACAGCTGGCTCGAACAACAGCAAACAACAGGCGTCGGCAAGATGGACTTCGACGAACGCTTCGGCCTACTCGTCGACGCCGAGTTTCTGTTTCGCCAGAACCGCCGGCGCGACTGCCGCGTAAAAGAGGCAAAGCTCCGCCACGGCCATGCGTGCATCGAGGACGTCGACGACGCCAAAAAGCGCGGCATCGACAAGTCGCTACTGCGCCGCCTCGCCACCTGCGGCTGGATCGACGAA
>Ga0114931_10011139_pt1 | contig 10659 bp, 14 predicted proteins | sample 2SBtaG_FD_89579 | JGI IMG/M metagenome (GOLD analysis project Ga0114931, IMG submission 89579) | Deep subsurface microbial communities from Kolumbo volcano to uncover new lineages of life (NeLLi) - 2SBTROV14_V59a metaG | ecosystem: Environmental > Aquatic > Marine > Volcanic | place: Kolumbo...
AAAAAAAGACGTTCAAACAAAGTTTCACTCTTGCACGGGAACGGAATCCGTGCTAGACTGCGGGGGCAATGCACAAGAACTTGGATCTCGACATTTTATCGGAGCTCGTCAAAGATGGGCGGGCAAGTCTGCGGCAGATCGCCATGGTGTTGGGCGTGGCGACCACGACGGTGAGCAATCGTTTGCACGCGCTGGAAGCGGACGGGGTGATCGTGGGGTACCGTCCTGTGGTCGACTACGCCAAGTTGGGGTTTGGGTTGACCGTGGTGATCCAGGTCAAGGTCAAGGGGGGCCACTTTCCGGATGTCGTCAAAGAGTTGGTCAGCCACCGCAGCCTCGTCTCGGTCTACGAGACGACGGGTGATTTTGACGTGGTGGCCGTTGGCAAGTTCAAAGACACGGACAACATGAACAACGAGATCAAACGCCTGCTGAGCAACCCTTACGTCGAGGAGACGAGCACGGCGGTTGTCTTGGGCGTTGGCAAAGAAAACAGTCCCCTGCGGTTGCGGGAAAAACCTCAAAAATAGGACGAACCCCCCCCCTGGGAAACAACTTTTCGTGTGGTGAGGAGAGAGGGAGATGGTCGATCTCAAAGAGTTTACGGTTTTTTCCGACTTAAGCGCTCGAGATTTGGCTGAGCTTGAGCAATTCGTCAAACACATCAAATACGGTCCAGGCGAAATTATCTACCAAGAAGGCGCGCCCACCTTCGGTTTTTACTTGCTGTTCGAGGGCCAGGTCAAAGAGGTTAAACGGTCCTTGGGGGGCAAAAAGCAAATCCTCAAGCTCGTTGGGCCGGGGGAATTGTTGGGCGAGACGACCTTGTTCGACAAAGGGGTACACATCGCCTACACCAAAACGCTGTCGCGTTCGGTGGTGGGGTTTGTCTAGCGGGGCGACTTCTACGATTTTCTGCTCAAACACCCGCCCGTGATTTTTCGCCTGTTCGAAAAGCTTTCGCTCGAGATGAAAGCGTTCCAGTTCAAGCTTTCCGAGCGCAGCTACAACGGCAGCAAGGAACGCCTGGCCCGCCTCATCCTCAAGCTGGGGGAGAGCGGCATCGAGTTGTCGCGCACCGAGTTGGCCGAGATGGCCGGCGTGTCTTCAAAAACGGCGATCCGCACGTTGGGTGAGCTGGAAGAACGGGGCGTCATCGCCGTGGACGACCGCAAGTTGACCGTGCTCGACCCTGAGAGCTTGGAAGGTTTGGCGGAACCTTTTCCCATCCCCTTGGGTACTCACCTTATCATCTAAATTTTGGGGGCGTTTTGCCTTGTGTGGGGTACGGGCTTGCCGTAAAGAAGGAAGACACCCCGGGGTTGGACGCCTGTCCTTCAGCTGTTGCGCCTTGGCCATTACAGTAAGCGGGGGCTACAAACAAATCCGTATAGCACTCAAAGGCCATAAGGGGTTACGTTGGCATCAAGCGCTGTTAGCTGCTGGGGGCGGCCTGTGAAAAGGGATGATCGGTGAAGCGTCTGTTAGGTGCCCGCGGGCTACGGGTCGTGTTGGTCGGCTTGAGTTACATTTTGGCCTTGGGGTTGTTGTCCCAGACGAGCCCCCACAACGACAGCGTGGTGTTGATCACGTTGGTGCTGCCGCTGGCGATCACCGCCCTGGCGTTTGGCCCGCTGGCGGGGGTGGGGTTTGGCCTGATCACCGGGGCGCTCGTGTCGATCGTGAACGTTTTGAACATGACCTGGACGCCCGTTTTGGGCAACCCAGTCGTCAGCACGCTGTTGTTTACCGGGATTGGGGCGGGGTTTGGCCTGTTTCGCCCGCACGACCTGGCTAAGGGGAAGGACGTTGCGCCCCAGGATGCCTGGGAACACGCGCTCGACATCCAGCTGAAACTGAAACCCAGCGGCCACATCCTGGCGAGCAACCTCAAAGCCCGTAACGTGTTGGGAAACGTCAGCCACCTGTTCGACTTCGTCCACCCGGAGGAGAAAGAAAACGTCCAACAGCAACTCGAATACGCCTTCGCTCGAGACGAAGCGCGCTTCGCCCTGCGCGTGCGCGTGGTCAACCTCGAGCAGCAGACCGTCCCCATGGAAGCGCAGTTGCTGCGCGACGGGGAACACCTCGCGCTGGAGCTCCACGACCTCAGCGAGATGTACAAGCTCGAACGCCGACTGTCCGAGACCGAGGCCCGTTACCGCGTGTTGATCGAGGAGGCCATTGCCTCTCTGGACACGGGCATCGTCGTGCTCGATCGCAACCGGCAAGTGATGTGGGCCAACGATGCCCTGGCGCACATCTTGGGCGTAGACCAGCAGTGGCTCGTGGGACGCGACCTGGACCGCGTGTTGGAGGCGGCCGCGCCCCTGTTCTTGACCGAAGACGCCGTGGAGAAAATCGCCCAGACCAAAGCCGAGAAAATGACGATCGCGATCCAAAACGGCCACGGTCCCAGGGTGTTTGATTACAACAGCATCCCCATTTCGACCGAACGCTACCAAGGCGGGCGCATCGACTACTACCACGACATCACGAAGAACAAGCAACTCGAGGAGGATTTGCGCCGGCAGAGCGAGCAACTCAAGGCCGGCAACGAACGCCTCGAGGCGTTTACCCACGTGGTGTCTCACGACCTCAAAGAGCCGCTGCGCACGCTCGAGATGTTCAGCGGGTACGTGCTCGAAGACTACGGAAACAAGCTGGACGACGAGGGCAAGGACTACTTGCACTCCATCGGGCGCGCGGCCAAACGCATGAAGGGTTTGATCGACGACTTGCTCGACCTGGCCAGCATCGGGCGGCGCAACGAGCCCAAAAAACAGGTTGACGTCAAGACGTTGGTCGACAACGTGGTTCACGATTTAGGGGCGTCGCTCGAGGGGGTTGAGCTCGTCTTGCCTGAGCGGGCGTTCCCCCACGTGATGGCGAACCACACGCGCATCGAACAGCTGCTGTCGAATTTGATCTCGAACGCGGTAAAATACAACGACCGAGAGAAAAAACAGGTCAGGCTGGGGTGGACGGTCGAGGGCAACGATTACGTCTTCAGCGTTGCGGACAACGGTATCGGTATCGAGCAAGCGTACTTAGGCAGTCGTATCTTCGAGTTGTTTGAACGGCTCAACCCGCACCAGGACAACTACCAAGGCACAGGAGCAGGATTGGCAATATGCAAGCGCATCGTGGAAGCATACGGTGGACGTATTTGGGCCGAATCAGAGCCCGGACAAGGGAGCACGTTTTACTTTACCTTACCCCAACCAAACACCAAGGTGGTGACCCATCATGAAGCGGTTAAAGATCTTGTTGGTTGAGGACAACCCTGATGACGTGAAGATCACCCAGCGCACGCTGAAAAAGGGCAACCTCAAAGATGAGTTGTTCGTCGCCAGAGACGGGAAAGAGGCACTGGATTTTCTCAACCAGCGTGGTGATTTCCCCGGTGTTCCTCGGCCTGATTTGATCTTTTTGGACCTGAATCTGCCCAAGGTAAACGGGCTTGAAGTGTTGGCCGAGATCAAAAAAAGCCCCCAGTTGCGCCGTATTCCCGTCATCGTTCTTACGGTGTCTAAAAGCGAGGAAGATCGTATTCGGGCTTACGATTCTGGGGCCAGCAGCTACATCCAGAAGCCGGCCAGCTCGAGCGAGTTTATCCGGGCGATCAACACCGTGCGCGGTTACTGGGAAGTGGCGGAACTTCCGCCCGAATAGACCCAATTGGACAGAATTTCCACCTTTATTTCATGGTCTTTCCACCTCATCCGATTTAGCATAGGGGAGAGGATAGGCGTTGGCGAGCGAAAAGCCAGCTGTCTCATCGCAAGGTGATACGTTGGCCCTAACTTGTAAACGTTTGTCCTGACATATATTCGCTTCAGGCGCTACGCTCTGGGGTGATGATCGCAAGCGGAAGAGGCGATAATGGTCAACGTCCTAGTTTTGGTATCCGCTGAAATGGTCGGGTTTACAGCCCGGCAGCGTCGAAGGTTTTGCCGCGCCATTTTGCCAACCTCCTGTGACGCGGATTTTCCCTTCGTTGCTGATTTCAGCAAGGGTTCGATTCCCTTTGAACCTTGACCAGTTTGTTCCTTTTCCGTAGTTGCTAACCTCATTTAAGGGAAGGTGGGCCCCCACTCACCTTCCCTTCCTTCCTTTTCTGGCCGTGGTTGTCAAGAACAACGTTGCCCTGAGTGGGGTATCAGCGGCGTGGTTTCCCAAACGTCTCAAACGCCTCGCGGTTGACCTTCCGCAACTCCATGATTCTGAGCGCGTACTTTTCCATGCTCGTGTCGGCGTCGTTTATGGGACGCCACGGAGGTACTTCTACGGGCTTGCCCCGTTCGTCCACGGCGACGAAGACCATGATGCAATGGATGGCCTCTAAGAGCGCACACCGTTTGGGGTTACACGAGGAAAGGTCTACGGCGACGTGCATGCTTGATCTGCCCGTGTGGATGACCTTCGCTTTGACCTCGACCAGGTCACCGACCGTAATCGGGTTGTGGAAGTTGATGTCCCCCACGAAGGCCGTCACGCAGTAGTGGCCGCTCCAGCCCGTCGCGCAGACGTAACCGGCCTGATCCAACCATTTCATGGCCGAACCTCCGTGGACGTTGCCGGCGAAGTTGGCGTCTGTCGGCTGGGCCAAAAACCGCAACGTGATTCCTCGGTGGCTATCGGGCACGTAGCTGCTCTCCCATGAAGCTATTCTAGGCGGACGCGACCTAGCCAGTCAACGAGCAGGCGAGCCAAGGCGATGCGGCAGTTCGAATAACCGTGGTCACAGTCCAGCACGTGGTGGCTAAGCTCTGTTGCTCCCGCCCGTTCGAACGCGCGCACCAAGGGGGTATGGTGCTGCTCCACGGGGATGACCTCGTCCTGTGAAGCGCCCACGAGCAACACGGGGCGCCCGCAGAGCGGGGCAACCCCATCCAACACGTTCCACTGCCCGATGTGTGTGACGACCTCGTCGAGCAACGCCTGGGCCGAGGTACCCCGGAGCGGCGTTAAGCCTTCCTCGAAAAAGGCCAACGCGCCCTGGCGCTGCGCCGCGCTGTCGCTCCAGCCCGCGCCGTACGCGCCGAAGTTCACCCCGGAGATCGAGGCCACGGCGTGGACTTGGGGCGAGTCAGAGGCGCTCATCAACGCCGCAAAGCCCCCCAGGCTATGCCCGACGAGCGCGATGTGCTCCGGGTCGACGCGGTGCGCGTGCCCTTCGTCCGAACCCAGAAAGCGCAGCGCGGCGCCCACGTCTTCCAACACGTGCCCAAACGCGTACGCCCCCTGGCTGCCCCAACAACCGCGGTAGTGGAACACGAGCGCGTTCCAGCCCGCGCGGCGGGCGGCCTGGGCCAGGTCGAAGTTGCGCTCGAAGCCTGGAAAACCGTGTAACAGCACCACGGTGGGGTGGGGGCCCTGCCCCTGGGCGATGAGCAGCGCGCCGATGAGCTGGCTGCCCGCGCTGTCGAAGGCCACCTGGGTCATCGCGGCGGGGTAGCGGGGGTCGCGGGTCACAGGGTCTTGGGTGACGGGGTCGAAGGGGAGCACGTTCACGTGGCCGGGGTGCTTTTGTACCGGGGCATGATGAGCCAATCCAGCAGCAGGGCGGCACCCACGAGCATGACCAATCCTGACAGCATGAGTCCACGTAGACCACCGGCAACGGCGTTCCCCGCAGCACCACAGCGCGCCGGACTGAAGTGGTCCGCGCTACACCAGTAGCTTTGACCCTGCTCGTGGCTGATCAGGTTGAGCATTTGGATGGGAACGAGCACGAGGGTCAACACGAACAGGATCAGACCCCATTTCAACTTTTTCTTCGCGTTCTTCGTCAACGGACTCGACCTCCTAGCGATCGGCTTTTAGACGTTGTCTGGTTTGTGATTTTCGTCGCCTGTCTGCGCGTCTTGACGGTGTCGGGCGCGGTAGAGCAGCCACGCGATCAACCCAAAGAGCACGTAGGGGACGGGCAACATCACGTACAACCCCCGCACCAGCGGGCTGTTGAGGTCACCCATCCCACTGCCGTGGGCGTAGACGACAGACGTCCACGCAACGAGCGCGATGAGCGCTAGTCTCAAGGTGGCCGGCCACCGTTTTTTTAGCATAGGGGTAGTGTGCTCCTTAGGGGCTGAAGAACAGTTGCCGGACCCACAGGGTGTAGTCCGCTTCCGCGCTGAGGATGCCCAGCAGCGTTAGCAACAACAGCGGCGGGAGCAGGATGGCGTATACCAAGCCTAAGCGTTCGAAACGCAGGTGCATGAAGAACGTCACGATCAACCCCGCTTTCATCAGGCCGAAAACCGTGACCAAAAATTGCTTGAGCGTTTCCTGGACCTCAAAGTAGTCCACAAAATAGGACAGGGCGCTGAGGACGAACAGCAACACCCAAACTTTGACGTACGTGCCGATGGGAGGGTGTTGGACGTGCGATCGTGCTTGAACCTGTTCCATGGTTGTACCCCCTACCACAGGTAAAAGAAGGCGAAGATGAAGATCCACACCAGGTCGACGAAGTGCCAGTACAGGCCAGCAATTTCCACGATCTGGTAGTTTCCGCTGCGTTCGTAGCGCCCTTGGAATACGCGCCAGGCCACGATCGACAGGTAGAGCACGCCGATCGTGACGTGCATGCCGTGAAAGCCCGTGATCATGAAAAACGACGTGCCAAACTGCGACGCGCCGAGAGGGTTGCCCCAGGGACGAACGCCCTCGTTGAGGATGAGCTTGGTCCACTCCGTGGCCTGCAAACCCACAAAGCTCAGGCCGAACAGCGCGGTGATGCCCATCAACACAGCCGTGATCACGCGGTTTTTACGGTAGGCGTAGTTGACCGCCACGGCCATCGTGCCGCTGCTCGTGATGAGCACGAAGGTCATGATCGCGATCAGCAGCAGGGGCACGCTCGCCCCCCCGACGTTGAGGGCGAACACCTCGCTCGTGTTGGGCCAGGGGGCGGTGGTCGACAGGCGCGCACTCATGTAGCTGATCAAGAACGTGCCGAAGATAAAGGTGTCGCTGACGAGGAAAATCCACATCATCACCTTGCCCCAACTGACCCGGAAGGCCTGACCCTCTCCAGCCCAGTCGGCCACAGCCCCTCTCCAGCCGCTGAACGCGGGCAAGGGGGCCTTGTTCATCGATCCTTCGCGTTGCGCCATCGTTGTGTTTCCTCCTTACGTAAGTAACATCAAAGCGAACAACACCAACCACACGAGCAACAAGAAATGCCAATAGGTCGTACACAAAGCCACATTTGCGAGAAATCTATCCTTGCTCGAACCGCTTTTGGCGCGCACGCCGACCCACACCCACGCTCCCAACCCTCCCACGAGGTGCAGCCCGTGGAGCGCGGTGATGAGGTAAAAAAAGCTGCTCGAAGGGTTGGAGGTGACGAAGTACCCTAGGGCATAAAGCTGTGCCCAGGCCCAAAACTGGCCCAGCACGAACAGCAGGCCCAACAAAGCGCCCACCCACACCCCCCGCAGCTCGTGCAAAGCGCTCTGGCCACGCGACCACTGCAACGCGACGCTGCTCAAAACGAGCAGCGCGGTGTTGAACCACAACACCCCAGGTTCGGGCAGCGCTCGCCAGTCGGGGAGCCCCATGCGCACCACGTACGCGCTGATCAAGGCCGAAAACAGGATCGTGACCACGGCCATGAACAACCACAGACCCAGCTTGGAGGCGCTCAGCCTAAAAGCCCCCCATCCGGCTGAGACGTTCACGTCGAGGCCCGCTGGGGCTGCTCGGCGGGCGTTTCGTAGTTTTGGGGCAAGTAGTCCTGCGGTGCTCCGGGGACGCTGTAGTCGTAGGCCCAGCGGTTGACCACGGGCAATTCCGCGCCCCAATTGCCGTGCCGCGGTGGGGTGTGGGGCGTTTGCCACTCCAGCGTGGTAGCCTGCCAGGGGTTGTCCTCAGCCTTTTTCCCCTTGAACACGCTCCAGGCGAGGTTGAACAGCAACACCAACTGCGCTGCCCCGGTGACCAGGGCGGCCACGCTGATGAACACGTTGAGCCCCGCGGCCGAGGGCGGGATGAAGTTAACCCCCTCGTAGGCGAAGTAACGGCGTGGCACGCCCAAAAAGCCCAGGTAGTGCATCGGGAAAAAGAGGGCGTACACCCCGATGAACGTCACCCAGAAGTGCAGTCGGCCCAGGCCCTCGCTCAACATGCGTCCGGTGATCTTGGGGAACCACTGGTAGATGCCGGCGAAGATGGCCATGATCGCGGACACGCCCATCACCAAGTGAAAGTGGGCGATCACGAAATACGTGTCCGTAAGCGGGATGTCGACCACGACGTTGCCCAAGAACAGCCCGGTCAGCCCCCCGACCAAAAACGTGCTCACAAAGCCGATCGCAAACAGCATCGGGGTGACCAAGCGGATGCTCCCGCCCCACAAGGTCAGCACCCAGTTGTAGACCTTGATCGCGGTGGGGATGGCGATCACCAGCGTGGTCGAGGCGAAGAAGAAGCCGAAGTAGGGGTTCATCCCGCTGACGAACATGTGGTGTGCCCACACCGTAAAGCTGATCCCCCCGATGGCCACGATGGCCCAGACCATCATGCGGTAGCCGAAGATGGGCTTGCGGGCGTGACAACTGATGATGTCCGAGGCCAGGCCGAAAGCCGGCAGGGCCACGATGTAGACCTCGGGGTGGCCGAAGTACCAAAACAAGTGTTGAAACAACAACGGGCTGCCGCCCTTGTAGTCCAGTTGTTGCCCCAGCGACACCACGGCCGGCATGAAGAAGCTGCTGCCCACCACCCGGTCGAGCAACAACATCACCCCGCCCACGAACAACGCCGGGAAGGCTAGTAGGGCGATGATCGAGGCCACAAAAACGCCCCATACCGTCAACGGCATGCGCATCAAGGTCATCCCTTTGGCGCGCAGTTGTAACACCGTGGTGATGTAATTCAGCCCCCCCATCGTGGTGGCCACGATGAAAATCACGAGCGAGGTCAGCATCACCAGGATGCCCATCCCCGAGCCGGGCGTGCCCGCCGTGATCGATTGGGGCGGGTACAATGTCCAGCCCGCTCCCGTGGGACCGCCAGGCACGAAGAAGCTGGCCAGCAGCACGATCACGGACAGGAAGTAAAACCAGTAGCTGAGCATGTTGAGGTACGGAAAAGCCATGTCCCGCGCCCCGATCATGAGCGGGATGAAGTAGTTGCCAAACCCGCCCAACAGCAGGGCGGTGAGCAAGTACACCACCATGATCATGCCGTGCAGGGTGATCGTCTGGTAGTAGGTACTGGGGCTGATAAAGTCGAACTGGCCCGGGAAACCCAGTTGTAAGCGGATCACCCAAGACATGACCATGCCCAGCACCCCGACCAAGATGGCCGTGCTGGAGTACTGCATGGCGATGATCTTGTGGTCCTGGCTGAACACGTACTTCGTCCAAAACCCCTGAGGACCGTGCTGTTCACCCCCGATTGAAGCGGCCTGTGCCATTACGATTCCCTCCGTGTGTGGCTGATAAGGTCGAAATAATTCATGGTAAACACCCTCTCACTTGTCTTTTGGACTGTCGGATAGCGTCTGGATGTAGCGGACCAACGCTTTGAGTTCTTCGTCCGTAAGCTGGCTGAACGCGGGCATGGCAGGCGGGAAGCCTTTAACGACTTTGGCCGTGGGATCGACGATGGACTCTTTGATGTAGGCGCCGTCCACCGTAACCTGCGTCCCATCGCCCAGCGTTTCCTGCTTGCCAAAAAGGCCTTTCCACGTTGGCCCCACGCTGGAACGACCGTCCGTGGTGTGGCAGCCCAAACACCCCTTGGCTTGAGCCAGGTGTTCGCCCGTCTCGATCAAGATGTCGTCGGGAGTTTTCTCTGCGTTGGGCGTTGATGCCCCTTCGGCCAGTTCGTGGGCGAAGTCTTTGTTCGTACTCAACCACGCTTGGTACGCTTCGGGCGACTCGACCACGACTTTCCCGTTCATGGCGTAGTGGCCCAGGCCGCAGTACTCGGCGCACACCAGGTCGAACGTCCCCGTTCGGGTTGGCGTGAACCACAGGCTGGATACGCTCCCGGGCACGATGTCCATCTTGACCCGGAATTGGGGCACGTAGAAGTCGTGCAGCACGTCTTTGGAACGCAGCAACACTTTGACCGGCACGCCAAGCGGCAAGTGGATCTCGCTGTCCTCAACCAGAATATCGTCTTGTCCGTAGGGGTCGTTGGGGTCGATCCCAAACCAGTTGTGGGTGCCGATGTGCCTGACGTTCGTGCGGCCGAGCCGGCCGTCCGCGCCGGGCAGGCGAAAGCTCCACTGCCACTGCTGTCCCACGGCTTCCAGCACGATGGCATTTGGGGGAGGGCTGACGAACTCGGAGTACACGAACAAGCCCGGCGCCAACAGCGCCACGACGCCGATCGAGGTCAACACGATCAGGGTCCACTCGAGCTTCGAGTTTTCGTGGACGTACGACGCCGTTTGCTTTTTACGGCGTCGAAAACGCACGATCTCGTACGCGATCAACAGGTTGATCGCGACAAAGACCACCCCGGTCAGGGCGATCGTGACGACCAACATCATGTCGATCTGTCCCCAGTTGGAGGCCAACGGGGTGAACCACCACGGGCTCCACAGGTGAAAGGCAACAGCGCCCACGACGATCAGCACCAAAACAATCGCTAAAGCCATCTTAAGTGTTGTGCTCCTTTTTTATCGTTGTCATT
>Ga0114931_10011140_pt1 | contig 10657 bp, 7 predicted proteins | sample 2SBtaG_FD_89579 | JGI IMG/M metagenome (GOLD analysis project Ga0114931, IMG submission 89579) | Deep subsurface microbial communities from Kolumbo volcano to uncover new lineages of life (NeLLi) - 2SBTROV14_V59a metaG | ecosystem: Environmental > Aquatic > Marine > Volcanic | place: Kolumbo...
GCGCAAGTTTTCTGACTACCAGCGCCCGCCGCGCGCAGCGCAGCGAGCACGGCGGGCGCTAACGGATCGAAATCACAGCGGCGCCGAAATCACGGCCGCGCAAAGATCCTACCTATGAGGCCCTCCTAGGCCGGTGCCGCGGTGCCGCACTCGGCGCAGAACTTGCCCGACAAGGGCTTGCCGCAGTTGGTGCAGAACTTGGGTCCGTCGGCTTCGAGCGTATGGCCGCACTCGGCGCAGAACTTGCCCGGGTTGACCTTGGCGCCGCAGGAGCCGCACGTCACCTTGTTCATCTGGTTTGGCGCGACGGGCTGGGCGACGGGCTGGGCGTTTTGTTGCTGCATGTTGGTCTGGTGCATCTGGTTCATCATCTGGCCCGCCATGGCGAAGCCCATGCCAAGGCCGGCACCTTGCATGGCGCCGCCACCGCCGCCGCCCTTTTTCATGCCTTCGCCCGCGTTCATCATCATCTCGGCCTGGGCAAACTTCTGGTAGCCCGCCAGTCCGCCGGTCATGTTGATGTAGGCGGCCTTCTCGAGAATCTTGTCGAGGCGCGCCTGATCCTTCGGATCCATCTTCAGCGTGAAGTCGCCCAAGCGGATGATCTCGACGCCGTAGCTCTCGATGTGCTTGCGCACGCCCTCGATCGCGGCTTCTTCGAGCTCCTCGGTGTAGGCGCCGGAGCAAACCTTCGTGAGCGGCCAGCCCTGCTTGACGACGAGCTCGGCGATGTCGTCCTTGAGGGTCTTTTGCACCAGGTTCTTGAACCAACCGATGAACGAATTGTTGTCGGCGACGCGCTGGCCGACCAGGCCGGTGACGAAGCGCGGCGGGTCGAACACCTTGGCGGAGAAGTCGCCGTGCACCATGGTGCGCACGCGCAGGCCCGTTTGCGGGTCGGGGATTTCGCCGACCGTGGTGCCGAATTTGATGCTGGGCATCTCGCGGATGTTGACGAAGAACACCTCGGCGATGAACACGTTGCCGCCGGTGAACTTGTCGATGAGCTGGCCCAAAAACGGGATGTTGCTCGAGTCCAGGGTGTGACGGCCGGCGCCGAATTGGCCGACGAACTTGCCGTCTTTGAAGAACAGCGCGACTTCGTCGGAATCGACGGTCAGCTGCGACTTCATGGGGATGGTCTGGTCGGGGTGCTTATAGACCCACAGATCCTTTTGAGAGTCGTCGCGAGCGACGGCCATCTCCTTGACGCCGCCTTTAACCCAGCTAATGATGCCCATGTGTCCTCCTGATTCGGTGCGACGGTTAGTCTAGCTGCTAACGCCCCGGCCGTCGACGCGTCGTGGTGGCCTTGTTGCTATACTTTGCGCGTGCACGGGCGCGATAAGGGGTTGAGTTGGCTCGAACCCGTCGCCTGCGCCGCGGTTACCCTGGCATACGTAATACCGCTGCTGCTCACCCGGTATTTCCCTGGCCTGGATTTACCCTGGCACGCGGCCATCACCGAGGTGATGCACCGCCATGACTCCGACGCAGTGTACCGCGACTTCCTCGGCTACTTTCAGGTCGATCAGCGGTTCTCCTCCTACCTGACCCTGTACGTCCTGGTCGATCTGCTGGCGTTCGTCGTCCGCGATGTGGTCATCGCCATGCAGGTCGTCATCGCCCTGTACGTGGCCGCGTTCGTGTTCGGCGCGCGCCGGCTGATCCGCGCGTTCAGCGGTCACGGCTCCCTGGCGGTGCTGGCCGCCCCGGCGGCGTATTCGGTGACCATGCAATACGGCTTTTTGACCTACGCCCTGACGTATCCGATGACGTTGTATCTGTGGGCGCTGTTGGTCGAGCTATTCGACGGCAAATGGTCGCGCTGGCGCTACGCCGCGATTGCGTTGCTGTCCCTGCTGATCGCCATTACTCACCCGTTCGCGGCGGTCATCGCCCTGTTGGGCGCGGCGGCGATCATCGCTGCGCAATACCGGCGCGCGCCGCAACCGGCCCTGGGCGCCATCGCCTGCCTGTTGACCGGGCTGGTGCCGGTGGTGATCTCCGTGATCACCGTCGCCGGCGCGGGGCGCGCCGCGCAGCCCCGCCTGCTTCGCCACTACAGCCTGTGGCGAAAACTGTGGGCGCAGGAGTTCACCGCCCCATTGGAGGCCCTGGCGTCGGCGCCGTTTCGCCTGTTCGGTTTCTTGTCGCCGGCTGCGTGTTTTCTGCTGGTCGGCTGCGCGGCGATTGCGGCCACCCTGTCGCGACACCTCGGCGGCCTACCGGTCACCGAGCGGCTCGCGCGTCGTGCGCTGGCGGCGCTTGCCGGGGCGCTGGTGCTCGCGTACCTGATCACCCCGTTCACGTTCAATTGGCCCAGACACTGGTACGCGGTGCAGCCGCGCCTGCTGCCGCTGCTCTGGGTGGTGGCGCTGGCATTGTTGCGAACCAACATCCATGTGCGCCGCAGCGACGTGATCGGCCTGCCGCCGCTGGTCAACACCACCATGGCCTGGGCGATGCTCATGCTCACCACCTGGCTGCCGTTCGCCCGCGAGGCCTCGGATTTTCGCGCGGTGATCGCGCACTCGGCCGACGGGGTGCGCACCCTGACGCTGGTCGAGCAGGAGCCGACGCGAGAGCGCCGCCCGGCTGGCCACTGGCGCCACTTCGGCGCCTACGTGCTCGTCGACCACGGCGGGTTCGTGTCGTATCTGCCCATGTCGCAGCCGCGCGTCGGCAACGCGGGCATCCTCGTTCCGGTCAATCGTGCGCCGGACTCACCGCCGTTGCCGCGCAGCCCGCCCCAGGGCTATCCGCGCAGCTTCTCGTGGGAGCTGTACGGGGCAGGGTGGGACCAGTTCTTGATTCGCGACGCCGACCCGCAGCACCGGTGGGACTACTTTCGTTCCCATGCTGCCGGGGTGGAGCTGGTGGCGCGACGCGGTCGCTGGCGTCTGTATCGCCGCCGCCACACGCCCTGAGCAGCACTATAAATCCGTGTTCTGCGAAATTCTCTGGACTCGAGAGCCGGAGTTTTGCTACCTCGCCACCGTGGAGTGTGCGCTAATGTACGCCGCTATTGTCAGGCTCCAGGAGAACGTTCGCCAATGAAACACTTTGCCCTCACCGCTGCACTGTTGATCGCTTGTGGTCCCTCGGTTTCCGACCCCGCCACTGACGGCGGAGGTAGCGGCGGCGACGGCGGCACGTCGTATGCCGACGCCTATACCGGCCCCGCCGGAACCATCGCCGGCACCGTCTGGGCGCCGGGCAACAGCCCGGGCATGGTGCCCAGCGGCAACGAGATTCCCATCTTCAACGCGCTGGTCTACGTGTCGCTCCAACGGCCGGCGCCAATCCCCCAGATGGTCCATTGTGACCAGTGTATCGATCCGCCCGGAACCCACACGTTCACCGATCACAAGGGCAACTTCACCCTGAGCAACATCATGCCCGGCACGTTCTGGCTCACGATCCAAAAAGGTCAGTTCCGTCTGGAGCAGCAGGTCACGGTCACGGCAAACCAGACGCTCACGCTCACCGCGGCGCAGTCGACGTTGCCCTCCGTGCACGATCCGGACAATGGCAAGTGGGTTCCCAAGATCGCCATCGCCTCCGGCTTCTGGGATCATATCGAAGACATTCTGGGCAAGATGGGCCTGGGCGAAGTCGACGGCAACGGCCAGTTCGTCGGCAACAGCGCCGCGGGCGTGTTCGACATCTACTCCAACGGCGGTCGCGTGGACAATGTGGCGCTCGAGGGCTTCGACTCGTTCTTGAGCGACTACAGCAAGATGAGCCAGTACCACATCATCTTCGTGCCGTGCTCGACCTCGACCTTCGGCAGCAACGGGCTGCAGAGTGCGCCAACCGTGGTGCTGGAAAACCTGCGCCAGTTCGTGTCCGACGGCGGCAAGCTGTACGTAACCGACTGGTCCGGTGAGTACGCCGACAACATCTTTCCCACGCAGATGCAGTTTGCGTCGGACCACGACACGCCGCCCGAAGCGTGGAACGAGTCGACCCAGACCTGGAACACCAGCCTGTTCAATGCCGCCGACGGTTTTTCCACCACCGAGGCCGAGCACGCCTACGCCCTCGACGAAGACCTGTACGCCTGGCTCGACGGCCAGGCCGGGCCCACCGTGCTGGGTTTCGGCAGCTACGGCACCGGCACCTACGACGCTGGCGACTTCGCCCTCGAGGGCAAGTACGACTACATCGAGAACCTGGTCGACGTGCAGATCGGCACCGACGACGAGGGCTTCCCGGTCTACGACAAACCCAAAGCCTGGGTCATCGGCGACGAGGGCGGCACGCCGACCGACTGCGCCGGCCCCAATCCGAATTGCTCCGCGTTCACAGTCACGTTCGAGCCGGTCGGCTGCGGTCGTGTGCTGTACTCGACCTATCACACCGCCGACAACAACCACGTCGGCCTGGTTCCCCAGGAGCGGGTGCTGCTCTACCTGATCATGGAGATCGGCGTGTGTAAGTCCGGTCCGATCGTCAACTGACCCGTTCCGTCCCAGACTGGCCCAGGCCCGGTGTAACCACCGTGGCTCGGGTTACACTGGTTACAAAACCAAGTAGTATCATGGTGTTGTAATCCGGCTTGCAGGTATTTCGTCGCTTTGTATGCGATCCTTGGTTTGGTGAGCAGACCAGACACCGGGGGGGCAGGGGAGGCGGTGTGGCCGCGACTGCAGACCAGTCCGGCTGCGTTCGACCCGAGGGGCACCGGCGCGACGAACCACATGCGCCGCCACAAGACCGTGCGCGAGATCGAAACCTGGCGCCTGCGCTGGGAGCTGCACCTGGGCAAGCTGATGATCATGCTCACCGGCCTGGCCATGCTGGCGGTGTTGATGGCGTGGCGCGACCTGGGCACCGAGCTGGCCTTGCCGCTGCTTTCGTTCGGCGTCGTCGGCACCACGTACATCGCCCTGTACTGGCAGCTGCTCGAGCGCGGTGTGGTGTGCGAACGGCCGTGGATGCGCTGGGTCAACGCCGCCATCGAGGGCTGTTTGCCCGCGCTCGTCCTGCTGATGATCGCTGATGTCAAAGGCCCGGCGTGGGCCATGTCGTCGCCGAGCTTGCTGCTCGGTCCTCTCGTCATCATCGCCAGCGCCACGCGCATGCGGCCGGCGCTGTGTTTGTTTACGGGCCTGGTGTCCATCGTGTCGTTTCTGTTCGTCTACGCCTTGGCCATCCGAACGAGGATCCCGCCCGAGATGCTCGACGCCATGCCGACCCTGCGCGGCTGGGCGGCTGCCCACAAGGTGTTCTGGCTGGCCGTGACGGCGGGCCTGGTCGCGTTCATCACCCACGAGATGGTCGAGTTGGCGTCCAAGATGAAAAAGGTCACCAGCGAACGCGAAGCCGTCGAGCACGAGCTGGGCCGGTTCGTGTCCAAGAACGTGGCGCGCGCGATCTTGCGCGGCGAGACCAGCTTTGGCCGCGCCGAGCGCCGCGACGTCACCGTGCTGTTTTGCGACTTGCGCGACTTCACCACCCTGTGCGAGCGCGAGGCGCCCGAAGACATCGTGCACATGCTCAACACGTTCTACGAACAGGCGTGTCGCATCGTCGAACGCCACGGCGGTACGGTGAACAAGTTCATGGGCGATGGTCTGCTCGCGCTGTTCGGTGCGCCGCACGATCTGCCGGACCACTGCCACGCCGCGGCCGACGCCGCCCACGAGATCATGTACGTGGCCAGGGATCTGCGCGCCCGCGGTGGATCGATCTGGTGCCACTTCGACATCGGCATCGGTCTGGACAGCGGCGACGTGGTCGTCGGCGAGCTCGGCGCCAGCAATCGCGCCGAGTACACGGCGATCGGCACCACGGTCAATCGCGCCGCCCGGCTGCAAGGGTTGTCACGCGAGGGCGTGCACCACATCGTGTTGTCCGACGATTACGTCAATCGCCTGGGGCCGCGGGCCAACGTCGTCAGCATGGGCAGCGCGCGGCTCAAAGGGCTGAGCCGCCCCGTCCAGGTGTTCGCGTTCCGCTACAGCTGATCGCCCAACCACCGCTCACAGCTGATGGCCAAACGGCGATAGCGTAGACCGGCGCAAAGGCCATTTGAACCCGTCGGGCTGGTTATTTTCGCCGATCGCTGCGTTGCTCATCGGTCGTTGGGGCCCACCCAACTCCCTCTTCGCGCCTTGCGCTCGACGAAGATTCCTGCGCCTGACCGGGCTCGACTCACCTTTGCGTCGGTCTTCCGCTTGATCTCCGAGTTTCTCGCGGGTTATCCACCCGCATTGTGGAGATATTTTCCACCATTGTCGACTTCGGTAACCACTATGTGTGGAGTACGCCGGGAGCGTTCCCCTGGCTGGTCGCGCTGCTGTTGGGGGCCGGGTTGTTCATCACCTTGCGTCTGGCGTTCATCCAGGTGCGGCAGCTGGGCCACGCCATCAACGTGGTCCGCGGCAAGTACGACGACCCAAACGATCCAGGTGACGTCACCCATTTTCAGGCGCTGTCGACCGCGCTGTCGGCGACGGTAGGCATCGGCAACATCGCCGGCGTCGCCACTGCCATCCACTACGGCGGCCCCGGCGCCGTGTTCTGGATGTGGCTCACCGCGTTCTTCGGCATGGCCCTCAAGTTTGCCGAGTGCACCCTGTCCACCCACTACCGGGCGTTCGACGACAAGGGCGACGCGGCGGGCGGACCGATGTACTACATCGAGAAAGGCTTGGGTCACCGGTGGAAGCCGCTGGCGATGTTCTTCGCCGTCTGCGCCATCGTGTCGTCGTTCGGCGGCGGCAACATGAACCAGGCCAATACGGTGGCCGTGTCGGCGACAACCGACTTCGGCGTGTCCAAATACCTGGTCGCATTCCTGGCCGCGGGCGCGGTGGCGGCCGTCATTCTCGGCGGCATCCGCTCCATCGCCCGGGTGGCCAGCAAGCTGGCGCCGACCATGGCCCTGATGTACGTGGCGGGGGCGTTGACCATCCTGCTGCTCCACGCCGGCGACGTACCCGGCGCTTTCGGCACCATCTTTGCCAACGCGTTTACCCCCAGAGCCGGTCTGGGTGGCTCGGTGGCCGGCGTGTTTTCCGTGACGCTGCTGTGGGGGGTCAAGCGCGGCCTGTTCTCCAACGAAGCGGGGCAGGGCTCGGCGCCCATTGCTCACGCTGCCGCCAAGACCGACGAGCCGGTGCGCGAAGGCGCCGTGGCCATGCTCGGTCCGCTGATCGACACCCTGATCATCTGCACCATGACCGCACTGGTCATCGTCATCACGGGAGTGTGGGACCAGGGCAAAGAAGACGAAATCGCTCTGGGCAAGGCCGCGGTCATCGCCATCGCCGAGCCGGCGGCCGGCGGACAGATCACCGCCGACGGCGACCACACCAACGTGGTCGTCCACGTGCGCGACGGTGAGCAGAGCGCGCTTGGCTTCGCGGCCAAGGACGGGCGTGTGGGCCATCCTGTGCTCGTCCGCGGCGACGCCGACGAGCCGTTCAACGGCACCCTGACCTATTCGCTTCAGACCGCCCGGTTCGACGCCGGCAAAAAGCGCATCGCCGAGCTCGAGCGCAACGAACGCGGCAAGCGCAGTCACCTGTACCTGAGCGTCCAACCGGCCAAAGGCCGCAAGCGCCTGGCCGCGGACCTCGATCTCAACGGCAAGCTGTCGGCGGTCGACACCGCCGGCAACAAGGTCGACGTCGAAGAGCTCACCCTGCGCGGCGACATGCTGCAAAACAGCAGCGCGCTCACCGCCTGGGCGTTCCAAAAGGGCCTGTCGTCGTTGGGCGACTTCGGCAACTACATCGTGACCATCTGCGTGTTTCTGTTCGCCCTGTCCACGATGATCTCGTGGAGCTACTACGGCGACCGCTGTGTCACCTACCTGTTCGGCACCCAGTTCGTGATCGTCTACCGGCTGATCTACATCTGCTTCGTGTTCCTCGGCGCCATCTTGTCGCTCGAGGTGGTGTGGGCGTACGGCGACTTAGCCCTGGGCCTGATGGCCGTGCCCAACCTGCTCGCGGTGCTGTTGCTCAGCCCGCAGATAGTCAAGCTGAGTCGCGACTACTTCAAACGTATGAAGCAGGAGCGCCTCGCGCGCGCAAAAATAAACGACTGATGGAGGCTGCGTCGTGAGTGGTTCGGCATCGAGCCGAGGGGTATGGGGATCGAAGCTCGGGTTCATTCTCGCTGCTTCGGGTTCCGCCATCGGCCTGGGTAACATCATCTTCTTCGGCGCCAACGCCTATCGCTTCGGCGGTGGCGCGTTTTACGTGCCGTACTTCGTGGCGCTGTTTCTGCTCGGCATCCCGATGATGATCGTCGAGCTCGGCCTGGGCACCACCCAGCGCTCGGCTCTGCCCGGAGCGCTGCACAAAACCACCGGCAAGGCGGGCGAGTTCTGGGGCTGGTGGTCGCTGCTCAACGCGATCGTCATCGCCATGTACTACATCACCATCCTGGCCTGGGTGGCCGGCATGTTGATCAAGGGCATCGACGGCTCGCTGTATGCCAGGGGTGCCGGGAGCGTCGGCGGCACCCTGACCAAGGTGCTGTCCAGCTGGATCACGGTGATCCTGGCGTTCGTCATCTGGGGCCTGAACATCTTTTTCCTGTTCCGCGGCACCGACACCATCGAAAAGTCGGTGAAGGTGTTCGTCCCGCTGATGTGGTTCTTCATGGCGGTGCTGGTCATTCGCGGCCTCACCCTCGACAGCGGCTTTCAGGGCGTGTGGTACCTGTTCACACCGAACTTCTCGGGCATCACCGAACCCACGGTGTGGCAGGGCGCGTTCAGCCAGATGTTCTTCTCGCTGAGCCTGGGCCTGGGCACCATGACCGCCTACGCCAGCTACCTGCCCAAAAAGTCCGACGTGGTCGCCAACGGCAGCGTGGTCAGCTTCATGAACTGCGGTTTCGAGTTCGTCGCCGGCCTGGCCATCTTCAGCATGCTGTTTGCGTTCACGCTGCATCCGGGCGAGACCACCGGCACCCTGGGGCTCAGCCTGTACGTGGTGCCCAGCGGCATCGCCGAGTTCCCGGCGGCGCAGACGCTGTTCGCCTGCATCTTTTTCTTCTTGCTGCTGATCGCCGGGCTGTCGAGCTCGATCTCGATCATCGAGAGCCCGGTGGCGGCGATTCGCGACAAGTTCGGCTGGAGCCGCAGGCGCGCGCTGCTCACCGTTTCGGCGTTTGGCGCCCTCGGCTCGCTGCTGTTCGCGCTGCCCATGGTGCTCGAGCAACACGGCAAGCCGGCGCAGCCGCTCGGCTTGAGCCTGCTCGAGCTGTTCGATCACTGGGCGTTCGGCTACAGCCTGTTGATCGTCGGCCTGGTGGAAGCCATCGCCATCGGCTGGGGCTATGGCATCACGCGCCTGCGCGAGCAGATCAACGAGAACGCGCGGTTCAAGCTCGGCCCCTGGTTCGACGGCCTGATCAAGTACGTGGTCCCCGGGTTGATCATCCTGGTGCTGAGCCTCAACGTGATCAAAGAGCTGGGCATTACCATCCCGGCCGTTGGCCTGACCAAGGCGGGTTTTTACAAGGGCGACGCGGGCACCTACGATGGCTATGGCTGGATGCCGATGGCGGTGTTCGGCATCTGGCTGGTCGTGACCGTCGTCGGCGCGTACATTCTGACCCGCTCGGGCAAGTATCCCGAGCACGACGGAGGTGACGCATGAACCTGGCGCTAATCCTGAGTCTGGTGGCGGCGAGCTTCGCGGCCGAAGCGCCGGCACCGAAAGCCAAGCCCGAGCCGCCCATCGAGCTGCCCGCGAAGCTGTCGTTTCCAACCGTGGGCAAGGCCGTGGCGATCAACCTCAACGGCGCCGCGGCGACCGCCAAGACTCTGTGTTTCGTCTATCAGCCAGACTCTCGCGTGGTGAAGGTGCAGCGGATGCCGGCGGCGTCCTCGCTGAGCTGGAAGCCCGAACGCCATGGCATCGTATCGATTCGCGCCATGTCCATTGCGGCCACGAGCGACAGCGACTGCCTCGACAAGAAGAAAGTGCTGGCGGCCCGCGATGTCTCGGTGCGGTTCTCCGGGCTGCCCATCAGCGGGGTTCTCATCTTTTTGGGCGCGGGACTGGTGCTTTTCGGCGGCGTCTGGTGGAGCATGCGGCTGATCTTCGCCCAAACGGAGTAACATCGGCGCGATGAAGCGCGGCGCCGTTATCGCTCTGGCTTGCGTGACGGCGGTCGGTTGTAGTCGGCCGCTGCAGCGTGCCCGCACCAGCCATACCCAGGCGATCACGCCGGCCGAGATCGACGCGCAGATGCTGCTCGCCAGGCCGCGCTGTTCATCGGCGCTCGGCTTGTTGTTTCCCGGCCTGGGCCAGCTGTGCACCAACCGCAAGGGCGCGGCGGCGGCGCTGGCCGCCACCGGTGTTGCCGAGCTGGGCACGATGATCGCGGTGCTGAACGCGTCGGACGCCGGGCTCAGTCACCCCGGTGCGGCGCTGCCGCTGATCGCGTTTCAGGACCTGTGGGCGTTCGGCTACGTCGAGCCGATCGTCAAGCGCCAGCTGGCGCGCAAGGCGCTGTACGCGCCGCCCGACAGCATCACCGACATGCTGGCGGCACCGTTCAACATCCAGGTGCTCAAAAAGCCGGAGGTGTGGCTGGGCATCGTGGGCACCCTGGCGGCGGGCATCGGCGTGTCGCTGCTGGTGGACGAGTCGGCCAACACCGACCGGCTGGGCAATGATCC
>Ga0114931_10011141_pt1 | contig 10656 bp, 9 predicted proteins | sample 2SBtaG_FD_89579 | JGI IMG/M metagenome (GOLD analysis project Ga0114931, IMG submission 89579) | Deep subsurface microbial communities from Kolumbo volcano to uncover new lineages of life (NeLLi) - 2SBTROV14_V59a metaG | ecosystem: Environmental > Aquatic > Marine > Volcanic | place: Kolumbo...
GGCTTTTCTTTGGCTGTAGATCTGGATATCGCCTGCGCCTCTTGCCTCTTTCTTACTCCCTCTCCCTCTGGGAGAGGGCCGGGGAGAGGGATTCCTCGTGTGTCTTGACCGCATTCGATCCGTGCTTTGCACAGGAACACGGAACGTGATGACGCATGATGCTCCATGCGCACCCTGTACATTTCGCATCACTGGCCACACGCGGGCTGGGCCCACGTCTTGCCAGCGGTTTGGTCTCCGCCCCGCAAGTCATTGGCGCCTGACCAGCGAATATAACGCCACCGACACCTTGCAGGCGATCGAACTGCGCGAAGGCGCCATCCCCGACACGGGCGGATTGGTGCGATATGCGGGGGAGTTTGTAGCGGCGAGGTGAGCTATTACGCCGCGTAGAAATCCGCTAGCGCAACGACTGCCGACGAATAAACTCCGCTAACAACGGCACAGCAAATGAATATTTTCCGTAGCGATTCTTGTATATTAATCCCGTATCTGCGAGCGTCGCGAGCATTTGACTCGAATGACTACTGCTGAACCCTTTGACATCTTGTCTTACTTTGGAGGATTCAACAATATCCTTTACACTAAACTCAGAATGATCTTCCAACATTGCCGCTACCGAAAGCAGATCTCGTTGCCGATCAGTCGCTCTCGCCCACCTTCCCGCAAAAAAATCGGAATCGAGCTTCTTGAGAATTGCTGACATTTGAACTTGCGGAGCGCGGTCAAGCAACACATATTGCTGCAAGAAGAGATCAAAAACTTCACGGCAAATAAACTGAATGAAATATGGATATCCACCAGATACGTTCTTAATTAATTCTATTGATTCTTCTGTAAATCGTATTGCACAGCTGCTAACGTCCATAGGCATTCGAATCGCTTCGTCGCTTTCTGAGTCCGACAATTGTGTCAAAAAGAGAACTCGAAACATCCTTTCAGCATAGGTGCGGGCCTCTACAAGCTTTGGAAAAAGTGTTGGAAGCCCCGTCAACAAAAGCATGAAGGGGATTCCTTTGCGCTGGATGGATTGAAACACTTCAAGAAGCACTGACAGAGGGTACTCATTGACTACAGCATGATCGGAAAGATTTTGCGCTTCGTCATACGCGAAAATAATGCCCGCATATTTCTTGGGCATATGCGCATGGACGATCTCGAGCATGGATTTCAATTTGTCTGAAATGAGCCCTGGCGTTAAGTCGCACTGCTGCAGTAAGAAATCGTAATCGAGCGGCTGCTCAATCGTGCCGCTTTCGCTTTCTGACAATGTCTCAAATGACGAAGCGACAACCGCGACATCGGTGAGCAGTCGTGTCGCCAAGGTGGATTCTGTAACGCTGGCGGACTCCGATAAGTCCGTGCCCACCCAAAGCCATTTCTTGCGTTGGGCGAGGGGCTTAAAAATCTCGAGTAAGACGGTCTTGCCAACCCCTCGCAAACCAGTAAGGATGGCATTTTCCAGGACGACATGCTGGTCAAGCAGCCGGGAAAACTCCTCTTGCTCTTCCTGTCGACCGGCCAAGTACGGGGGCATATGCCCCGCGCCTGGCCGATAAGGATTCGTAAAGAGATCTGGCGAGCTGTTCATTTCTAGAGCAGCCTAGCCTGCAAGATTTAGTCTTGTCAAGTGCAACGACTAAATTTAGTCGATGGGCTAACAAATGCTAAATCTTCGAACAACGCGTCACACCCCCACCCCCACGCTCACATTCACAGGCACATAGGTCGGCTTGACACGCGCCTCGAACTCGCTGCGGAACTTGTTCATGATGGTTCGCACAGCCCAGTTGGCGCCATCGGCCAGGCCGCAGATCGTTGTGCCGGGCATGGCGCCCATGCTTGTGGCGATCTCCAGAGCCATATCGAGGTCTTTCGTGCGGGCTTCCTCGGCTTCGATGCGGAGCATCATCTTATACAGCCAGCGCGAGCCCTCGCGACAAGGCGTGCACTGGCCGCAGGACTCGTGCGTGAAGAAGCGCACGATGTTTCTGCACACAGCGACCATGTCGGTGTCTTCATCGAAAACCGTCGGACAAGCGGTGCCCAGCCCCAGCACGTTGTACTTGCGACCAATGTCGAAATCGAGCTCCGCTTCGTATTGATCTGTCGAGAGGATCCCCATGGAGACGCCGCCCGGGATGGCTGCTTTGAACTTCTTGCCGCCGCGCATCCCGCCACAGTAGTCCTCGACGATCGTGCGCAGGGGGACGCCAAGGTCGAACTCAAACACGCCTGGCTTGTTGACATGACCCGAAACACCCATGAGTTTCGTGCCATAACTGGGCGGGCCGCCAATCGACGACTCGCATCCCTGCGCGTGGAACCACGCCGGACCATGCTCGATGATCGAGGGCAGGTGGCAGAGCGTTTCCACGTTGTTGATGATGGTGGGCTTGCCAAAGAGCCCTTCGATTGCTGGAAATGGCGGCTTGTTGCGAGGCCAGCCTCGTTTGCCTTCGAGTGATTCGAGCAGCCCGGTTTCCTCGCCGCAGATATACGCGCCGGCGCCTCGGTGGACATAGCACTCCACCTTCCAGGGCTGACCCGTCGCTGTCTGCGCGCCGTCGAGCAATCCCTTGCCGCCAAATATCCCTTTTTCGTAGGCTTCCTTGAGGGCCCTCTCGAGCACTTGGGCCTGGTGGTGGTACTCGCCCCGAATATAGATGTACGCGGTCTGGATTCGACACGCATAGCAGCAGATAGCGATGCCTTCGAGCATCAGGTGCGGATCGAAGTCGATCAGCAAGCGATCCTTGAACGTGCCCGGCTCAGACTCATCCGCATTAATGGCGAGGTATCGCGTGCCAGCGTTGTTGACGTCTTCCGCTTTGGGGAGGAAGGTCCACTTGAGCCCGGTGGGAAAGCCGGCGCCGCCCCTGCCTCGCAGCTGGGCGTCCTTGACAACGCCCACAACCTCAGCGGGCGCTTTGCTTAGCGCAGCCTCCAGCCCGACGTAGCCACCCGTGCGCTTGTACTGGTCATACCAGACAGTTTTGCGGTCTTTGGGATCGCCAAAGGGAAGCGAGGGAATGCGCCGTGTGAGGATGGGCGCGTCGATCTTGGGTGTCCATGTGGTTGTCATAGCGTGTATCACAGGCTCGCGGCGCCACCAGCGATCGCGCTGCGACACAGCGACGCGACGCCGACGCACTCCGCGCTCAAAGCGTGGCTGTGATTCTACCGCTGTTGACGAACGCTGCTCGACCTGCGCTTCGCGCCCTTGTCTGACTGCTTGGTCGTGGCGCCATCACTTGCTTTGGGCGCCGGGATCGGCTCGTCAAACTGTTGGCGTTCCTTGGGCACAAGATCCCACGGGACAGCCTCCACCTCGCCATGGTTGGACTGCGCGAGAATGCGGTCGGGCGGACCGGACAGCGTGATCTTCATGGGGGGCGTCGAGACGACCTCGAACCAGTAGTTGTACGCAGTCTCCCAAGAGGCGCCTCGCGTCACGACCTGCATGCGCAGCACGGGATCAGCAGCCTTTCGATACGCTCCCAGATGAAACGCTTTGTGCTTGCCCGCGTCGATGCGGTCAGCCTGCCCCTGCATACCCTGCCATGTTTGCTCGAACCCGCCGATGCGCTCGCTTGTCCAGAACGTGACATTGACGGGCGCCTCTCCCCTGTTGCACACGCTCACAACTCGGCTCGAAGCACAACCACCAAGAAGTGTGCCAGCGACGAGCATCGTCATCGCGAATCGACCAAGAGCGCGTCGTCCGTCCGGTCGCGGCGCATCAGTGCGCCCTCCAGTAGATGTGCAGTAGTTTCGCATCACGATCCTTGCGATTCTTTCGGCGAAGGGAGTTCGATTTCTTCGATTATCGTTCTGCGCAGCGTGACGGGGCCTTCGCCGCAGTCGCACGTTGTCGATTCCGACGATTGCCGGGTCACAACACGCCTGGCGTCAGCGCCGTCTGGACCGTCAATCTCGCGTGTGGCGCCTTGCCAGATATGCCCGAAAAACTCGCCCAAGCTGCGCATGAGCTTTTTTTTCACTGGTTTGTTCTGTAGATCAGCAGCCATGTGTCGCGCCCGGCGCAAGCGGTCAGTGGGCGCCGCCCCCAGCAGCAAGATCGCTTGTGGAGGATTCAACGACGGGACGCTTGCCCGCGCGGGCTTCCTCGATGATGGCTCTCAGCCGTTCAGGCCCGACCGTTTCGTGCAGATCATGATCGAACAGCGCCGCTGGCGCCGACCCGCACGAGCCCAGGCATTCCAGTTCAAGCAACGTGAACTTCCCGTCAGGCGTCGTCTCGCCAACCTCGACGCCAAGCGCCTCCCTGCAGGCGTCGGTCACAGCAGGTGAACCGCAGAACTCACACGCCACGCTCCTGCAGACGCCAATGACGTGTTCTCCCCGAGGTTTAAGGTGATATTCTTCGTAAAAGGACGCAGTGTCAAGCGTCTCCGCTGGGGAAAGATCGAGAAACGCTGCAATTTCTTCGATTGCCTGTGGAGGCAGCCAGCCATGCTCTTCCTGCACTGCATGGAGCGTGGGCAGCAGCGCTGCGCGCTTCGTCGCGTACCGGGGCAGCGTTGCGCGCTCCAAGCGGGCGCGCAAGGATTGAGTCAGATAAGGCTCGCTCCTGCGCGAGAATGTCTCGGTAGCGCTTGGCTTTGGCGTCCAGGACACGCAATGCTCCTTCGTTCGTTGGCGGGCTGCGTTCAGCGATTTATTTTCCGGGTTTGTTTCTGTCGATCGGATCACATCCCTGCGCAGCGACACACACCTTCCCCGGACTGAAAAAAAGATTGTTGATGACGAAATGTGGAATCATGTCGCCAGTGGCGCCGATGCGCTGTGCGCTGCTGCTGGCGCTCCCAGCGAAGTACCGCGACACGCGCAACGTGCCAGCAGGCGGCTCCGCGGGCGGCGACCCCCAGACAACCGCGTCAATCGGCTTGCCCGTCGGGTCTGAAAGGAGCACGAAATCGCCACTATCCGCGAACGCCTGCGTTTTCCTCGTCAGGTCCATCGTGAACACATAGGCGTTGTTGTATAATTGATTGTGATCGCCTGGAGCGTGCTCGGAGTTACCCCATTCGCCCGGGTAGTCAGTCCGGTAGCCATTGAACACGACGACTACTTCGCCAGGCATGAGCTTCAGGCTGGGGAATGTGAAGGAAATGCCGTCCTCTGTGCCTGCCTGCGCGTCGCTGAGCGTATATCCCTTAAGGTTAACAGGTGTGTCGTGCGGATTGAAGAGCTCGACAAATTCATCGCCTGTCGCTTCACGTCTGCCGTCCTGGTTGGCGTCCCCCACAGGGTCGCGAGGCACGCGGTAGAGCACCTCGGTGATGACGGGGTGGGGAGCCGGTATCTCCGTATCAGGTCCGCCCGGACGCCGGCGCGTCAGGTCGTCCTTCGCTGGCTGGGCAAATGCGCTGACTGCGGAGAACGCCGCGAGCGCTGTTATCGCAAGCGCAGCAGCGGCGTGAATCGCAAATGGACTGAAAGCTTTCTTGGAATATCCGTTCTGCATCGCTCGACTCCTCAATGATTCTTCCATGTCATCTGTCCAGCTCCGCTGCGACGATGTTGAGCGAGCCCAGCACCGCCACGATGTCTGAAACAAGATGTCCTTCAATCATTTTCCCCATCACCTGGTAATTAATGAACGACGGCGGCCTGGTCTTGACGCGCCAGGCTCTAGGCGAGCCATCGCCCACAACGTAATACCCGAGCTCGCCATTGGCGGTTTCGGTGCAGCCATAGGCTTCGCCTACGGGCGCGGTCCAGCCGCGGTTCGTCATCACGAGCTCAAAATGCTGGATCAATCCTTCAATCGATCCATACACCTCGCTCTTAGGGGGCTTGACGGTCTTGCTGTCCGAGAGAACGTTCATCGGGCCAGACGGAATGTTGTCGATGAGCTGCTCGATAATGTGCACCGATTGCCGAACTTCTTCTATCCGAACGAGGAAGCGCGCATACACGTCGCCCTCTTCCGCGATGGGAACCTTGAACTTCACAGCGGGCGCGCCCTGCCCGTCCCAGTCGTCCGCGAAGCAGAAATAGGGCGTGTCCTTGCGAACATCGCGCCGAACGCCCGACGCCCGCGCCACCGGCCCCGAGAGCGACCACGCAATGGCGTCTTCCTTGCTAATGACGCTTATGCCTCGACACCGTTCCATGAAGATGCGGTTTCGCACCAGCAGTATTTCCACATCGCTGATCGCCCGGGGCAGGTCGTCATGGATGAAGCTCTTGACCAGCCGCTTGAACATCGCTTCATCGGGCAGATCCATCATGGCGCCGCCCACGCGCGACCAGTCCGGGTGGAAGCGCTGGCCGCTGATGAAGTCGCAGATGTCGTAGATCTTCTCGCGCGGGTTGAACGCATAGAGAAACGCGGTCAGGGCGCCCAGATCGAGCCCGGTCGCAGCGATGTTGAGCAGGTGGTCCTGAATGCGGCCGATCTCGCCCATAATGGTCCGCACGACCTTGCAGCGGGGCGTGAGGTCGATGTCGAAGAGCGTCTCGACTGCGTGGTGCCAGGTGATGTCGTTGTTGATGGGCGAGAGGTAGTTCATCCGCGACACGACGGTCACGTATTGGTTGTAGTCGAGGTGTTCGCCCAGCTTCTCGAAGCCCGAGTGCAGGTAGCCAATGTGGGGCACACAGCGGGCGACGCGCTCGCCATCGAGTTCGAGCACCAGCCGAAGCGTGGTGTGCGTCGCGGGGTGCTGAGGCCCGAAGTTGAGCACCCAGCGCTCCCCCGTGTCGATGTCGCGGGAGAGGTAGTCCACCTTCTCAACGTCAATGTCGTATTCGCTGGCTGGCTTGAGTGTGTAAGGCATGGAGCGGGATCCCGGGACGTACAGGGTCAGTGCACATTGGAGTATAGAAGAAAACCGCGATGGGTAGAGATTCCTTGTTGCATGCGGTTCAAGGGTTCAATTGTTAGTAATTGCGCCCGATCGGCGCTGCTTGTGACGCACTTTTGTCCACACCCACCAAGGCTTCGACGCTTCAGGCAAGTCCGGATCCTTCGCTTGGGCGATCGCAGTTGCGAACACATCCCAGCAGCAGGGATCGACGCGCTGGCCACGTGCGTCGCAAAGACGCGCGTAAAGAGTGTCTGCGTCGCACTGCGCAAGATGCGCAACGCTTGTCACACCGAGTAGCGTGAAGTCTTCAAGCGTCTTCGGACCAACGGAGACGAGATCGAGCAATCGTCGTTGCTCTTGAACCATGTCATTCACTCCTGCATTTCCTGATCTCACTTCACCTCGATCTCCACGCCCAGCGTCGCGGTGACGGGCGCCAGGCAGACCTGGTCGGTGCACACCTGGTACGACACTTCAAGTCTGGCCTCGCCTGTCACGGGCTCACCTGTGCGGACCAGCTCCACGTTGATTGTCGTTTCACCCGTATAGACATGGGGTGTTCCTGCGCCCTCCGCTCCCGCGATGACGACGTCGAGTTCTTTTCCCTCGGGATAAGAGACAATCGCCCGCACGCCCGTTCCGCCAACGACGCGCACGTCGAGACCGGAGAGCCCCGCAGCCCCCGGGTCGTGGGCGGTGACGTGAAACCCCTGCGCAATGCGCAGCATGATCGTCAGCGTCACAGCGTCGCCCGCTTTCACCGTGGCGCGCTCCTGCGACGCGAAAATATGCACAGCGTCACGGGCTTTATCGAGCAGTTGCTCAGGCAGGCTGGCGCCTGGCTTGACAGGCAGCGCAGGCAATCCCGCGAGCTGCGCCCCAGCGTGCGCGTCCGCATCGAGCAGCCGCGCCAGAGCGCGCACAGAGTCGATGGGCGATGCAGGAGCCTGAGCGATCACATCCGACAGCGCCCGCAAACCTCGGCCAGCCCGCTCGCGCATGGATGGGTCGTCCGCTGCGTCTGCATAGTCAAGCAGCGCATGGAGGGCTGCGGACGCTCCGCTGGGAACAGCCCCGTCGTACGTCGCGCGCAGACGGACAAAAAGATCGTCGCGCCCCGCTTCGATGTCGTACCAGCCGCCATCATCTGCGCCGAAGCGCGCATCCATACTTTGCAGCAGCGCACGGGCGCGCTCGAGCGCTGTCGCCGTCGCATCGTCATTCGTGTCGTTGGCGTCGCGGGCTTTGCGGGCCCGAGCGATCGCGACAAATCCCCGTGCAACCTGAGCATAATCCGCAAGCGTCGCAAGCGGGCCCTGTGAAGCATCGCGCCAGGTGCGACGCAGGGCGCCCGTCTCGTCGCGCATTTTCGTCCACAGAAACTCGCCCGTTCTCGAAGCTGCGTCAAGCAGCGCAGGCTCCTCGAGCAACGTCGAAGCGTCCGCCAGCGCCATGACCATCATGCCATTCCACGCTGCCACCGACTTGTCGTCCGTTCGAGGCTGTTTCCGCTGCGCCCGCGACGCCAGAAGAGCGCCCCGCACGTGGTCGAGTTTGACGTAGAACGCTGTGGTCGAGAGGTCCATCGACGATGCAAGCGTTTCTGGCCCAGCGGACAGGCGCAGCACGTTCGCTGCTGCTGATTCAGGATGGTGCGGATCGCGAAAGTTGGAGCCATCATCGACGCCAAAGATGCGCGACGCAAAGGCAGCGTCATCCCCGTCAGGCAGCGCAGCGTCCACCTGCGCCTTTGTCCACACATAGTTCCGCCCTTCGTGTCCATCGACCTCTGCATCCTGGGCAGCGAAGAAACCACCTTGTTCGTTGGTCATTTCGCGTAGGACATAGTGCGCCGTCTGCAGCGCAACGCGTTTGCACAACATGTTGCGCGTCTGCGCGAATCTGCGTGCGTACACATGCAGCAGCTGCGCCTGGTCGTAGAGCATTTTTTCAAAGTGGGGCACAGTCCACGATTCATCTGTCGAATAGCGGTGGAAACCACCCCCTACCTGGTCGAAGACGCCCCCCAGCGCCATCGCGTCAAGCGTCTTGTCGAGCGCTGTGTCGATCTCGCTCTGGCGCTGCCCAACGGATGCGTCATCGCGCCCAGTCTTCTTCGCCAGTCGATCGCGCTCGTCGAGCAGCAGCTCGAGATAGACAGGCTGAGGGAACTTGGGCGCCCCACCAAACCCGCCATTGGTCTTGTCGAAGATGCGCAGCAGGATGTCCACCGCTTGATCGACCTGCTCGCGCCCCACGCGCACAGGCTCGTTTTTATCCGCGAGGCGCTCGTGCACCGCACCTGCGACCTGCTCGCTTTGCTTGAGAACCGCGTCGCGCTGCTTGTTCCACGCGTCTGCGATGCCTGCCAGCGCCTGCATGAGTGAAGGCAAGCCCGGGCGGGCTTCACTTGGGAAATACGTCCCTGCGTAGAACGGTTTGAGGCCGGGGTCGCTCTCCCCGGTCGCTCCGGGGGGCGTCAGAAACACCGTCATAGGCCAGCCGCCACTTCCCGTCATGAGCTGCGTCGCGGTCATATAGAGGTCGTCCACCTCGGGACGCTCCTCACGATCGACCTTGATCGCGACAAAATGGCTGTTGAGATAGGCAGCGGTCTGCTCATTTTCGAACGACTCGCGCTCCATGACGTGGCACCAGTAGCACGTCGCATAGCCCACCGAAAGAAATATGGGCACACCTCGCTCACGGGCTGATTGAAACGCCTCAGGTCCCCACGGATACCAGTCCACCGGGTTGTGGGCGTGCTGCAGCAGGTAGGGGCTCGATTCCTCCGCCAAGCGGTTGGTGAACCGATGAGTCGGCTTGACTTCGACAGGCTGCGCGTGGGTTGTGCGGGGCATGAGGAGGAATCCAGCGAAGGTGATCGCGAGCAGCGCGCCCAGCAAAGGCAAGCTGATGCGGACGAGTTGACGAATGGACAACGACATAGCCGCCTGACTGTAGCCTGAACGCCACGCACACCTCCGATTGACCTCCTGCCTCTTGCCTCTTGCCTCTTGCCTCAGCGGGGCTACACTCCCCGACGCCCAAAGAGGGCCTTCTGGAGACTCACTATGCCTCGCGTCTGCTACTTCACTGGTAAGAAAACGACCTTTGGCAGGACGCGCACTTATCGCGGCCAGAAGATCAGCAAGGGCGGCTTTGGCCTCAAGCCCACAGGCATCAACCCACGCACCTTCAAGCCCAATCTGCAGAACGTCACCGCACTCATCGACGGCAGCCCGACGCGCGTTAAAGCCTCCACAAAAGCCATCCGTCAGGGCCTCATCGTCAAGCCCCTCAAACGCAAGTATGGCTACACCCGTCAGCAGAAGCAGCAGGGCTGAAAAACTGTTCACCTTGAAAAGTTCTTCTGGTGGGGCGGCTCTCCGAGCCGACTCTGTCTTCTTTCCCTGGTGGAGCGGCTCTCCGAGCCGACTCTCATATCTATGTGTTGGACGCTCAACGGGCAGGTCAGAGACCTGCCCCACCAGGACAGGCGCCATTGGGCAGGTCGGAGACCTGCCCCACCAGGACAGTGCATCAAAGGTCGTTCACGTTGTCGGCTTCACGGCCACGATCTGCACCATGGGAGGCGTCGAAAAGAAGGCGCCCGGCTGGCGTGAACGCATGTCCCATTCTTTCAGGTAGTCGTCGCAGTCCTGCTGCGTGATCATCCCCATCGACGCAAGTTTTGGCGTGAACAGTTTCCAGAAACTGTGGGGCCAGTTCCACAGCATGCTCCCCGGCGTGGCGATCTTCACAAGCGGGCGAATATCGCGCACAACGAGCCCTGCCTCGAGCAGCAGCGCAGGCA
>Ga0114931_10011142_pt1 | contig 10655 bp, 10 predicted proteins | sample 2SBtaG_FD_89579 | JGI IMG/M metagenome (GOLD analysis project Ga0114931, IMG submission 89579) | Deep subsurface microbial communities from Kolumbo volcano to uncover new lineages of life (NeLLi) - 2SBTROV14_V59a metaG | ecosystem: Environmental > Aquatic > Marine > Volcanic | place: Kolumbo...
AATCTTCCGGTTCAGATTTTGCCATCATTTGGGATGAACTGACCTGCCGACTCTCTGGAATTGTAGATCTCCGACCGGTGATAGCGGGCGCCTCCGGCAAAGTGGAGAAAACAGAAAAACAGAATTCGCATCAACAAAAGGAAAGCGGGAAGGATGATGCAAAAGAAGAAGAGGAAGTCCCCTCCCCCTATGTGCTGAAAGCCGCGGGTCCGGCGCCTTTTACTCCCTCCTGCCGGGAGTCGGAAAAATCCCATTACTTCGGATTCCGCATGACGGATGGAAAGCCGGAGTTTCTCTACAGCCACGGCAAACTTGCACTGGAGGAATGCCTTTGGCTGGATGGCTCAGGACAAACTTTACGGCAACGGTTTCGGATCAAAAACCAAGAGGGCGAGGTGAAGCTGACCTTTCCGGAAGACTGGAAAAAACGGATGGAAACAAGCGCGGGAAAGTGGAAGGATTTGGTCCTCATAATTCCGAAGGAGAAAGCTTCCGAATTCATCCTGACCTATCATCTGACCGGGCAGCAGTAGAAAGTTCCCATTATGTCCCGCCGGAAAAATCATTCCCATCTGCCCCCTGGCTCCCGCTCCGCTTGCCTGGAACAACTGGGAACCTGGACCAGGCGGAATGCTTATCTCTTTCGGGGATACGGGGAGTTGGCCCGGTTCACGATGCCCCGCCATTGGCTTCCTCTGCTGGCAGGGTGTGTGCTTGCCCTGAGCCTGGCCCGGACCATCAGGGCGGAGAACGCCGCGGGAGGAGGGACCTCTTCGACACCGACAGTCGCAGCCAGGAACGTGGTTGATATTCGTCCCAACAAAAGAGGTCTTCCCACGGTTCGGGCCATTGCTCCCCTGAATGAGGCGAATGTCATTTTTCTCAATCGCGAAGGACAGGTGGGAATTGCGAAGTTCACCCCCGGACTGGGCCTGATTGCCTGGGATCTTTATTCGACGATCAAGCAGGATGCCCTGGCAGGTATCGTCCCCGGAAACAACCTGTCCGTCCTGTCGGCAACGCCGGCGGATCTGACTCAGGCTTTCGACACGGACGACGACTTGAAGCTGGATTTTTTTCAGGCAGTTGTCTCCGAGTGGCCGGGGAAAAAGGACGGCGTGGTGATCACCGCCGGTCCCGTTTCAGCCGGTGACGGACGGGTTTTGTTGGCTCTATCACCACATCGCCTGGAAAAGACGGGACCAGCCAAAGCAAGCGTGGTTGCCTGGCATCCCCAATGGAAAGGAATTCGCACGGTGGCCACCAGCGTCCTCCCAATCCGGGCAATGGCGGTCAGTCCGAAAGGGATATTAGCGACCCGCCTTTACATGCCGAAATACAAAGGAGGCTTCTATGTTTCCCTCAACGAGTTGGCCCCCTTCGACCCCGCCAAAAAAGAAACATCAAAGGAGGAGACCCCATCGTCCCAGGTTCCCGGCACCCAACCTTCTCTGCTGATCCCCGCCGAACTGACAGGGAAACAATCACCCGAACAGATTTGTTTCGTCCGGGAAGACCGTGTAGAGAAACTCCTCATAACCAGTCCCGACTCGAATCAGTTGCTTGAAATTTCGCCGGAAAAGGCCGGCAATTCCTGGCAGGGATCCATTCTGGTTCGCCAGAAGACGCCACTCCCCCTGGAGACGGTCTGTTATCTGGGAGCGGATAAAATTTTGGGCGGCGGTCCGAAAGGATTCCTCCCGATCGACCGAAATGATCATGTGTTCAGAATCCGCTCCGTTCAATTGAAAGACGATGGACTGGAAGTCAACTTCACCAAGCCCTTGAACCGCTTTACCGGAGTTCGCCCGGACAGTTTTTCCGTTCGCGCTTTCCCCCTCCAGAGTGGCAAGGGAGAAAAAGGAATCACCATTCCCGAACCTGTAATTGAGTCAGACGGGCTCACCGTGGTCCTCCGATCCGCCGCCATTCCCGGGGATTCCGTGATCCGAATCAAGTGTATGAATCTCACTTCAGAAACAGGGGAAAAGCTCACCAATCCGCTGGTATTTTATACGGTTCACCAACGCTGAACCCCGCTCAAAATGCCAGTTATCCCGCCTCCGGAATCGACTGAATCCACCAGAGTTTCCCGAATGTTGCCCCATCCAGGCGCTGAGTTCTGTAACGAAAAAACCGTCAATCCGTCGGAATCGACAGAGTGACGGTTGATTGGGGTTAAAAGAGGGTTGTTGGGTGAGTTTAACCCAACAAGTCCGATGGAACTTTGCCGCCATTTTCAGCGAAACGGCGCATGACTTCCTTGTGAAGCCAGATGTTCATCTCCGCGGAGCCTTTGCCCTCAATGTCTTCCTGACTGTAACCAAGTTCCAAAGCCAACTTTTTGCGGTTATCGTAGCTGCTTTCCATTCCGACAAGTTTCATCAGATCAACGATCGAATGTCTCCAATCCAGATCTTCCGAATTCGCTTCGGCCAATTCAGTTAGAACGGCCTCCACATCCACTTCAGAAAGCGGACTTGGAGCAGACTCCCCAGCCGCTTCAGGAAGCGGGCTTGGAGTTGGTTCCGCTGCCGCATCACCTGCAGGCGCATCAGTAGTCTGATCGGCCTGAGTTCCGTCTTCCGGCTTCCTGCCGAAGACCTTTTCCATTAAGTTTGAAAATAATCCCATAACAAGGCACCAGCCTATCGATTCCCCCGTGAGACGCAAGCCTAAAATCCCGAATTACACTGAAAAATAATCACCCGGTAAGTCCGCCGAACTACTCCACTTGACAGGCGGGATCGATTTCGACGGGATGGCCCACTTTATCGACCGGATGAGTGTAGAGATAACGCCACACCGGTTCGTATAGAAAATTTCCATTTTCATCCTTTGGTGAAGCGCTTCCCGGTGAAACGGAAGAGTGGGCCCGTCGGGGATCATTTTTCACATTGGCCCCGGTGATGAGCCTCCGGGTGTTTCCGTAGGGCGGACTTGCCGAATCCACATTGATGATCGGGCCAAATTGGTTGAGCCCGAGCATTTGCCAGGAGCGGCAGTAGTGATTGCCGGTCCAGCCGCCATCCAACACATGGCTGAAACCGAAATAGCGGTTTGCCGGTGTCGCCGAGGGAAGTGCCTGCCAGTTCTGGTATTGATCACGGGGACCGCAGAGCATCACAACCCGGGCCACTTTCTGGTACTTGGCAAACCGGGCCGATGTCGTCGATCCGTGAGAACTTCCCGACATGATGACTCGGTCCCAACGCAATGCTTTGCCGTTTTCAGTGATGAAAAAATTCCACCTGCCCGCCGGGTTTTCTTTGGCCAGCCACTGCACCAAATGGAAGGCCCGCTCCATCATTCCATCCGGTTTCGGAATGTCCACATCCGGACTGAAATTCTCCCCGGTAGCAGCCTCCAGCCGAACATTGCCGCGACAGCTTTCTCCCACCGGTTTCTCAAGACAGACTTTGGAGAACCAACGGTTCGCATAGTGGGGCTGAATGGCATGCAAACCATAATGGTTGAGGCGCTGGAAAAGGCGATCATTGTAACCCATCATCCAGATAACCAGTCTCCCTCTGGGAGCCACCGAGGTGTCTACGGAGGCATTTTCGTAATCCCGCGGTTTGCCGTCCTTTTCAAAAACAAAATCTATCTCCGGATGCTCCCTGGCCCGCGGGTCGAGTTCACTGGCACGAGCCTTGAGCAGGTATCGCCGGGGCTTAGGATCATGAAATGAGAGGGCTTTTCCCCCGGCCCGCAAGAAAGACGGACCAGGTGCCATCAAAAACAGAGCCGAAACAAAATGAAGCATCCTCATAGGCAGGAGCTTCGACCCGTCATCGACTATCGTCAAACTGCCTCCAGCTTTCTCTGTTCCCTGTTCCGCCACTCAGTCGGGCTCTCACCAACTATCTGGTGGAAACTACGATTGAATTGAGAGAGCGAGCCGAAACCCACGCCATAGGCAATTTCCGTGATCCGGAGCTCCGGTTTGCGCAGTTGGCACTTGGCCCATTCCACGCGACGACGCGTCAGGTATTGCTTAAACGTGAAACCGGTGGCCTCCTTAAACACTTTACAAAAATGATAAGAACTGATGTTCACATGCCTGGCAACATCATCCAAACTAATCGGTTTTGAGAGGTTGGCGCTCATGAACTGCCTGGCCTTTACGACCGCCACCGGCTCCGCTTCCTGCTGAGAGAGCACCAGTTTATCACTCAATTCAGACAACTGACCCGCGAATACCGCCAACAAAGTGACGATACCCCGATATTGATCGTCGCTGACCTCACTGATTTCGTTCCATGAATCCTCGAGCTTTTGAATCATTGCGGGCGAGCACTCCATCTCCAGCAACCTTTCTCGGACCTTGTCGAAGGCTCCCTCGTCTCGTTCGCCGACATAGACTTTCCCGGTCGTAATGTAGGCCACGGGAACTTGCCCGGCCAACACAGGAATCGCCGCACCACTTAAGCTGGCAAAACAGGTCACCGAGCGCGGCTTCAACTCGTGATTGTGTAGCAGACAATGCGTTGCTTTCGTGCAATCGGGACAGCGATTCTGCTCATTCAGCACCCTGCAAAACTCAGCTGATCGTTTGTTCAGACCCGAAACTTTGTAACCCGGATCAGCGGGGCGAATCGTCAGCGACATGCCGGTCGCCAATTCGAAGGATTCGCAAAATTGACGGAACATCGACGAACTGGCGACTCGTTCAAAGACGACATTTGGATCTTTCAATTGGCCTCCCATTCTCACACACAATACCACGCACGAATCTTTCAAAACAACGCAATCTGTGCAAAGCTTACCACAAAAAATGCGGAGCGGCCCGTTTAAATGCGGAGCAGCCTGTTTTTGTGCATCTAGCGTCCCCGGACTTACGTATTTGCTTGGAGAAAACGAATGGGCATTCTCGTGTTAACCACCTTGTTCAGCGTTCTGTTCGCCACTCTTTTTCTTTTGCTTTTTTTGAGGAGCAGAGGGAGTGGAAGCAGTTGTCCTGACGAGGATTCTCTCTTGCCATTCATTGGCGACGACGAATGGAACCAGCAACCAGGCGACCCGTCCGAAAAAGAAAACTCCGAGTCCAACTTTCATGAGTAACGAAGACGTAGAAAATTCAAGACCAGAGAAAGTTCTCATCGAATTCGATGACCGCTCCACGCGGATGTTCATGATCGCCTCCATTAGCTGGGGCGTCGTCGCCATGTTGATTGGGGTCACCATCGCGTTCCAGTTGAACTTCTGGCAAATGAACGGGAAGTTTTTACAGATTTTTGGATTCAGGATCGAAGGGCTGGAGTACATCACATTTGGCCGATTACGTCCTCTTCACACCAACGCCGCCGTCTTTGCTTTCGTGGGCAATATGATGTTTGCCGGAATCTATTAATCAACCCAGCGCCTCTGCAACACGCGGATGTTTTCTGATCTGCTCAGTAAAATTCACTTCTGGGGCTGGCAGATGATCATTGTCGCTGCCGCCATCACACTGCCGCTCGGTCTGACGAGAGGCAAGGAATATGCGGAACTCATTTGGCCCATCAATCTGGCAGTGGCGGTGATCTGGCTGGTTTTCGGAATCAATTTTTTTATGACTCTTAAGATTCGGCGGGAGAAGTCGCTGTATGTGGCACTGTGGTTTTACATCGCCACCATCATCACGGTGACGATTCTTTACGTGGTCAATCATCTCTCGATTCCGACCAGCCTGACTCACAGTTACCCCATATTCGGCGGAGTTCAGGATGCTCTGGTGCAGTGGTGGTATGGACACAATGCCGTGGCTTTTTTCCTGACGACGCCCATCCTCGGGATCATGTATTATTTTCTGCCGAAAGCGGCGCGTCGTCCGGTGTATTCCTACCGGCTTTCGATCGTTCACTTTTGGTCTCTGGTTTTTATCTATATCTGGGCGGGCCCACATCACCTGCTGAACACGGCCCTACCGAAATGGCTCCAGGTTTTGGGAATGTTTTTCAGTTTGATGCTCTGGGCCCCATCCTGGGGCGGAATGTTGAACGGTCTGCTCACCCTCCACGGAGCCTGGGATAAATTGCGGACCGATCCGGTGATCAAATTCTTCGCTGTCGGAGTCACTTTCTATGGCATGGCCACCTTTGAAGGGCCGTTGCTCGCCATCCGTTCGGTCAACTCGCTGGCTCACTACACCGACTGGATTATCGGCCACGTCCACAGTGGCACTCTGGGGTGGAACGGCTTCATGGCCGCGGGGATGTTTTACTGGTTGGCGCCCAAACTCTGGGGCAAACCATTGTGGTCGAAGAACCTGGCCAACCTCCATTTCTGGATCGGACTGTTTGGAATTCTTCTCTATGTGGCTTCCATGTGGTTCTCGGGAATCATTCAGGGACTGATGCTGAACGAACTGGATGCCACCGGAACCCGCGTGAAATACGAATTCCTTGAAACAGTGAACAAGATCAATCCCCTGCTCTTTGCCAGGGCAATCGGAGGGACCGCGTATCTGATGGGGTTCTGTTTTCTGGTCATCAATGTTTGGAAAACAGCGCGCTCCGGGGCCCCCGTTAACGAAACCCGTGAAGTTTACGATGATCCGGCAATGAGGAAGGATCAAATGACCTGGGGACGAACTTTCAAAAGTGATCCGATCGCCATTACTTTCTGGGGTTTGTTTTTCGCCATTCTCTGGTTCTTCCTTCCCCCGGGCGCCAGTCACATGGCGCTGATCTGCGCCATTGGATTTGGCTTTTTTGGTGTCAGGAAATTTTTGGCTGACCCGAAAAGCTGGTCGGACTGGTATGAAGATCTTGTGAAAAATTATCTACCCTTCTCCGTTCTGGTATTGATCGCTGTTGCCATAGGAGGCTGCATTCAGATCATTCCAACCCTCACGGTGAACCGGGCCGCCAATGTGGAAGATCGCCTGGAAAATCTCTACACTCCACTGGAACTGGCTGGTCGGGATATTTACGTGAGCGAAGGTTGCTACAATTGCCATTCACAGATGATCCGGACACTGGTTCCGGACGTCATTCGCTATGGAGATTACTCGCGTCTTGGTGAATCCATTTACGACCATCCTTATCAGTGGGGCTCCAAACGAACCGGCCCTGATCTGGCCCGGGAAGGAGGGAAGCGCAATAATGTCTGGCATTTCATGCACCTCATGAATCCCCGCATGAACCCGGGCTCCCGTATGCCTCCCTATCCCTGGCTTTTCCAAAAGAAGACGGACTTCAAATCACTCCCCGGGAAGATAGCTGTTCAGCAACGCATCGGCGTGCCCTACCCCGCCATGACACCGAACGAAATTGAGCAGGGCGCCCGCGAACAGGCGCTGAAGATTGCCCAAAGTCTGGTCGATGAAAAAGTGGACATTCCACCAGGACCCGATGGCAAACAACCGGCCACAGCCCAACAGGCTACCAATTATCTTTCGGAAAAAAGAGTCGTCGCTCTGATTGCCTATTTGCAGAAACTGGGCTCCTTTGAAAAGGTGGAACCCACCAAAGGAGAGCAGTCCAACAAGCCCCGGGTGATCCGTCCGGCGATTCCTGACAAACAGAGAATCCAACCCCCACCTGAAAGCAGGTAGCGCCCCTCTTTCGTTCGATGGCCACGTCTTTGAGTAGAAACAATCCACCCAAATTCTTTCCATGTTTAAGCGAGTGATTCTGGAACAATGGCAGGAAATCATCCCCTACGCGGCTTTTGCCATCACCGGAGGGGTGTTTCTGTTTGTCGTTATTCGGTCGTTGTTGATGAAACCGTCCGAAACGGATAAGCTGTCGCATCTGCCATTTGACGAAGGAGAAGGATCTCGCCCCAAGCCATCATCTGACAAACCATCATCTAATCCGTAATATGAAAAAGAACGAAATCGTCCTGCGTGATCACAGCTATGACGGGATTCAGGAATACGATCAAAAACTGCCAAACTGGTGGTTGTTCACTTTCTATATTATGATCGTCTGGTTTGTTGTTTTCTGGGTGCTCTACTATCAGTCACCGGTAAAAATAGCGAATGATTACGAGCGGTTGGACAAAGAAATCGCCGAAATAAACGCGAAGAAGGAAAATGAGTTAAAGGCAATTCTGGCCACTCTGAACGATGATTCTCTCCTGAAAATGAGCAGGGACCCAAGCCACCTCGCCGCGGGAAAAGCGATTTTTGAAACCAAATGCTTTGTGTGTCATGGCATCGACCTTTCAGCGACTTTAAACGGAGCCAAACTTCCCGGTCTCCCTCTCAATGACAAAGAATGGAAGTACGGGGGGAAGCCGATGCAGATCATGGAAACGATCACCCATGGTCCCCCGAAATTCAAACCCGACGGCACACCGAATCCACAGCTTGGAATGATCGCCTGGAACAACCAACTGAGCCCCTCCCAGATCGCCGAGGTGGTTGCTTACATTCTCAGCAAGCAGCCCAGATAGGGCCCCGCCCGGATTCATGATCACGAAACAGCCCAACCTTGATTCCGTCACTTCCATCAACGAGGACGGTTCGCACTATATTATCCATCCCGCGGACGTTCAGGGAATTTTCACTTTCTGGAGGAGAGTGATCGGGGTTCTTCTGATCGCAGTCTACGTGGCGCTGCCCTGGATACCAATCAATGGCGCCCCCGCCGTTTTTTTTGATCTGGTGCATCGGAAATTTCATTTTTTCGGACTGACGTTTCTGACGGAAGATTTGTGGCTGGGTTTCTTCCTGTTCTCGGGCCTGGGCTTCGGGCTTTTTTACGCCACCGCGCTTTTCGGACGGATCTGGTGCGGAGCCGCGTGTCCTTACACTGTTTTCCTGGAACACGTTTTCCGAAGGATTGAGCGGGTCATAGACGGCGATTGCAACGCTCGTCGCAGGCTTGAACAGGCGCCATGGACTGGCGGTAAAATTGTCCGGCGCATCGTGAAACATGGAATCTATCTCCTGGCGGCGACAGCGATTGCCCATGTTTTTGTGTCCTATTTTGTTTCTCTCCCAAGGCTCTACGGCTACATGCGTCAATCCCCCCTCGATCATGTGGGGGCATTCGGGGTGATGCTGTTCCTCACGGGTGCCCTCTATTTTTGTTTCAGTTGGTTTCGTGAACAATTTTGTATCATTCTCTGTCCATACGGACGGATCCAATCTGCCCTGACTGATGATGACACCGTCATCATCGGATACGACGAGGCGAGAGGTGAGCCGAGAGGTAAAGCGAACGACGAAAATTCCGGCGACTGCATCAACTGCCTCCGCTGTGTTCAGGTCTGCCCTACCGGTATTGACATTCGAAACGGCCTTCAAATGGAATGTATTGGATGCGCCGCCTGCATGGATGCCTGCAACAAAATCATGGACAAAGTGAAGCGCCCGCGGGGATTGATCCGCTACGACTCACTCAACGGACTGGCGGGGGGAAAGCGGCGTTTCCTTCGGCCCCGCATCTATTTGTACACCGGCTTAATGATACTCGGCGTCGGCGTCATGGCCCTGTTTCTCAGCAGGCTCAAGCCCGCCAAGGTCGAAATCAACCGAATGCCGGGCCGCCCCTATTACCTCACTGACACGGCCATCAGGAATCAATTCCGAGTCGTATTCACCACCAAAAAGAGCGAAGAGACAGAATTCAACGTCACTGTCAAGGGATTGCCCGATCAGGCCACCGTTGCCGGATTGGAAGGCAGTTTCACCGTTCCTCCTCAATCTGAAATCGAAAAGATTATTTTTATACAGGTTCCCAGGAAAGGGTACCAGGGCCAATTTACTATTGACTTGGAATCCCTGGTGGAGCCCGGAGATTTTACCCTGCGAGACGACATCGAATTTCTCGGCCCCAGCCCTTACATTCTGAATGCCGAAGAAGAGCAGAAGGAGGCAGCCAAAAAAGAAAGCAGCCATGAATGAATTCCTCCGAAAACGTCCCTGGATCTGGATTGTGATCGGCTTTGCTGTCCTCATCGGTTCCTGGGTTGTTTTTATGAAAATCGCCATTCAGAATCGCCCTGAAGAAGTGCCTTTGGAACATCTTGTCTTCCCCGCCAAACCGGACTGATCAGCATGGACCCGAATGCGCTGACTCTCGGTGGTATTTTTGTGGCGGGACTCGCCACCAGCCTCCACTGTGCCGGAATGTGCGGCCTGCTCACCTGCGGGCTTGGAATCGCCGGACCGGGATCATCCAGAATTGCCTCGATCGGAATCTATCACGCCACCCGTCTGATTGGCTATGCAGTCGCGGGATCACTCGCGGGATATGCGGGGAACTTGTTGGGATGGAACAATGACTTCACGGGATTGATTTGGCTTCCCCTGATGTTGATCTTTCTTCTGATGGCCATCGCTTTCGGATTCGACCGCAAACTTGCCACCATTCCCGGCCTCGGAAAGGCTGTTCATTTTTTCAAAACAAAGTCGCTGTCCTTTCCTCCTCTGGTCCGGGCCGGAGTCATCGGAATCAGCACCCCGCTTTTGCCTTGCGGACCACTCTATGCGATTATTGCCATCGCCTTGGTCAGCGGGTCATCCATACGCGGGGCGGAGATTCTGTTATCATTCGGTTTGGGGCCGATTGCCGCCATTTGGGCCGTGCAGATTGGCTCTGTCTGGATGAATCGAAAGTTGAGTGAGAGAGGTTTTCGGATCGCCCGCCGCGTTCTTGCCGCGGGAGCCGCACTGTCTCTGGCATGGCATTTTTCCGCCATGAACCCGCTCCATTCCG
>Ga0114931_10011143_pt1 | contig 10655 bp, 17 predicted proteins | sample 2SBtaG_FD_89579 | JGI IMG/M metagenome (GOLD analysis project Ga0114931, IMG submission 89579) | Deep subsurface microbial communities from Kolumbo volcano to uncover new lineages of life (NeLLi) - 2SBTROV14_V59a metaG | ecosystem: Environmental > Aquatic > Marine > Volcanic | place: Kolumbo...
AACCACGATAACAGCGATATTACGACGGATTATTTTGATGTGGGCTGGTATACCGACATCCACATCGGGCTGTGGGACAAGCCGTACAAATTAACAGCTTGACCACCAAACAACGCCCGGCCATTGCGCCGGGCATTCTCAACTCACCACAAGAGGACTAAAACAATGGAAACATACCGAAACGACGTCATCACCCGCGCGGCCCATATCAAGCCGCCTAAAAAGGACGATGTCTTCGCAGCAGTAACCGCGCTGCTCGACACGGACAACGCAGCAATATCAGTCGAGGACCTGGCCAAGCTGTACGCCTACTTCCTGCCTAGGCCGCCGGCGCGCGCAAAAACACCAATGCAATGGGTTGCCAAGGCAGTCGCAGGAAAAGACGATGCCAGGCACTATCTGCGCTACCTGTACTCAGACGGGACGCACCTGGTGGCTACGGACGGGCACCGTCTGCACGGTATCCCCACTGATCTGTCCGCGGGCTTCTATGACACGGCGCTAAACTCGATCACCGTAGAGGCTGGATATCCCGACTGGCGCCGGGTCCTGCCGGAAGAAAACCGCAGTATGGATGTCGCAATCGACGATTTGCGCACCGACATTGCCGGAGACCACCCCATCGTAAACTTGATCGAGGACACCTGGGTCAGGCTGCGCTACCTGCAAGCAACGGCGAATGGCGCGCCTACGGTGACCGTAACCGCGCATGTGGACGGATCCCACGGGGTGCGGTTTGCGGGACCGTTCCCGGGGAGTTTCGCGGTTATCCTGCCGGTACGGATGTGACCATGCGGCTTCCGAATGCACCCTGAGCGACCATGCGGCTTCCGAATGCACCCTGAGCGACCATGCGGCCGCCGCGGCACCGCTGCCTCATTAGCAAACGAGTCAGGGGGCAGTAACGGGGCACAGCTAAGTGCATGAATTCTATATATATATCTTATTTACCTTATTTTACTTATTAAATAGTAAAATTAGTATATATGTATAAAATCTCTCCCGCTGGCCGTAGAATCCCCCGCTGTATTTTCCCCCGCTGAACTCAATTTTCTAATAGGACACGGGCAAAAAATGGACATTTCTGATTTTCCCTTATAAATCAGGCACCTACAAAAAAGCCGTTGCCCAGTATCCCTATTAGAGGGGTAAACGGCGGGGAACGCGGGCTCTCGCACCAGGTTGCGCGCGATTTATTTTTTGCGCTGCGGTTTGCGCATAACTTGATTGTAGTCTAGGCTACATTCAACGGTGAGGGAGAGGCCTGAGCCGATACATCAGGAGACACGACAATGGCAACTGCAATCAAAACCGAAAACGACGGAAGCCAGTGGTACGAATTGCACGGCACCGACATCGGCACCGGGATCGAATTTGACGGTGACGTTTACGGGAGCACCGACGACGACCGGGTGCTAGACGAAGATGGCGCACCTCTGACTGAGGGCGATCGCCAAACGATCGCCGTCCGCAACACAATCGGCGCATAATATCGACACCACAGGAGACACGACCATGAAACTAGCTCAGATCGTCAAGAAAATGGACGAGTACAACCAATCCGTGGCATACGGCAGTGAGTGCGATGCATGGGTTAATTTTGCCGACGACGCTTACAACCGGTACGACACCGCCCCCTGGGAGGACCGCGCGCAGGATATTGAGGCCGACCCGGAATTCGTCGAATATTGGCTGGCGGTTATAAATGGCACCAACGACGACTACAACGCGGACGGCGGGCAGTCGAACGCATGACTACGGCGCCAGGCAGCCATGGAGGCCGGCGCAAAAGCGCCGGCAGACCACCGAGCGACCCACGCATGGTCAAGATCCCTGTTGGTTACAAACTGCCCCGCTGGCTGGTGGAGTGGATCCGCGAGCAGGACTCGCCAGCGTCACGATTGATAGAGGATGCACTTTGTCGGCGGCATGGGCTTGAGCCGCCTGAGAACAAGTAACGACAGACGTGAGGAGGCGAAACAGGATGGCACAGAAGATGGAGAAAAACAAAGCAAATAAAGACGTCCGAGAAGGCGAGCGCATTATTATGCGCGGCCCTAAAGATGAACGGGGGCACATGTACGCCGCCTTAACAAGTAAGGATTAGGACCTATTTGAATACAACGGCCGAATCATTGTGTGGGGCAAGAACAAAGATGGCGAGAATATCTATCTCGGCGAGATATCAGAATCAGCAATTTACCAGAAAGGTGTTGATCCTCGGGCACTGATTGAACACATACGGTTTCCGTCAAAAGCAAGCCATCAAATGAGAGACGCTGATGACCACCTGGGTTAGAAAAATAAACCACCACAAAGCATGGCAGACAATGGTATGGTTCATGACCGGAAAGAAGCCACTGACAACGTGGACGTTGCGCGGACTTTGTAAAACAGAGGGGGAGTTTCAGGCCTACGCTATGCTCGAACGCCTTAATACACAGAACAAACAAGACGCGCCATTTGCGCTGTTGGAAGCCATGGAGGACGGCAATGCCGATGCGCACGAGGCAAGCCAGGTCGCAAGAGGAGAGAGAGATGGACACGCTTTTAACGGATGAGAGACCAATAGCGCGCAAAGAGTACCACTGCCAGGCGTCTGATTGGATCAATGACTGCGGCTGGGCGGATGGCGACTGGACGCAGGAGGAGGCCGAAGATATTGAAGCCGCCAGAAAAGACGGCTGGAAGATCCGCAAGGGCGAGCGGTACGTGTACCAGACGGGCAGGCACGAGGGAGAAATGGTGACGTTTCGAGCCAAGGAACGCCTGCATGAGATCTGCCTGCGGCACAATCTGTACGAGACATAGCGGCCGGAGCAGCCGGAGCATGACTTCGAGCCCCAGCTGCTCCGAGTATGCGCCTTTCCCCTGGATAGCGGCTGCGCCGGTCGCTGTCAGTCGTTCTCCCACTCGATTTCATGCCCGACGTACGCGCCAAAGGCATCCCGAGCGACCTTGAGATTTGGCACCCGGTACGTATAGTGCCGGTCGCCTTCGTCCATGCGCCGCGACTTTTGGATCGGCTGGCACATCCGTTTGATAGCCCTGCCGAACGACCGACTATTAGGCTGCCAGCCGCGAATGTTGTTGCGCTTGCAATAGTGCTCCAGCGCCCGCTGTAGCGCCGACGTCGCAACCTCGCTGGCAGGCCATACAGAGTCACCAAAGTCCAGCCCCAGAATCTCGCCGGATTCTAGGCAGTCCATCCACCACCGAGCGACCGGACCCATGGATTCGATCTTCTGGTCGAGGAGTCCGGACGTGGAAGGCGCGCTGTTCAAGTCCACCTGGCGGTAGTCCCAGTCCAGCAGATAGCGCAGCAGCAACCGGTAGCCGCCGGCTTCCAGTCCCTTCCGCATGGCGATAAAAAACTCCGCGTCCTTCTGGCGGCCCTCGCCGACGTCGAACACCGCATAGCGCCGTTCATCCTCCGAGGCCGGTACCAGCCAGTCCTCGTTGCCGATGATCACCACCCGGGTCAGGTTGGCGACGTGGTACGGTTCCTGCCCTTTCAGTTCGATAGTGTGCTTGGCCCCGGTGATCAGATCCTTCAGCTGGCCTTCCGCCTGCTTATCGCCGGACCAAAACGCCTCGTCCATGACGAACAGCAGCAACCTTTCCAAGTGGGAATTGAAATTGCCCACCAGGTAGCGCCGGTTGGACGTCACCATAAAGTGATTGCCCAGCAGATCGCCAACCCGTTCAATCAGCGCGTTTTTCCCGACGCCCTTGCGGCCCCGGAATACCAGCGCCACTGGCGGACACTCCCCGGGATTCTGCACCAGCTGGGCGAAGTAACTCATCAGCCAACGGTACAGCCCCTCATCGCCGCGGCACACGTTGTCGCGTGCATGATCCAAGAAAGCCTGCAGCGCCGCCCGGTCTGCGTCGGAGGCATCGTCTGCTGTAGCGTAGGGCTCCACCGCCAAGCCCCGCCACAGGTTGTACCAGTCACCGGTGTCCTCGGCCTCGGGTTTGAACACGAAGCCCTTATAACTGCGCCGCTCCGGCCAGCGAATCCACTCCTGAGTGAGCGGTTTCGGCTTCTCGTCCTGCGCGTACTGGATGGTCTCCGCCGCGTGCTGCTTGTGGAATGACGGCTCCGGCAGGTGACGCAGCTCGAACTGACCCTCTGGGCCGGAAGTCTCCCACAGGATGTGATGGCCGCCGTTGGCGATCACGAACGCGTATTCCTCGTTCAGCCGTTGCAGTGGATGCAATAACTGAGCGGGCTCGCCGTTTGATGGCGCCCCGGCCGTAGCGGTGACTGGGGTGAAAACCGGGGTGAAAACCGGGGTGAAAACTGCCTCCGGCGAGGCGCTGCCAACCGGTTCCGTGCCGTAGCGGTAGGCGTTCGCTACCTTAGCTTCCAGCTCCTCGGGAGACCACGGCGGGCTGCAGCGGTCGTTCCAGTGGTCCAGCAACAGCGCCAGTGCCTCGGCTTCGCCCACGCCCATGTCCTTGACCTTGGCCGCGACGACGAAGGCAGTATGATCGCCACCGGCACCCTCGATGGAAGGCGTGGCCTCGTTGCCCAGGTAGTGCACTGCCCGCTTCGCGGCGACTTCGGCGTCCACCTCTGCGGCTGGCGCATGTTCAACGGGAAGCGGTTTGCCTTTGACCGCGCCGCAGCGGTCGAGAATCCATTGCGGCGCGGCGACGATTGGGCTGTTCCCATTGCTTACCGCCATCTGTATTCGCCTTTTTCTGTTTCACTGCCGACGCCGACCACGTAGCCACCGGCGGACCGGATGTCCAGCCCCTCGCCCAACACGTTTACGCCCTGCTTCACCGGCGCGTCGGCCAGGTAGAACAGGTGCCGACCGTCAGTCGGCGTCACGGCTTCTAAAGTGGGGATCAGGTCGTAGCCATCCAGTTCCAGCGCCAGCAGGGTATCGTCGCCGCGCTTTCCGTGCTTATTGTCCACGTCCACCACCACCAACGCCTTGCCATCGCCGAACTTGCCGGTAAAGAGGCCGATGTTGTGATTCTGCTCGGTGCCCAGCACGGGGCAGGTCCACCACCGGCGGATCTGCGCGGGGTCACGGGTTGCCCTGGCAGGAAAACCGTCTATCAGCGGGATCTTGCCGCCCTCCACCAGGGGGAAAACAAAAAAGCCCATACTGGCGAGGTTCAAAGCATGCGTCAGCTTGGACATATCAGCTCCTCCTCCGCTGCAGTATCTCATAGTCGTCCCGGCAGTGGGCGTCGCAGAATCGACGGCCTTCTGGCAGGGGTTCATTACAAAACAGGCAGCGCCCGGCGGCTTTCGGGGCCTCCGGCGCGCGGTATCGCAGCGCCAAGTCTCGGAATAGTTCTTCTGTCGCCGTTGCGGCGTCGTTCTTGTCAGGCAGTTTCGCCATGATCGTCTTGCCTCCCGTCGGGTTGTGTGTTCTTTGTCTTTTCTGTGCTCACCGGCACCACCTGCAGGCGCTCAATGTTACCGGTGGGCAAGGTGCCTGCCGCGCCTATTGCGGCGTGTTTGGCGGCGCCCGCCGATACGGCTTGCACCTGGATTCGGTAGGGTACCAGCACTGTCACATCGTACCAATCGCTCATTTTCTGAATCTCCTCCCGCGCCAGCCTTCTGCCGAAACCGGCAGACCTGTCGCCCAGTCCGGTAGCTCACTCATCAAGGCCGCGATTTCCTCCACGCTACCTTCTCCTTTCTCCACTTCTACCACCACTTCATCATGCACGTGCATGACGGTGAGATAGCCGCGGCTATCCAGGCGCAGCAGGGCGGCGGCCAGCAGGTCGCGCGCGACGGCCTGGGTCACGTTCTCGGCAAGTTTGCCGCCATAGGTGTCGGTATCCTCCCATTTCCGAGTCACGCCGTTCACGCTTTTGTAGCGTAGCCCTTCTTGCATCGCGCCCCACGGGGTATCCCGCTCGACGATACGCGGGTAGGGGTAGCACAGACGACGCCCGCTAGGGAGCTGGCACCACAAAAACGAGCCCTTTTTGGCGAACGCGATCTTGCCGGCGCGGTACACCGTGCCCGGGGAGAGCACGGCACTCTTGGCGCATGCCTCCAGCGCATACTAGAATTGCACGATGTTCTGGTTGGCCTCCCGCCACGCCACCTTGATGCGGTCCGCGCGGTCGTCTTTAATTTTGATGCCGTAAACCCGCGCCATGCTCTGAAACGCCCCGACGCCCCCCTGGTAGCCCAGCGCCAGCACCGCCACCTTGCCGATCTGGCGCTGGGCCTTGGTGACCTCGGCCAGCGGCACCTGGTAGATGTCCGCGGCCGCAGCCTCGTATATCTTACCGTGGGTGCGGAATACCTCTAGGATTTTCTCTTCTCCCGCCAGCCATGCCAGCACCCGTGCTTCGATGGCGGAATAGTCCGCTGCGATGAACTCCTTGCCCTCCGGCGCGCACAGCATGGCGCGCAGACACCAAGATGCGACGTCCAGCGGGTTCCCGATGCACACGTCCAAGTAGTCCGGGTCGTCGATATGCAGAATGGCGTCCTCGATGGTCGCCTGGTCGATGTTCGGCCGGGGGAAATTATGCACCTGGATCTTGCGCCCCGCCCAGCGTCCGGGTGCCGCGCCGTGATATTGCACCGTACCACGCACGCGGCCGTCCTCGCTGGCCGCCTCCAGCATGGTTTTTAGCTTGGCGGTGCTGCTTTTGCCAGCTAATTGCCGTAGCTGGATAGCATGGCGCACGCCCGCTGGCAGCTCGCCTTCGAGCAACACGATAAGGTCGGCTTTTGCTACCCCGCCAGTCTCAACCCCTCGGTCGCGTAGCCAGTCGGTCAGCTGGTTGGTGTTGCTGGTCGCAGTAACCCAGCCGCCGGTGATGGTCTTCATCCGTCGATCCAACCTTTTCTTCTCGCCCTTTACCATGGTCATCGCCTTTTGGGCGGACAGAGTGTCGATGGGTACGCCCCGCTCGTTTATCTTCTGGTCCAGCTGCCAAACCTGCTGTTCGAAGTCCGACAGGTCGCACAGCCGCTGGTGCAGCGCGCGCTCGGTGGCTACATCCTGCTTGCAATAGTCGTACAGCCTTTGCAGCCGGTCGGCATCGCCCCACCAGACCGGTTCCCCGTTGTCGATTCGCCGCGGCTTGCACATTTGCAGCATCAGCCGGTGGCCTGACATATCTTTCTGCTGGTCCACCCCGACCGCGGCAGCGGCTTTCTCCAGCTGCCCCGGCAGGGCCATGGCGTATGCCATCGCCATCGTGCAGCGGCACTGTTCGATGCGCAGCTCCGGCCAGCCGTAGCGGGGCGCCATGATCTTGTTCCAGATGTGCCACTCGAAGGCGACGTTGTGCCCATAGACGAGGCCGCCTTTCGCCACGTGGTCCAACACCCCAGCGGGGTTGTGCGTTTCCTGGTCCGGGCTCCACAGGTCAATTGGCGCGGCACCGAACGCATACGCCATGCACCAGACATCGGTAGTGGGGTGCCTGGCGTAGTTGTCCGTGCCTACCCTGGTCAGGTCGATGCAGCTGCGCGTCTCGAAGTCGATATGCAGCAGAGTCACGGCGTGGCCTTGCGCATATACTCTAGTTCTGCCTGGGTATCGGAAAGGCGTGTTTCGAGCGTGCATACGCGGTCGCGCAGTTCACCTATCTCCTGATGCGCGATTTCCAGCGTGTCATCGGCGTCGGGGGCGCAAAGCGCGATGTCTAGCCGGACAGTCAGTTCACGGACAAGGGCGTCCGTGGCGTCCGCCACGTGGCGCAGCAGTTCGGTATCGGTCAGGGCGGCCAAGTTTGTCGCCCGCAGTTCAGTAGCACTCATGGGGGTACCCTCCGTTCAGGGACAAAAAAAGAGCACCCCGCCGGGGTGCTCGTCTGTCGTTGCGGTCAGCCGAACAGTTCGTCCAGGCTCTCGCTGTTTTCGGCGTCGCCACCGCCCACCGGCTCGAAGTCCTGCTCCGGCTTGGTCCGGCCGCCCAGCGGGTCGCCCTCGCGCAGTTTCTGGATGTTCTGCAGGCCGAAACTCACCCCTGGCTTGAAGCTGGTGCCCTTCCCGCCATAGGCGAACGCACGCACTGTGGCGCGGGCGTAGCAACCGGCATAGAACTCGCTCTCGTCGAGAATCGGTTGCACGCTGGCGTCCACCACCCCCGGGCGTTGCTTGGCTGTGGCGGTGATGAAGATCGCCCCGTCCGTGTAGCCGTCGAACTCTTTCTCCCCCTGGTCGCGGAATGGGCTGCGCAATCCCTTCGGGATGTCGTCGCCCCATTTTTCCTTTGCCGCTTCCATAACCGCCGCTTTCAGTTTTCCGAGATCCTCGTTCGGCTTGAACAGCATGGTGATGCTGTACTTGGGCTCCTGCTCCGCCGGCGCGCCCTTGGGCTTGCTTGGCTTGAACACCGAGGGAAAAGAAACCCGGAATTCCGGGGTCATTACGTTGTTGCTCATGGTTTTATTCCTCTTTCACTGTTTCACTGTTTCACATATTTCACTCAGCCGCGGAGCGCACGCTTGGCCGCCTGCGTTACGCGCATCATGAAATTCGGTTCACGACCAAGGGACGCCCCGCAGTCGATGAAGCGCCTTACGCCGCAGAAAAGTCGTCGGCGGCGTCGGCCTTGATCGCCGGGCGCTTGTCCGACTCAGGGGCCAGCACGTTGCCGCTCGACTCAGAGGTTATCAGCTCGGCCAAGTCACCGGCATTGGCCTTACCCAGTACCTTCTCGATCTTGGCCGGGGTCTTCATTTTCTTCTCGAAGATGTCTTCGGCGTCCATGCCATACCCTTCAAGCCACTCGATGGCGCTGACTTCGTCCTTCCACTTGCGGGTCGCCCGTTTGCCTACCAGCTTATATCGCGGCGGGCAGCGGCCGTGTTCGGCCTCCCCGAGCGCGAATTCCTCAACGCTTTTTGCCCATGCCTTCAGCATTGGAAGCCACTCTAGGGTTTCGGCCAGCAGTTCCGCATCGTAGGGCAGGTCGGGCTTGAACTCAGTTTGCGCCAGCTCCAGCGCCTTGTCTCGCAGCGCCTGGCACTTGCCCGCCCCGCCGGCCAGGCACCACCTGCAATGGTCGCCGGGAACCAGGGGCGCGTCCTCCGCCTCTGTGGCTTCCACCTCGGCTTTGACGTCCGCCGCCCAGTCCAGAATCTCCATGGCGTCCACTTCCCAGCGGCGCACCGGACCGTCCGGATGCGGGCAGCGCGGTTGCACGATAACCACCTCCACGGACTCCGCCGGAAAGCCGGATTCGAGCAGCGCTCCAACCGCGTAGTACTGGGCCTGCTCGTTATCCACCGCCTCCACAGGCACCCCGGCGCCGTGCTTGTAGTCATATACGGACAGCTTTCGGGAGTCCGCCTGCCACAATACCGCGTCGGCGGTCCCGAACAGCGCGTCGTGCAGTTCGGTGAGGTGGAACTTGTGCTCGATGAGTAGCTGGGTGGGCTGCGCAGCCAGTTCCGCCGCGATAGCATCAAGGTATACCTGCACGGACTCCGCCATCTCCTCGTCCACGGCGAAAGTAAAGTCCGTGCCCTTCACCTTGATTTCAGTTCCAAGGAAGTCGGCGGCGGGCTTCCCTTTTCGTAGGCACCGCTCCGCCAGGTCGTGAGCTGCTGTGCCTTCCGCCGCGTATTTTGACGTTGGATTCGGCAGGCCGACGCTCAACGCTACGCTGCCCGGGCAGTTTTTCCAGCGTTTGCGACTGGAAGCTCCAACTCGAGAATGGGCGGCGCTCATGCCGGCACCTTCACTGCCCGCTGGAGGGTCCGCCATAGCTTCGGCAGGTTTTCCGGCTCAATGAAAACTACGTCCTGATTCTGCCGGATTGCTATCAAGTTTCCGGTTTCGTCGGTATCCGTCTCGACCGTGATATCACCGTTGTCTTCGATGATTTTAGCTTTCGTTCTCATGGGTAGCTCCTTTCGGCGGGTTTGTCAGTCAGTGCAGGCGGCGATGAAGTCGGCGTATTGCTCTTGTTTCAGGTCGCTGATTCGTTCCGCGCGGAATGACAGCAGCTTGTCCCGCGCGGTTTTCATATCGGTGCGGTCCTTGTACGCGGCCAGGGCTTGCCGCACGTCCTCGATGGTCAGAGGAGCGTCCTGCGCTTGGTCAGTCTGTTTCGACTCGGCGCTGTCTTTTGCCGCGGTCTCGGTTTCGGGTCCAGTGGTTTCAGCTTGGCCAGGGGCCGCGCTGCCGTTGCGGACTTGGCCGAGGTAGCCGATCAACTCGGCTTCCGAATCAAATTCAAGGGTCAAGGTTACCTTTGGCATGCTCTCTTTCTCCTGCAGTTTGCGTTTGATGGGCGTTCACCGTAACACCGAGTTTCGATGTTCGCAACACTCTAGTCGAAAACTTGTGCAAGGTCGAGCGTCTTGCGTCGGACGATGGTCTGCACCTGCTCATCCATGCTGTCCGCCAGTGCTGCGAAGCGCACCCGCACAGGCTCGATTTGGCCGATGCGGTGCACCTGCATGATAGCCTGGGCGTTTTCGGCGGGCGACCAGCTGGACTCGGCGATTAGTACCTCATGCGCGGCGGTCAAGGTTATCGCGCTGCCCGCAGCCGTGATTTGTCCAATGAACAGCCTGCATTTCGGGCTGTTCTGGAATTTGTCGATGTTGCGCTGCCGTTTCGCCGGCGGGGTGCCGCCGTACAGCGTAACCGGCTTGAACTTGCGCAGTTCGGTGCGCAGCGTCTCGATCACGTCCCG
>Ga0114931_10011144_pt1 | contig 10654 bp, 10 predicted proteins | sample 2SBtaG_FD_89579 | JGI IMG/M metagenome (GOLD analysis project Ga0114931, IMG submission 89579) | Deep subsurface microbial communities from Kolumbo volcano to uncover new lineages of life (NeLLi) - 2SBTROV14_V59a metaG | ecosystem: Environmental > Aquatic > Marine > Volcanic | place: Kolumbo...
CCCCTCCCTGGAGCCCGAGGGCTTTCGCCAGGAGCTGCTCGGCCCGCTCCGGGAGAAGCTCCTGGCGGCGGGGACGCGCGGCCTGTCTCTGAACCTGGTAGACGCCGACGTGGCCTACGCCCTGCCGCGCCGTCTCACGCGGCTGGAGCCGCCCCTGGATGCACTCATCAGCTTCTGGCTGGATGCCGCAGAAGATCGGGAGGAGCACGAGACCGCCCTGCGCGGGGTCTGCCAGCGCCTGGCCGGCTATGCCGTGGCGGAGTCCGTTCCCCTGCGCAACACCACCCACCGGGCACCCCTGGGCCAGCGCACGCCCGGGACCCAGCTGGTGGGCCTGCTGGAGCGGCCCGAGCACCTGAAGCCGGGCGAGTGGCTCCGCCGCTGGTACGACGAGCACCGGGCCGTGGCCTTGGAGACCCAGTGCACCTACCTCTACGTCCGCAACTGGGTGGTTCGCGCGCTCACGCGGCACGCGCCGCCCTGGGCGGGCATCGTCCTGGAGGGCTTCCCCGCCGATGCCGTGATGGACCCCATGAAGTGGTACATGGCCGAGGGAAGCCGGGAGCGGCTGGAGCGCAACCTGGCGCGCATGCTCGAGAGCTGCCGGCGCTTCCTGGAGCTGGAACGCGTGGAGTCCCACCCCATGTCCGAGTACGTGATCCAGGAGCAGCCCTAGCGTGGAACGCCGTCTGGAGGGGAAGATCGCCATCGTGACCGGGGCGGCCCGGGGCACCGGAGAGCAGACTGCCCGCCTGTTTGCCGAGCAGGGGGCCCGGGTGCTGGTGGCGGACGTGCTCGAGCCCGAGGGTCGGCAGGTGGCCGAGTCCATCGGTGGGGCGGCGCGCTTCGTGCCGCTCGACGTGCGCTCGGAGGAGAGCTGGGAGGCGGCCGTGGCGGCCAGCCGCGCGCACTTCGGCGAGCCCAATGTGCTGGTGAACAATGCCGGCGTCCTGCTCATGGCGGCTCTCGAGGACACCGCCCCCGAGGACTTCCAGCGTCTGGTGCAGGTGAACCAGCTGGGTCCGTTCCTGGGCATGCGGGCCCTGGCGGGACCCATGCGCGCTGCCGGCGGGGGCTCCATCGTGAACATCTCGTCGGTGGACGGGGTGAGTGCCAAGAACGGGGTGATCGCCTACGCCGCCACCAAGTGGGCCCTGCGCGGCATGACCCGGGTCGCGGCCCTGGAGCTGGGGAAGTGGGGCATCCGGGTGAACGCGGTGTGTCCCGAGGCCGGGGGGCCCGGCATGCGCGCCCCCTACGTCCCCGATGGCGTCGATCCTGTCCGCACCCTGGCCTTCACCCACCGGCTGCTGCCCTATCAGAAGGAGCGCGAGCCGGTGGAGCTGATCCGCGACATCGCGCGCATGGTGCTCTTCCTGGCTTCGGACGAGAGCCTGAGCTGCACGGGTGCCGACTTCGCCGTGGATGCCGGCTGGCTGGCCGGACGCCCGGATCGCTTCAGCCCCGGCGCCTGAGCCGCGGCCGGGACTCAGCCGGCCAGCAGGCGGTCCAGGATGCGGAGGGCTTCCACCGGCTCCGTCTCCACCAGTACCCCGCGGATCCCGAGGCGCTTCGCCGCCTCCACATTGGCGGGGAAGTCGTCCAGGAACAGGGCCTCCCGGGGCTCCAGGTCCCCCAGCCGCCGCAGGGCCAGCTGGAAGATCTCCGGGTTCGGCTTACGCAGCCCCACCTCGCTGGAGTCGATCACCACCTGGAAGAGCTCCTCCACCGGGATCAGCTCCGTCCAGGTGTCGCGGAACTCCCGGGCGTTGTTCGTCACCAGGGCCGTGCCGAAGCCGCGCTGGCGCAGGGCCCGGGTGCGCTCCACCAGGCCTTCCCGGGCGCCAGCGCCGCCATCCATGCGCGCGAAGATCTGCAGGGGATCCGCCTCGATTCCCCGCTGCACGCCCAGGGCCCGGATCTCCTCTCGGGCGCTCTCGAAGGGGATCTCTCCCCGCTCCAGGCGATGCCAGGGGTGGTCCGTGTCGCGGTCGTAGGGGCCGAAGACGATCTGCATCAGCTCACCGGGCGCGGCGCCCAGCTCCGCCGAGAGTCCGTCGAGGGCGGCAAAGGGGGAGGGCGTGAACACGCCACCGAAATCGAAGAGCACCGCCCGGATTCCGTCCACCTTCTCCTCCTGTGCCGCCGGCCTGGTCAGCTCGTGGCGCGCAGGGCGTCCAGGCAGCCGGCCCGCTCCAGGATCGGATCCAGCGCCCGGGTGTCGCCCAGCGCCTCGTAGCGGCGGCGCAGGGCGTCCAGGGAGCGGGCGTGGTACTTCTGGGGCTTCTGCTCCCAGATCCGCCCCGCCAGCTCCACCCGGAAGGTCTCCGCTCCCTCCGCGATGGCCCGGGCGTTGGCCAGGGACCAGGGCAGGAAGAGCCGGCCCACCTGCCGCTCGAGAAGGGGAAGCAGGGTGGGTCGCAGGCGCTCCCACTCCTCGAAGTCGCCTTCCGCACGGGGGTCGAGCATGCGCTCCACCCACGCCACCACCGAGGGAGCACGCTCTCGCAGCAGGGCTCCGGGTGTGGGATCCGTCCAGCAGTTGTAGATCTGGCCCCACAGGCCGAAGTCCCCGAAGGCCGGTCGCCCTCCGAACAGGAAGGGGCGTTCGCGCAGGTGCTCCTCCAGGATCGCGATGGCATCCGCGAAGGAGGCCTCGATCTGTTCCGCCGTCCGCGGGGAGGAGCCCACGAACCACACCCGGTCCACCATGCGCGCGATCACCCCCTGGATGGCCTGCTCCAGGGCCGGCCCCTGGGCCTCCGGGCGCAGGGTCCGTGCGATCCGCTCTCCCGCCGAGCGCTGGTCCACTTCCCGGGCCCAGCGGTAGTGGAACATCCACTTGTTGCCCCACTCGTCGCCGAATTCCTCGATCAACGCCGACAGGAAGGCCAGGGAGGGATCCTCCGGGTGGATGCGCGGCTCCGGATGCCGCTGCTCCAGGGTCTCCAGGATGGGAGTGGAGTCCTGCAGGCCCTCGTCCTCCGGGGTGACCACCAGGGGAATGAGGGGCAGTCGGGCGTACTTCTGGAACTCCGCCTGCTCGGCCGGGCCGCGTACGATCCACTGGTGGGGCAGCTTCTTGTAGCGGAAGCAGGAGCGGACCTTCACCGAGTAGGGGGAGACCTCCGCGCCGAAGATGCGGTAGGGACGGCTCATGTGGGCTCACCTAGAGCAGCTGCTCGGCCAGCAGCTCCAGGGCCTCCGGCTGACCGGTTCCGATCATCATGGTGTCCACCTCTCCGCGCTGTCCCGCCTCCTTCCAGGCGGCGATTCGCTCCACGATGCGCTCTCGCGGTCCGATCAGGAACAGCTCGTCGATCAGCGCGTCCGGCACCGCCGCCACCGCGGCTCCCCGATCGCCGCCCAGGAAGGCGTCCTGGATCTTCACCGCCGCTTCCTCGTAGCCCAGGCGCTTGGCGAAGTCGTTGTAGAAGTTCTTGTCGCGGGCGCCCATGCCGCCGATGTAGAGGGCCAGGTTCATCTTGGCCGGCATGCGCGCCTTCTCCAGATCGTCGCCGATCACCACGGTGACCCCCGGACAGACCGCGAACTGCTCGAGGGTCCTGCCGTCGCTGCGCTTGGCCAGGCCCTCCTCCAGGTAGGGTCGGATCAGGTCGAAGCGTTCCGGGTTGAGCCAGAGCGGGAACACCCCGTCTGCCACCTCCCCCGCGCAGCGCAGGCCGTTGGGGCTGATGGAGGCGGTGTAGATGGGCAGATCCGGGCGCCCGTGCAGAATGCTCTTCAGCGGCTTGCCCAGCCCGGTGGTTCCCGCCCCGGTGACGGGAATCTGGTAGTGGACGCCCTTGAACTCCAGGGGCTTCTCTCGCGCCAGGATCTGTCGGATGATGCGGATGTACTCCCGGGTGCGGGTCAGCGGCTTGCCGTAGGGGACGCCGTGCCAGCCCTCCACCACCTGGGGACCCGAGGGGCCGAGGCCCAGGATGAAGCGGCCTCCCGAGAACTGGTCCAGGGTCATGGCGGTCATGGCGGCCATGGCCGGCGTGCGGGCCGGCATCTGCATGATGGCGGTGCCCGCCTTGATGCGCGTGGTCTGGGCGAGGATCCAGGTGGCGGTGGTGACCGCGTCGTTTCCGTAGGCCTCCGCCGTCCACGCCGAGTCGAAGCCGAGATCCTCTGCGCGTCGCACCAGATCCAGGTTTACCTTGGCCTTCGGGCCGAAGCCGACGGCCATGATTCCGAGCTTCATGGGATCCTCCGCTGCGCCGCTTCGCCCCCGGGAGGACGGGCGGGATGGGTCCGGCCCAGGGTACCCGGAGCCGGTCGGTTCCGCCCAGGTCGACCGGAGCCGGCGGGCGGATCCAGCCGCGGCACTGCCGTGGAAGGGGGCACGGCCTCGATCTCCACCACCCGCCGCCGGGTCCGCCTTCGCCGGGCCAGCTCCGCCCAGGCCTCCATCTCCCGCGTACGGGTTCGGAGCTCCTGCATCAGCCGCGCGGCCTCGGCGCGCTCCGCCTCGTCCCGGGGGGCCCGGTCCACCGTCACCGCCCGCTTCTGCTCGAAGCGGGCGCCGTCCCGGCGCAGGGCCCGGATGCGGAGCTCGTTGCGCCCGGGTCCCAGCGGCACCAGGCCGTCGAAGGATCCATCCGGGAAGATGCGGACGGCTCGAGCCGGCGCTCCCGTGGTGGTGTTCACGATCTCCAGCTGTGCGAGCTCGGAGATCTCCAGCTCCCGAAGACGCAGGGCGGTCTCCGCCGGGCGCTCCACGTGGACGTGTCGCCCGCCGGTCCAGCGGGCCATCTCGTCGAGGACCTTGCGAGCGCGCTCGCCGCCGGGCCCTATGCTGAAGGGGAAGATGCGCACGTCGTCCACGCCGGCGGCCATGGCGGCCTCGAGGGCCGCCTCCACAGGACCGTCATGGACGGGCAGGGTCGGGGCTCCATCCGACAGGAAGACGATCACCCGCTGCCGCGGCAAGCGGGAGGTGGAGGTGGGGGCGGCGAGAAGGGCCGCGTGGGCCACGCGAATGGCGTCGGCGAAGTCGGTTCCGCGCAGGAAGCGGTGGAAGCTCCGGCGGATCTCCGCGAGGCCCTTCTCCAGGCCGGCGCGCGGACGCCCCACCGGAACCACCAGTTGGGCCCGATCCGAGAAGACGGCGATGCCCACCCGGAAGCGCCGCAGGTCCAGTCGCTCGATCAAGGCCGCGGTGGCCTCGAGTTCTGCGGCGAGCAGGGTGTCGTCGAAGTCCTGCTCCTTGCGCAGACGCCGGGCCAGGCTGAGCGGTGCATCCGGCTGCGCCTCGATCCAGCGCAGCAGCTCCGGGTCCGTGCCCCCTTCGGGTCCGTCCTCATCCAGATCCGCGCCCACGTCCTCGAGGGTGCTCTCGGACAGGTCGAGAACGATCATCAGGTCTGTTCCCGGACTCGCCCAGCCGGCTCGTCCCCTCACCTCCACCAGCCCCAGGCTGGCCTTGGACTCGGCTCGTACCGGGGCCAGGATGCGCAGCCAGCTCGCTGCCGCCGGGCTGGCCGTGCTGCGGGTCGGGTGGAGGACCATGAAGCAGGTCAGCAGGAGGGCAAGGGGGCCGGGGCGCGCCACCCCTCAAGGATCCGCGAATCGGCCTGCTCCGCCAGGGTCCTACCGGTTGCGGTGCCCCGACTCCGACGGTAGAACGGTCCCGCCGGGATCGGTGGCCCCAGGCCCCGCCCGCGGCGCGAGAGGAGATGGCCATGACCCAGCCCTGCCCCCCTTCCGGCGGACTCGAGGGGATGGCCGTGCTCGTGACCGGGGGAGGGACGGGGATCGGGCGTGCCTGCGCGGCGCGGCTCGCCGCCGATGGAGCCGCCGTCACCATCTGTGGTCGAACCGAGTCGAAGCTCGCCGACGCCGCCAAGCGGATCGCTGCCTGCGCGGGGCACGGGGGCCAGGTCCAGACCATCGTCGCGGATGTCACCGACGAGCCAAGCGTACAGGCGGCCGTGGCCCGGGCCCTGGAGCCCACCGGCCGCCTGGATGGCTGTGTGGCCAACGCCGGAGGCGGAGGGGGCCTGGGGCCCTACCACGTCCAGGACACCGCCGAGTACCTGCGCGTGCTGCACCTGAACGTGCTCGGGACGCTGCTGTGCGTCAAGCACAGCGTGCCTCCCATGATCGCGGCGGGCGGAGGCTCCTTCGTGGCCCTCTCCTCCATCGCGGCCCACCAGACGCACCGCTGGTTTGGAGCCTACACGGCCGGCAAGGCGGGCATCGAAGCCATCGTGCGCAACGCCGCCGACGAGTACGGACCGCGCCGGGTCCGCTTCAATGCCATCCGGCCCGGCTTCATCGCCACGGAGCTGATGGAGGGGGTGCCGCGGGACGGGCCGGTCTACCGGAGCTACATCGAGAACACCCCCATGGGGGACGTGGGCCAGCCCGAGGATGTGGCTGCCCTGTGCCGCTTCCTGGTGGGTCCCGAGTCGCGCTGGATCACGGGACAGTGCATCAACGTCGATGGGGGCCACGGCCTGCGCCGGGGCCCCGATTTCAGCCAGTTCGCGGAGGCCATCCACGGCCGCTCCGTCCTGGAGGGGGAGCCTGCCCATCATGACTAGTGCCCAGCCGTCGACGCCCAGCTCGGAGCAGATCAAGCAGCAGATCGTGGACACCGCCCGCGAGCTCCTCCACACCGGTCTGGTGGAGGGAACGGCGGGGAACCTCTCGGCGCGTCTGCCGGACGGGACGGTGGTGATGAGCCCCTCATCCCTGGAATACGACCAGATGGGCGTGGAGGACCTGGTGGTGGTGGACCTGGCGGGCAAGGTGCTGGAGGGCAGCCGGGCTCCCACCAGCGAGAAGGCGCTCCACCTGGCATGCCTGCGCCAGCACGACGACATCGGTGCGGTCATCCACTCCCATGCGCTCTACGCGACCATGTTCGCGGTGACCCGCCAGCCCATTCCCTGTGTGGTGGAGGAGGTGGACGTCTTTGTGGGGGGAGACGTCCCGGTGGCCGAGTACCGGCTCACGGGCTCGGATGAGCTGGGGGAGGAGGTGGCCCGCTGGGTCGGGGACCGCGGCGCCGTGCTGATGGCGAACCACGGTCTGCTCACGGTGGGCAAGGATCTGGCCCAGGCGCTGAAGGTGGCTCGGCTGGTGGAGCGCACCGCACGCATCGTGTGGGGTGCGCGGGCACTGGGGGAGCTGGTGCCCCTGCCCAAGGAGACCCTGGAGCGCTTCGCGCCGATCTACAAGCTGATGCGTCGGCGCGCTCCCTAGCGCCCCCGCGGCACACGCGCCGCTCCGACCTGCTCTCCCGCACCGGCGCCCGCAAGCGGCCCGGGCGGGGCTTCGGCTCAGGCCTTCGAGCGGCGGCTCCGGCGCAGCACGATCAGGCCGCCCACGCCGAAGAGCAGTGCCGCGTTGGGCTCGGGGATGGCTGGTGCGGCGGTAAAGCCCAGATCGATGCCCCAGCCCTTCTGGGCCACGGAGCTCGGAGCGAAGGTCTGGCCCCAGAGGAATCCCGTGCCGCTGGCTGCATCGAAGGTGTTCGCGATCTGGGTTCCGTGCCGCAGGTTGTAGAAGGTGAAGGTGCCGAGCCCCGTCACGTCCAGGTGGCCGAGCACGGTGCCCGCAGCGGCGCCGAAGTCCAGGGAGCCTCCCGTGACGGCGTAGGTGGTCCCCCCCGCGCTGAAGCTGCCCTGGATGTTCGAGAAGGCGATGCCGCTCTGGTCCGCAGTGAGCGCTCCGGCGGTGACCGCGTTGATGTTCGAACCGCAGCGCCAGAAGCCGTTCAGCTCGCAGCTGTCCGCGCTGTGGAGGAAGCTGAAGCTCATCCCACCCTGGGAGCCGGTGTTGATGGCCAAGGTGACGGGCACAGCCCACGCTCCAGCCGGCAGCGCCAGCGCGACCACAAGTGAGAGCCCCTGCAGCATCCGTCTCATCGTTTCTCTCCCACAATGGCGTCCGGCGAGCTCGGACCCGGACCAAACGAAGTTCAGCAACGAGGACACCTATAGCGCATCCGTACCCAGGTGGGTGACTACTACCACATTCCGGTGACGGGATGGAAAAAACTCCTCCCTTCCTCCGGTATCTACCGTTCCGACTGGACTCCCCCTGGGGTTTTCGGCCTAGCTTCGCCGCTACCCCAGGATCCTCGGGAGCGTGCCGCGGGACCCCGTTCTCGGAGCACCACCAGCCAGCCGTCGCCCAGGGTTCCCGGGAACGACGCCGCCTCTTCGAACTCGCTGTGCAGGACCTTCCACAGCCCGGGCTGGGAGGCTCGCAGGTAGCCGCCGAGGGTGTAGATCACCCACAGCCGCCCCGGCCGCGCCCGGAGCTGCTCCAGCTCCTGGAGGGACGTGCACTCCTGGATCTCCGGAGCGTAGTAGAGGTGGTACATCCGGCCTGCAAGGCCGACCGCCACCACGGTGTCCTGGGGGCTGCGCACCGAGCGCACGAAGCGCAGGGCCCCGCGGAAGTCCTGCTTGGGGCTGTGGTAGTTCCGGGGCAGGGTCGCGGCCGAGAGGGCCAGTAGGCCCACTCCCAGGGCCATGGCCAGCTGTCGGCCGGAGAAGGGAGCCCAGCGGGCGGCCAGCAAGCTGCCCAGGGTCCACACGCCGTGGATCCCCAGCAGTGCGGCAAAGCCCAGCTCGAAGAAGAAGAAGCGCGGCCACAGGTTCCGGCCCAGCAGGAGCAGGATCGCCGAGCCCAGCACTGCGGGAAGGCCGAGGAGCAGCAACGGCACGGGCCAGCGGCGCAGGGCCCGGTACAGACCGGCTGCGCCGCTGAGCGCGGCGGCGGCCACGCCGGCCCAGCCCAGGGAGAGCCCCAGCCCCAGCCCGCGCAGACTTTCGTTCACCAGCCACAGCGGGCTCTTCCAGACCACGGGCGCCGTGGTGGTTCCGGCCGCCGGCTGGCCGAAGAAGGCCACCATGTCGGGCAGCAGGAAGGCGTAGAGCTGGAGGGTCGCGCTGGCGCCCAGCAGCAGGGGCCAGCCGGCCCGGAGCCAGTGGCGCGCGGCGGCGCGTCGCGACGCCAGGAGACCCCCCAGCACCATTCCCTGGGACAGGGTGACGATGCCCATGGTCAGGTGCATCCCTCCGCCCAGCACCGTAGCCGCTGCGAATCCCAGCCCGTTGCGCAGGCGGCCCGCCTCCAGCCAGCGCAGCAGCTGGTCCGTGGAGAGCAGGCTGGCCAGCAGCAGGCCCGTGTAGCAGCGGGCGTCCTGGGAGAACCAGACGTGGTGGTAGGAGAGGCAGAGCAGCCCCGCCACCAGCAGCGCCTGGCGGGGACCCAGAAGGCGCCGCGCCAGGCGCCAGGCCGCCCAGATGCTGGCCAGGCCAAAGGCCACGGCGGGTAGCCGCAAGGCCTGGGCGCTCTCGCCCAGCGCCAGCACGCAGATCCGGGCGACCAGGGAGTAGAGCAGGTGCTGGTTGTCGCTGGGGTACTGCGTGAGGATCGCGACCACCGGTCGCCGCACGAAGTCCACCAGGGTGAAGACCTCATCGATCCACAGGTCCGCGCCGAGGTGGAGCCAGCGCAGCACGACGGCCATCACCAGGATGCAGGCCAGAGCGGTGGATTCGCCGCGCAGGGGAGCCGGGTCCGTCGGGTCCTGGGCCGGCGCGGACCAGAGCGGGGCCCAGGGGGCGCCTCCCGATCGGCGCCGCCGCCGGGAAAGGGCCCCGGCGAGCCACACGGTATGCAGCCCGGCGAGCCCCACGGCGACCAGCGCTCCCGTCCCCATCAGCGCTGCAGGCTAGGCCAGTCGCTGTCGGAGTCTCCAGCGCGGCCGGGTGCAGAGGCTCCGTCCGGCAAGTGGCGGCCCTCCGGGCACCGCTGTGGCAGGTCCATATACTCGCGCCCCGGGTCCTCGGAGGCGGTACGGGGGGGTGGGATGAGCGCAGGCGCGATGATCTTGGCGGGAAGCCGGGGGGAGCGGGACCCGGTCTGCCAGGCGGCCGGCGTCCACCACAAGTCCCTGGCCTGCCTGTCCGGTGTGCCCATGCTCGAACGCGTGGTGCGAGCCGTGCAGGAGGCCGACGTGGCTCCGGTGGTGGAGGTCTGCACCGACGACCCGGAGCTGCTGCAGGCCACCCCCTGGCTCTCCCGCTGCTTCGAAGGGGGCCGGCTGCGCCGCCAGCCCACCGCCTCCTCTCCCGCAGCCAGCGTCCGCCAGCGTCTGGAGGCACGGCCCGAGCCCCTCTTCGTCACCACCTCCGACCACGCACTGCTCACCGCGGAGATGGTTCGGCATTTCCTGGCCTGCGCTTGGGCCACCGAGGCCGACCTGGTGCTTGGCCTGGTCCGGGCTTCGCTGTTCCGCCGCCACCACCCGCGACTCCGGCGGACCTTCGTTCCCCTCCGCGGCGATGCCGTCACGGGCACCAACCTCTTCCTGTTCCGCTCCCCGGGGTCCCTGCGGGCGGACGATTTCTGGACCCGGGCCGAGTCCCTGCGCAAGCGCCCCTGGCGCCTGGCCGCCCTCTTCGGTCCGGGCACCTGGCTGCGCTTCGCCCTGCGCCGCCTCAGCCTCGAGCAGGCCCTGGACCGCGCCTCCGCCGCCATCGGCGTCCGCGTGGCCGCCGTGGTGATGCCCTTTCCCCGCTGCGCCATCGATGTGGACACCCCCGAGGACCTCGCGCTGGCCGAGCAGCTGCTGCAGAACGCATAGGTGGGGGAGGAGCGGGGAGGGGGGACGTTCCTTCCA